>Ga0187887_10003734_pt1 | contig 11659 bp, 9 predicted proteins | sample June2016WEW_7_10_FD_132977 | JGI IMG/M metagenome (GOLD analysis project Ga0187887, IMG submission 132977) | Peatland microbial communities from SPRUCE experiment site at the Marcell Experimental Forest, Minnesota, USA - June2016WEW_7_10 | ecosystem: Environmental > Terrestrial > Soil > Wetlands... | reverse complement strand
GCGGTTCTCGCGATTGTTGATACCGAATTGCAGCGTGTGTTTGCCGCGCTGCCACGACACGTCGTCAATCAAGCCAAGCTGTTGCCCGTTTCTTCCGTTCGGAACGGCTGCCGCTATGGCCTGGAACCCGGCGTTGCCGGCACCGCCATCGGAGAAGCTGAAGCCCACGGGCAGTGCCGTCTGCGCTGCCGCGAAGTTCGTCGGACCGGTGATGGCGGAATAATAATTGCCATTGAGAATGAAGTTGTTCACCAGGGTTGGCGTGATGGTGTAGGTGTAGTTGAGCTGCGGGATCACCCAAGGCTGAGGGCTGACCGTGCTGAAGAGCGGGCTGACAGGGCTCGTGCTGCTGGCCTGCACACCGGCGTCGCGACTGATGCGGAAGTAAAGCTTCTGCTTGCTGTTGATGTTCCAGTCGACACGCCCGTCCACGTAGTATTCGGTGTTCACGCTGCCAACCGTGCTGCGATAAGCGAGCGCGCACGGGATACCGCTGGTACCGCCGAATGTTGCGCCGTTGCCGCCAGGGACCGGCGTTCCAGAGAAACCCTTGTTGCCGCAACCCTGGTTATCGGTGCCGTCCTGCAATTGGCCGCTGCCGTTAGTGACCGGAACGGCACGGCTGATCCCCGGCGCCGCGTTGTAGAGCTTGAACAGATCCTGATAGTAAGGCTGCGACGCCGCGGGCACGTTGCCGAGAATGTAATTCTGAAAGGCGGTGGTTGGCAGCGAGACGATGGTGCTCGATGGCAACGCGTAGCGAAGACCTTCCGTGTTGACGAAGAACGCAAGCTTGTTGCGAAGGTTGACGAGGTGAGGAATGACGACCGGTCCACCCACCGACGCTGCGTATTGGTTGGCGACTGCCCGCGCGCGCGGGGTGCCGGACGCATTTAGAAAGTAATCGTTCGCATTGAAGATCTGGCTGTTGTAGTTCTCTACAAGGTTGCCGTGGAAGCTGTTCGAGCCGGACTTGCTGATGTAATTCACCTGCGCCCCGGCCTCACGTCCATACTGCGCGCTATAGGCGTTGGTGATGACAGCTGCTTCAGCAATATCGTTCGCGCCGAGCGTGTTGTTGCTGGTGCCGGATTTGTTGTTCAGGTTGTAGGGCTCAACGATGTCCGCTCCATTGAGCGTGAAAAGCACCGAGCTGAACGGAAGACCATTGACATTGAAATTTGTGTTGCCGCCGCCGACATTGAGCCGAATCCCCGGTGTGCTGAACGCGATGTTGGTGATGTCGCCACCGTTGACGGGCGTGTTCTCGATGTAGTGATCGTCATACGTCGTGACATTGTTCGCATTTTCCGTCTGCAGCAGCTCGTTGGGCGCCTGCACATCCACTGTTTCACTCAGTGACTTGACGGCGAGCTTGAGGGGCACGGCCGCCTCTTGTCCGATGACCAGGTGAACCTTCACCGGGTTGGCAACAAGACCTTCTGCTTGTACGGAAATCTCGTAATCACCCGGGTTGAGGAACGGGAAGCGATACTCTCCCGACGAGGTGGACACAGTCTTATGAACCGCGCCGGTATCGGTCTGCACAATCTGCACGGATGCGTTCGGCACGATGGCGCCGGACGCGTCAGTGATGACGCCGGTGACGGTGGCGCTGGTTAGAGTCTGAGATCGCAGCAGACTTACTGGCAAAAGAGTGAGAACCAATACAAGGAGCAGTCGTACACAGTGCTTCGCGTTCATTCTTGATCTTCCTGGTTTGCGCGGATCTGCGCCGTTGCGTGTTCGAGACAAATGAAGGTGGAGTGCCGAAGATCGTTTTCGCTTGCGTGAGCAAAAGAGAAAGCCCACCTCGGCGTGGACCGGAGGCAGGCTTCAAGTAACGTCTCTGCTCTTTGGAAGTCAGTGCGCTAAATCGAAAATCCCGCTCCAGCAGGGCTGGGAAGCGGGATCGTGGTAACCGTCAGATCGCAGGGATCGTCAGGATTCGGTTACGGGCACACTCCGGGTTCGCCAGCGATGACGCAGAGCGAACAACAATTCGTGTGCAGGAACGTGTGCATAGATGGAACCATAAAGGTGAGTCTCCTGAATGTCAAGACGGCGCTTCGATACATGACGCGAATGCGATTCGTGTTCTTGCTGTCAGAACAATTCAGTAGCCGCGCGTGCCTGCTGCACCGTTTCGAGAGGTATGGGTCGTGGCCGGCTCAGCTAATAACTTCTCGACGAGTGCCGTCACTTCCTCCTCAAGCTGCGCATGTCCGACGGTGTTCCCTGGCCCGGCAAACCCCGCATGCGTCTGCTTCACAAGACCGTCGCGTCCAATGAAGAAGGACGTTGGCCAGCAATTCAGATTCACGCCTTGCGGAATCTTCTCTGCCAGTTGATCGGTAGTGCCGGCAACAAGAACGGGGTACGTGATCCCGTAGTGAGCGATGAAGGCTTTGAGGCGCGGCGTGTCCGACTCCGGATCGCCGGTTTCAAAATCGATGTTCACAATCTCCAGACCACGGGAGTGAAACTTCTTGTAGAGGCCGACCAGAAAGGGCGCTTCATCGTGGCAGTTCGGGCACCACGAACCGCCGATCGCGACGATCACTACCTTGCCGCGAAATTCAGGATCGGTATTAGAGACCGTCTTTCCGCTGAGGTCCGGGAAGGCAAACGTGAAGGGTTCCTTAGGATCCTTGACCGTGGTCTGCTGCGTCGGGTCCGTCGGACCAGCCAGATTCTCCTTGCGCGCCTCAGCTGGGCGCCGCGCAATCAGGTCGGTTGGAGACCCATGCACCGAGCCCAGCAGGCTCTTGATCAGCAGCGTCCCATCCGGCTGTGGAGTCACGGAATAGAGTGCCGGCCCAGCCGCATTGAAGTGTCCCACCGTGAAATTCGTTCCGTTCCACGTTCCCCACAACGCGCCGGTATCGCCATCAATGCGCTGGATCACTGTCTTGATTACCGGCGACTTTCCCGTCGCAGGATCCGCTCGAAACTCCCATGCCGACTCGCCCTTTGAGCTTTTGGTCGCAATTTCCCAGGAGCCGGAGATGTCAGGAGCATTGGGAGCCGCCACAGGATCGACGGGCCTCGCAACCTTCTTCGCCGTGAACGCCGTAGGACTGCCACTGCGTGCTCCCGGATGTGTAGCACCATAGGTGCCGGACAGCACGCCATCGGCGAGAGTCGCGTCGAGTGTTCGCGCAAAGTAGTCGAAGGACGCGATCAGGTGGCTTCCATCGAAGCTCACGGAAGAAGCTGGCGTCGCGTCCGGATGATCCGCTGGACCGTTCAGGAAGGCGGCTGCCAGGTTGGGACCCTTACCGGAAATGCGGATCGAGATCGGCACCTGCTGCCCACCTCGTGTCGTGGCGAATCCCTGCCACGTCCCGACAATGTTCTGGGCTGAGCTGCTTGCTTGCCCGACGGCAACAGGCGACGCGAATGTGGATGCCGTAGCAACAAAGGACAACGCCAGAAGACCAGCGAGAAGCCTCATCGGAGAACTCCGTTCTATTCGTTTGGAAAGAAGTGTGGTGCGGATCCAGCCTGGAAAGACGCTGTGTTCGGTCTAACGGCTGAGAGACACGACGGTGCGGGCCAGCAGCATGCGGCAACAACAACACGGTCGTGAATGGATCTGCACAAGCGAGAGCTTAGAACGCCGAAGGGTGCAAGTCAAGAATCGCCACATCGCAAACCTTCGTCAATCGCTGCAGTGCCTGAAGGCTGAGCTGCTCGTCAGCTAATGGGTTCACTCGATGCCCCGGAGCTATCATTTGCTAAGTTACGGGAGGTAGGAGCGGGATGCGCATTAAAATCGCGAGTGTCGGAGAAGCTGTTTTGCGGAGCACGGCGAGGCCCCTCACCATCGAGGAGATTGGCAGCGCACGCATTCATGATCTCATCGCGCATATGCGCGAGACGCTTTCCGATGCCCCGGGTGTTGGTCTCGCTGCGCCACAAGTTGGCGAACCACTGCAGCTCGCCATCATCGAAGACAAGGCGGACTATCAGAAAACGTTCACGCCGGCGGAGCTGAAGGAGCGCGGCCGCGGCCCTGTTCCCTTTCATGTGCTGATCAACCCTGAGATTGAACTTCTATCTTCGCCGGAAGTTACGTTCTTCGAGGGCTGTTTGAGTCTGCCCGGTTTCGTAGGAATGGTGCCTCGAGCGCGGAGGGTCAGGGTGAAAGCCCTCAATGAGATCGGCGAACCGATTCGCATTGAGGCCGAAGGATGGTACGCCCGCATCCTCCAGCACGAGATCGATCATCTGAAAGGGACGCTCTATATTGATCGAATGTGGACCCGGAGCTTCTGCTCGCTGGAAAACTACAACCGGCACTGGAAATCGAAGCCGACGCAGGATCTTCTGCAGGAGTTTGACCCCGTGCGCGGCGTTAGGCCGGCGAGCGACTAGCTACGCAAACTCCTCAATCCAAGAGGGTAACTCGCCTTCGCGACCGTGGGTTCCAGCCTTGACCCGAAATCCTAACCGCGCCGGCGAAGCCACTATGCTACACTTCATCCAATGAATTTCGTATGCCAGATGACCGCATGTTGTTCGCTCTGTATGGGCGGCGGATGTGTGTCTCCTGGTGCGATGCGATTGCGGAACTAAATAAAGTTCAGCCCAGCGCTACTCCAATAGACCCACCGCCAGAAGTCCAATGGCCGGTGGTTTTTTGCTTTAAGGATCAACGAAAGAATGAGGACGGCAGTGAGCGTACCTGAAATTCAAGCCGAAGAACTCAAGCAGCGACTCGATCACGGAGACAACGTGTTTCTCCTGGACGTGCGCGACGAGTACGAGTACGAGATCTCGAACATTGGCGGTCACCTTATTCCGCTTGCGCAGCTCCCGAAGCGTCTGGATGAACTGAATGTCCAGGAGGAGATCGTGGCTGTCTGCAAGATGGGGCCGCGGGGTGTAAAGGCCGTGGAATATCTACAGAAACATGGGTTCACGAAGGTCTCCAACCTGCGCGGCGGACTTCACGCATGGTCGGACCGCATCGACCGAAAACTTCCGAAATACTAGATTCGCACGACGGGCGATTGCGCGGCAGAACCCGATTGGGCCATGCCAAATCTTGTTCGCCGGGTTGACACATTTCCTCTTGCGCCTGGACTACAATTTGCGCACATCGCAATTGCACGATAAAGGAGTCCTTCCGTGGCAGAACCAACGCGCGCATCCGTGAGCGACCAGGCAGCTTATCAACTAGCCAATGTAACCAAGACAGCGCCCATCTACGGTGCGATTACCCCGCGCTGGCTGGTTCGGTTGTTGGATTGGAAGCCGTTGGAGTCAGGCATCTTCCGGCGCAACCGCGTCGTCGAAGATCAACCGATCGATGTCGTCTGTGGACGTTCCGACGATTCCGAGATTCCTCAGACCTATGCGCAGTACGAGGAAGAGCCTCGCGAGTACATCCTCAGCAGCATCAACGCGCTGGTCAATGTGCAAACGCGCACCAGCGACCTCTTCAGCAATCCCTACGACCAGGTCCGCGAGCAGTTGCGCATCACCATCGAAGGCGTGAAAGAGCGGCAGGAGAACGAGCTTCTCAATAACGCGGACTATGGTCTGCTGAACAATATTGAAGCTTCGCAGAAGATTTCGACGCGCAAGGGAGCACCAACCCCGGACGATCTTGATGAGCTCCTGACCAAAGTGTGGAAAGAGCCCTCGCTCTTCCTCGCGCATCCTCGCTCCATCGCCGCGTTCGGCCGCGAGTGCACGCGCCGCGGCGTTCCTCCTCCCACCGTAACGCTCTTCGGAAGTCCCTTCCTCACATGGCGCGGCGTCCCGCTCATCCCGACCGACAAGATTCGCGTCACCGGCAAGGTTCCCAAGTCACAAATCCTGTTGCTTCGCGTAGGTGAGCGCAAGCAGGGCGTCATCGGCCTCTTCCAGCCTGGCCTTGCAGGCGAGCAAAGCCCGGGACTTTCCGTCCGCTTTACCGGCATCGACAACCGCGGCCTGGCTTCGTATCTGATTTCGCTTTACTGCGCTGCCTCCGTTCTAACCCCCGATGCGATTGCATCTTTGGAGAACGTCGAAGTCGGTAACTACCATGAGTACAAGTGACGCGAGTCAAACTGTCTTAGCGCCCTACACAGACGCCGCGAGGGGAACATCGCTTCCCCCGTCCGCGCCCTTGCCCCCAGGCGTTCCGGACCCCGCCCTGCTTGCTCGCATGGCCAACGAATTCTTCACCGCGCTTCCGGGTTCGCTCGATGTCCCGGCAGCGTCCTTCCCGGTTGACGCCCCTGCAGATTCCCCTGCGACGGCTTCCCTTCCCGCGACGATCCCCGCAGCTCGCCCCGAAGCGCCCCTCCCATCCGACCAGCATCTTCCCGGCCTTCCCGGCAGCATTGGGCCGGCCACCGTCGCGCCCATATCAATCCCCGTTCAGGCAGGACCTCCCGCGATCCCCGGCGCACTCGCTTCCACCGTCGCCGAGGCTGTTCCGGCGCCGCCAGCGTTCTCCTTCCTTCAAGACGCAAGGCCGATTTACAGTGACGGACACACCGCACCCGGACCTTATCCTGCAGCCGCGCCCTTGACCGCACCTCCCACACCTCCGGCCGCTCCCGGCAATTTCGCAGCACCCTTCGACTACGAAGCGCCCGCACCCACGCCACAACGCGCGCAGCCGCTTTCGACGACGGTCCCCGGTATCTCTGGTTTCGCCGACCACTCGCCCGTCCCCCCATTTTCTTTTCTCGAAGAGTTGCGGCCTATCGCTTCCTATCCGCCCACGGTGCCCGGCCCCCTGCCGGCCGCTCCAACAGCTGACGTCGCGTCCGCGGACTTGCCGTTCGATCTCGAACTCCCCAGCGACTACGGTCGTGCCCCCGACCTCGCGCTCTTGTCCGGCTACGGCTCCTTCGGATTTCTCGATACAGCCCGCACCCTGGAACCCGCGACGTCCGCACCCATCAGCAAGCCGGCCGGTATCGAACCCGACGTCCCCCGCGATCTAAACCTCTCGTCCTACCCTTTCAGCGCGGAAGCGATCAAGCGCGACTTCCCCATCCTTCGTGAGCGCGTGCACGGTCGTCCGTTAGTGTGGCTGGACAACGCAGCCACCACCCAGAAGCCGCAAAGCGTCATCGACCGCCTCGCATATTTCTACGAACACGAGAACTCCAACGTGCATCGTGCCGCGCATGAGCTCGCCGCCCGTGCAACCGATGCCTATGAGTCGGCCCGAGAAAAGGTTCGCAGATTTTTGAATGCGCCCTCCACCCGCGAGATCATCTTCGTACGCGGTGCCACCGAAGGCATCAACCTCATCGCCCAGAGCTGGGGCCGGCGCAATGTTCAGAAGGACGACGAGATCGTCATCACCTGGCTCGAGCACCACGCCAACATCGTTCCCTGGCAGATGCTCTGCGCCGAGAAAGGCGCCAAGCTCCGGGTCGCCCCTGTCGACGACAGCGGCCAGGTGCTGCTCGACGAATTCGAGAAGCTGCTCGGCCCGAAGACACGCCTCGTCGCGATTACGCAAGTCTCGAATGCTCTCGGCGTCGTCACCCCCGCAGCCAAAATGATCGAGATAGCCCATCGCTACGGAGCCCCCGTGCTTCTCGACGGCGCGCAGTCCGTCTCCCATATGCAGGTCGACGTCCAGGCATTGGACTGCGACTTCTTTGTCTTCTCCGGGCACAAGGTCTTCGCCCCAACGGGGATCGGCGTCGTCTATGGCAAGCCCGAAATCCTCGAGCACATGCCGCCCTGGCAAGGTGGCGGCAACATGATCCAGGATGTCACCTTCGAAAAGATCCTCTACCAGGATCCGCCGCAGCGTTTCGAAGCCGGCACCGGCAACATCGCCGACGCAGTCGGCCTTGGCGCAGCGATCGACTACCTCGACCGCGTCGGCATGCACAACGTCTCCCGCCACGAGCACGCCCTGCTCGTCTACGCGACCGCCGAGCTCCTTCGCATTCCAGGCCTTCGCATCATCGGCACCGCGAAGGAGAAGGCTGGCGTCCTCTCCTTCGTTCTCGAAGGCTTCCGCACCGAAGAGGTTGGCGACTACCTCAATCGCAACGGAATCGCGGTCCGCTCCGGCCATCACTGCGCTCAACCGATCCTGCGCCGCTTCGGCCTGGAAAGCACCGTTCGAGCTTCGCTGGCGCTGTACAACACCTTCGAAGACATCGACAAATTGGTCTCAGCCCTCTGGAACCTGCGCCTCGGCAGAACCTCCATCGCATAAGCCTGAGCTACTGAGGAATGATGGATGTTGTGGCCGGGCGTTGGGGCGTTGGGCGCGGAGCCAGCGGCGCAAGCGCGACTTTGCCATCGGCTCCGTCCATGTCGACAGCGGATTTGCGATGCTGCAAAGCAGCTAGCTCCTTCTTCTCCGCTGCGATCTCCGCAGGCGATCCATCCACCGAGCCTTCCACGATGCGCGGCCGGCGCTGCGCCGTCAGACTCTCTTCGTCCGGCGAATAGCACGGCGTAATGGTGCAAGGCTTCTCATTGGTCTTCGTTGTTCCGAGAAAGTTGTGGTTGAAGTCTGCCGATGCCGGCACCAGGTAAAATGTCACCGTCTGCGCGAAGTAGCTTTCATCGGTCGTTGGCAGAATGCGCTTCGGGTCAGCGTTGAGGTAGTACACGAGATACCACTTCGTATTCACCGCGCGATAGGCCGACAGATCTTCGAGGCGCACATCAAACCCGGTAGCGTCCTCCTCTTCGCGATCGGAGCCATTCTCGGCCGCCTCGTGGTCCTTTGCCGGATCCTTCCCTCCCACGAGAACCAGTTTGCGGCCGGGGCTCGCATTCAGTCGTTTCGCCGCCTCCTTCAGGCAAGCAAGAGCGCTATTCTCGACGCGCGCCGGACGCAGTGGGTCCTTGTCGAACGCGATCGAGCACACCTCTTCGACACCTGCAGGGGGAGCGGCCTTATGCCGCGCCTGCGCGGACAACGAGATGGCACCGGCAAGGGCAAGCATCGTTGCAAGGGTTGTGGATGTACGCCGCGTTGCGCGTTCGAGCCCGGTAATCATTGGTTCTTTCCTATCGCCGTTTCGACGAGGTCTTGCTTTCAGCTGCGATTCGCATCGAACGATGCTAGTCCGGAATGGATGTCACCGCAGGATGGTCTTTCGTAGGCGGAGGCGGCAGCGGCGTCAGCTTGTCATAGCCGCGCTGACCGTCGGGACCAATAATCCCAGGCCCGGGCTGGAGGTGCGGCGCGTCCACGTTATCCTCCGAGCACGAATACTCTCGCACCTCATCTCCAGGCTTACCCAGCAACCACGTGCGCTGATAATGAACCGGCTCCTTGTAGAACTTCGGATCAGTGACAACCATCTCGACGTGCAGATGCCCAACGTCCGGGCGCGTCCACCGCTCCACGACGTGCTGTGTATCGCTGTGCGGGTCAGCATTCTCGTCAGCCCAGGTGCGCTCCTGCTTGAAACTAATCGAGTCGATCACGAACGTATCACCCTCCCACGAACCGATCTCTTCTCCAAAGAAGGAGGGATCAGGATCATCAGAATGTTTGCGTCCATCGAAAGGCACCAGCCGATAGGTCGTATACCAATAAAGAAAGACCGCGTGGTCCTGCCCCTGCAGCAATTGAAATGGAAGCCCACTGGCATTATGCCGAGGCAGGCCGCCGACGATGCATAGCGCCTCGGGATCAACGGTGTGCTTCACGTTGAACGTATGCGCCCTATCGCCATCCGCCGTAAATGGAAGCTTGTAGCCGGGATAGTCCTTCCCAAGATTGCCCACAGGTTTATCGGCCGGCGCGTGCGAAGGCACCCAATAGCCAGAGAGATCCGGGTGCGACCCGAGTCGCGGTGCCGGACCTTTGGGAAGATCGGCCTCGTTGCGTGAGAATGGGGAGTTCGCGCGACCTGTGTCGTCCACCGGCGCAGGTTTTGCCGTCGCCTGCGCGTGGATGCCGAGTGTGGTGAAGAGAGTGAGTGCAACCGTCAGCGCAGCCGATCGAGAACGCGTAGGTAAGCTCAAGCCAAGCTCCTTGTTCATTGTGGATAGAACCCCGTCGAGATGCGCCACGTTCAACGCACGCATCGCTTTGCGGCGAGAATCCTGCGTCACACGGAAGATTTGATTGAAGGTGGAGGAGGTTGTCACCGCAGGAGACGAAGTGACGATCGCGCGGTTGAGCTCAGCAACAGGAGCAACAACAGCGGCGCGAACAGCGCATCATGGAGATGCTGGGCATGTGAGGAAGTTAGCCGATCCACACTGTGCCGTCAAGTCCAACGCTTGACAGCGATTGCCTTGTTGGCTAGAGTTTGGCTATGTTTCCCGCCTCCGTCATGCGCTGTTGTTGTTGCGGTCCGCTCACCACCCGAGTGGATAGCTTCCCCGCGCACACGACTGTCAGGCACATGGGTTTCGCAGTCTAGAGAACACCCCTCGCATAGATAGTCCAAAGCAAAAGAGAAGCCCACTCCAACACGAGAGGCTTCTCTTTGCACGCCAATGGATGCTCGCCCAGCAACCTATATCCTCAACACCCAAAGGAACCGGCATGAACACCAAACATCGAGTACTTCCGCTTGTTTTCGCTACGCTGCTTTCCTCGATACCGGCTTACGCTCATCATTCCTTCGCTGCCGAGTTCGACGGCTCCAAGCCCACGCGCCTGGTCGGCAAGATTACTCGCGTCGAGTGGACGAATCCACACTCCTACTTCTACGTGGATATTATCGACGCAAAAGGTCACACCCAAAACTGGGGATGCGAGGGCGCAGGTCCGGGTGCACTAAGTCGCCGCGGCTGGAAGAAAGGCGACCTCAAGCTCGGAGACACGATCGTTGTCGACGGCTACCGCGCAAAGGACGGCTCCCATCTCATCGACGCCCGCCGTGTCACCTTCCCGGATGGCCGCTCGGTCTATGGCGGAAGCCCCGGTGACGGCGGCCCGGGCGACAACGGCACCGATCAGGGCAACCTCCCTGGCACCAAGAAAAGCTAGGAGTCATCAGCGGCCGGCTTCGCTGCAGCGCGCCGCCGGCCTTTTCGTTATGGCACAACCCATCCTCCAGCACATCTGCCAGATCCTCTACGACTCGCGCTTCGGTACAGCGATCCGCGAATCCGACAACGCCTTCCCGTTGATCGAGTCGGTGCACGTCTTATCCATCACCCTGCTCGTAGGAACCATCGCGATACTCGACCTTCGCCTGCTCGGCCTCATCCTGCGCGAGATTCGCGTTTCGCGTATTGCCCGCGCCGTCCTTCCGCTCACGTGGGCCGGCTTCGCCCTCATGCTCACGAGTGGCTTCCTGCTCTTCTGGGCAGAGGCCGCGAAAAACTATCTCAACCCTGCCTTCCGCGTAAAAATGCTGCTTCTCTTACTGGTGGGACTCAACCCGCTCATCTTCCACACCACCGTCTACCGCCGCGTAACGCAGTGGGAGATTGACCATCGGTCCCCATGGCGTGCACGCGCCGCCGCGTGTGTTTCCCTCCTGCTCTGGGGCGGCATCATCGTCGCCGGCCGCGCCATCGCGTACTTCTAGCGCTCGAAAGGAAGGGCTGTCTTGCTGTCACCGCAACACTTGTTCGAGGCGCTGGCCCACTCATCGCTCGGCCGCTTCATGCAGACAAGCCAATGGGCTTTCGCCGTCACCGAAATGGTCCACCTCCTCGCGCTCGCGGCGTTAGGCGGCTCCGTTCTCTTCCTCGATCT
>Ga0187887_10003732_pt1 | contig 11662 bp, 7 predicted proteins | sample June2016WEW_7_10_FD_132977 | JGI IMG/M metagenome (GOLD analysis project Ga0187887, IMG submission 132977) | Peatland microbial communities from SPRUCE experiment site at the Marcell Experimental Forest, Minnesota, USA - June2016WEW_7_10 | ecosystem: Environmental > Terrestrial > Soil > Wetlands... | reverse complement strand
TTCAGCTCAAGAATTTCACCTTTTACATCTACCGTGATCTTGCGCGACAAGTCGCCGCGCGCCACGGCCGTCGCGACTTCCGCAATGTTTCGCACCTGACCGGTGAGGTTGTTGGCCATGAAGTTGACGTTGTCCGTGAGATCCTTCCACGTGCCGGCCACTCCAGGCACCTGCGCCTGGCCGCCCAGTTTGCCTTCCGTGCCGACTTCGCGAGCCACGCGCGTTACTTCACCAGCGAATGCATTCAGCTGATCCACCATCGTATTGATGGTGTTCTTGAGTTCGAGAATTTCGCCTTTCACATCGACCGTAATCTTGCGCGACAAATCGCCGCGAGCCACAGCCGTCGTAACTTCGGCAATGTTTCGCACTTGGCCCGTCAAGTTTCCGGCCATGGAGTTCACCGAGTCGGTGAGATCTTTCCAGGTTCCGGCGACACCAGGCACGTTAGCCTGTCCGCCTAACCGGCCTTCGGTGCCGACTTCGCGGGCCACGCGGGTCACTTCACCAGCGAAGCGATTCAGCTGATCGACCATCGTGTTGAGGGTTTCTTTGAGCTGCAGAATCTCGCCGCGGACATCAACCGTAATTTTGCGCGACAAATCGCCGCTGGCAATGGCCGTCGCAACTTCGGCGATGTTGCGCACCTGGCCCGTCAGGTTGCTGGCCATGAAGTTCACGTTGTCGGTGAGATCTTTCCACGTACCACCGACGCCGGGCACTTGCGCCTGGCCGCCCAGCTTGCCTTCCGTGCCAACTTCGCGAGCCACGCGCGTCACTTCGCCAGCGAACGCGTTCAGCTGGTCGACCATCGTATTGATGGTGTCTTTGAGTTCGAGAATCTCGCCTTTCACATCGACCGTGATCTTGCGCGACAAGTCGCCGCGCGCCACGGCCGTTGTGACCTCGGCAATGTTACGAACCTGCGCCGTGAGGTTGCCGGCCATGGCGTTGACGGAATCGGTAAGATCTTTCCAGGTGCCGGCAACGCCGGGCACAACCGCCTGGCCACCGAGCTTTCCGTCGGTGCCAACTTCGCGAGCCACGCGCGTTACTTCGGATGCAAACGATCGCAACTGGTCCACCATCGTGTTGATGGCTTCTTTGAGCTGCAAAATCTCGCCGCGCACATCGACTGTGATTTTGCGGGATAAGTCGCCGCTGGCCACGGCTGTGGCCACTTCGGCGATGTTACGCACCTGGCCAGTTAGGTTGCTGGCCATGAGGTTAACGTTATCCGTGAGATCTTTCCAGGTACCGGCCACGTCGGGCACCTGCGCCTGGCCGCCCAATTTACCTTCCGTTCCTACTTCGCGAGCCACCCGGGTGACTTCCGCGGTGAACACGCCGAGTTGCTGAATCATCGTGTTAACGAGATTTGCGGACCGCAGGAACTCGCCTTCAAGGGGCCGTCCATCCACGTCGAGCCGCACGGTTTGCGTAAGGTCGCCTTGCGCGACAGCCGCGATGGCACGCGTAACTTCGGCGGTGGGTCGGAGCAAGTCTTCCACCAGCGTGTTGACGGAGACTTCCATTTCGCCCCAGGCGCCGCGCGACTCGTGAAACCGAGTACGCTCGCGCGTCTTACCTTGCTTGCCGACCACGTGGCCGACCCGCTTCAATTCCTGCGCCATGTGTTGATTGGCAGCAACGATCTCGTTAAAAGTGTCGGCAACTTTTCCCGCCAGCCCAAGCCACGTGCCCGGAAGCCGCACCGTGAAGTCACCGTCGCGCATGCTCTGCAGGCTGGCCAGTATGACGGTCAGGTCGAGTGACTCATCCGCCGCTTTGGATTTCCCGTTGCTCTTCGCTCCGTTGCTCTTCGCTCCGTTGCTCTTCGCGATGGAGGGAGGGAGGTTCTCAGTGCCGTTGGACACGATCTCGTTCAGTGCGGATCTTTTCATCGTCTCTCCCAGAAAGTAAGGAGTGGTTCAAGGCAAATCCATAACAGGATTGGACACACGATCCGAGGGGCTCAACTATAGAAGCCTGCGGGGATCTCTGAGCGCGCCCAGAGAGGACGCCTCGTCAGGTATTGGTACCATGATCGCTGGAGGAGAGGCTCTAAGGTATTTCCTGTAGGGCCGCCGGCGATTGTGATCGTCTGGCCGCCGACTCAGTTGGGACGTGAGTTGTCTTGGACCGCAGCCGGCGAATGATCGCCGCATGCGCGAAATTACGCGGGCTGGCTTCAAAATGCCCGGTCGCGATCGATAAGATTCCTTCTAAGCTGTTCTACTCTCGTGCCTTCTGAGTCTGGCAACCCGCCTGCACTCAGTTCCTCCCGACAGCGCTGTCCGAATCTCGATTTCACCGGAGGCACCTCATGAATGAGGAACGCACTGAAGATCGCACCAAGGACTGGCCTGAACTCTGCAAGGCAGCCGCGAACGAACTCGATCCCGCCAAGCTGATGGAGTTGATTGGCGAGTTGACCCGAGCGCTGGACGAGCGTGATAAAAGACGAGGGAAGGTCAACGATCCTGGAAGGCCACTCAACATCGCTCACCATCTCTAATCCGATCCAACACGCACATTAAGCTATCCGTTCGACGCAGCCGTTGCGGGCGGGATATCGCCGGTTAGCAGATATCCCGCTCGTTCTGGCTGAACAACAAATTTAGACCGACTTACTATCCCTTTGGCCTGCCCGCCGGTGGCCGGCTTGGGGGCGCTTGCCGCTGCTGCAGGCTCTGTTGCTGCTGTACGTGTTTTTGCTGCAATTGCTGCGTCTGCTGCTGGTGCTTCTGCTCAGTCTGTTGTTTTGTTTGCTCGTTCGCATTCTGCTTCGCAAGCTGCTGGTGCTCTTTGTCCTGTTGTTGCTGAAGCTTCTGCCGTTCCTGATCCTGCTTCTGCTGAAGCTTTTGCTGTTGCTGCTGATATTTCTTGTCAAGGTTGGGATCCCCCGTGTTGGGAGCTGCAGGCCGCTCCATCGGCGGAAGGTCGTTAGGATGAACTGCCGTGGCGGGGGGAGCGGTCGGGTGACCGCCGTTCTCAGCTCGTGGTGCAGCCGCTCCGCGATTGGTAGGAGGATTGTATGGTGCTCCGGCTTCTCGCGCCGGCACGACATCGTGTCCAGTGAACTCTCCCGGCTTGGCGGTAGCGGCGACCGGCGGCTTGCCGTGATTCGCCGAGGCGCGAAATTCCGGATTGCTCCGCGCAGCCTGTATGTGCTGCGTCTGAGCGGCCGCGGGCGGGAGATGCTGATCATGTGCTGCAGCTTCCTCTTCAGGAGTTGGACGGGCAGTGACTCCACCTTCTCCGCCGTTGTAGCTGACTCGATTTACGTCGGTAGTGTTGTTGATGACGGTTGTGTTGTAGACATTGTGAATGTTGGTAACGTTCACATTCGCCACCGAGCGGTTGTAGAAAAAGTGTCCGCCGTCCCAGCGTCCACCTACGAAACCGTCCCCGAAGTATCCGAAACCGTAGTTAATACCGCCATAGAAACCGATATGCGGACCCCAATAGCCGTCATAGAAAACAAACGCGCCGTCGGCCCAACCCCAATACGGCGGAGTCCAGAGGAATCCAACTTCCGGAGCTAATATCCATGTTCCCGGCACCCAGAAATAATCATCGTCGCCCCACGCCCAGTAGCCCGGCGTCCAAATGTAACCGTCGCCGGGGCAAAGCGGCTGCTCATAGATGGGTAATGCGGGTGGACCAAACGTGACCGATATCCGGACTTGCGCGAACGAAGCCGACGACATGATCAGTACCACGAATGCAAACAACACCGCACGAATGGAGCGAATACGCATCTCGTTTCTCCTGTCCAGCAATCCTTCGCTTACCCGATACTGCTTTGCGGCTGCGGGCTGCGGGACTGTCCGGTACCCATTACTTAGGAACGACCTCTTCTATTTCTATCCATCACTGATCGTGTGATCCTCATCGTCTAAATTCCGATCGTCCGCAACGTTGGCCCCTTTCTGCATTTGCCAACGTGTTTCCAAGGGCTACAACGAGCCCTCGTCAGCAAGCTTAGAGATTGAAGCTCTACGGAGAGGTTGGCGAAAAGTGAGAGGCTACAGAATGAACGATCCGCAAATACCGACGGCCCCTTAAATTTCCTAAGCAGATATTCGTAAGCGAGCGAGCTATTCTTAAGAGCTGTTCAAAGACCTAAGGGCAACCCGCTACGGCATTCGCTGTATTGCCGCAGCGTCGGGAGTCCGTTTAGCTTGACGTAGCGTAACAAGACGGACTTGGGTAGTCATGGGTTAGCGTCGTATTACGGCATTCGGACCCTCACGACTACCCGCCCCGGGCTGGAAGTGCGCGGGTTGCGGCACCGGGCGGGAACTAGTTTCGCGCAAAGGAGACTAACAATGAGAAAACTGATGACGATTGTCTTCGCGCTCAGCCTGCTGACTGCTTTTAGCCTGGCGGCCCAAGACACCACACAGCAGGACAACATGAAATCCGGACCCTCAACGAAAGCCACGCACATCACGGGCAAAATCAGCGACGATGGTAAGACTTTCGTGAGCGACAGCGATGGCAAGAGCTATACCATCAATAACCCGGATGCCGTCAAAGGTCACGAGGGCCACCACGTCACGCTGAAAGCCAACGTTTCATCCGACCAGACGTCAGTCGACGTCGTGTCGCTCAAGATGGCAGGGGACACCATGAAGAAGGACAACTCGCAGAATTGATCTCTGCGCGGCAGTTTTATCTTGGGCCAGCATTTTGTGCTGGCCCTTTTTGTTTTGCAAACACTTAAGAGCAAATATTCAAGAAGCACCCGAGAATCACACGCACAGCATCTTTCCTTCACTTCAGCCCTATGAGCTCGGCGCCTTCTCAATGGGTATCTTCTTAAAGACGTAAAAATTCTTCACGTCCGCCAGCGTCTCAATTTCCAGTCCTTTTGCATTAGCACCCCGGTGCACGGCAGAGCGAACGTTCGCCAGTCCAATCGCAACACTGGCCAGAGGGATCTCCAGCGCCGAACCAGGAGGCACGGTCTCGAGCTCCTGCAGGATCCTTCCCACTAGATCATGGTGCTTCCCGCGCCGCCCCCTTGCGAGGGCGGAGATTTCGACCTGCCGGTATTTAGGATCCTCCGGCGTATTCGGTTTTCCCGATCGAGCCATTTTCAACTACCTCCATTGACAAGCAACATAGCAAGCGACAATAATCTGTGTCAAGTTAAGGCTACTACAGCACTACGATTAGGATACCGATACTATTTTAATGTTGACAGTCAGTGTTCGGGTTGTGCTGCGTATGTGCTTATAACGATAGACGGACCAAATATTCCTGCCGACTTTTTAAGTGGAAAGCTTATGCTCGACAGCCTAAGAGCGGACTCCACAGGAAGGCGAGAATTATGAAGCCCAGGCTTTGGCAGCAGAATCCATTGATCAAGGTCATCACTGATCCAAGAAGTCAGCCTGGTTGAAGGCCAACATCGAAAAGCAAAAGGTCGGCGGCGAGAGGAGCCGCAGCGAAAAAATCCGACCAGCGTAGAAACACCGCTCCTGAATTAGCGTTTCGTCATTGCTCACTTAATAGCGTTTTCGTCTTGCTCGAATCCTGAAAGGTGGGTTTGGATGGAGATGCGACGAACCTCCACCGCCGCGAATGTGCGCCGTTATGGCGCAGCGCTGCTGGCTGCGATCGCGGCTCTGTTCCTTCGCAGGCTGTTGGCCCCGGTGTTGGGAGACCAGAATCCCTACCACACTGCGTGGGCGGCGGTGGTTTTTTCCGCGTGGTATTGCGGAGTTGGCCCGTCCGTCCTCACCATTCTGGTCGATCTGATCGGCGTCTGGTACTGGTTCTTGCCGCCAGCCGCTTCCTTTGCGCTTGCGAATCCGAGAGCAGACATCGCCGGGATGCTGGGCTTCGTATTCTTTTCCGGCTTCATCGTCGCATTCGGAGAGACCACTCGCCGTTCTCTCGCCAGGAGCCGCTGGGCCGAAGATCAATTGCGAAAAGCGCACTCGGACTTGGAGCAAAAGGTTCAGCAAAGAACCGCCGAGTTGAGTATGGCCAACGAAAGTCTAAGGGAACTGTCCCACCGGCTGCAGCAGCTTCGAGATGAGGAACGGAAGCAGATTGCCCGCGAATTGCACGACAGTGTCGGACAGATGCTGGCGGCCTTGAGCATGAACATTGCGCGGGTGCAGTCTCAATCCCACAAACTCGATCCCGCTGCGGCCATGGCGGTCGCAGAAAACGCAGGGCTCGTCCAACAAATCAGCAAGGAAATTCGCACCATCTCACATTTGCTGCACCCTCCTCTGCTCGATGTCGCCGGACTGGCATCGGCTGTCCGCTGGTATGTCGACGGTTTTTCGGAGCGAAGCAAGATAAAAGTAGATACGGAGATTCCCTCTCAGTTTCCCCGGCTCACCGACGAGATGGAGATCACCATTTTTCGGATGGTGCAGGAGTGTCTCACCAATATTCATCGTCACTCCGGCAGTCCTTCCGCGATCATCGCGATTCGCGAGGAAAATAACACCATTGTTGTGGAGGTCAAAGATGCGGGCAAGGGCATCCCTCTGGACAAACAGATGGAGTTGCGTTCCGATCGGTCAGGAGTGGGGTTCCGCGGCATGCGTGCGCGATTAAGACAGCTGGGGGGAGAACTCGACGTTCAATCGGACCACGGTGGGACATCTGTAATCGCCCGACTTCCTCTTCAACCGGCATCGATGTCCGCGGCCGACCGGGGAAAAGCCTCATGAACAATTTCGCTGATCAATCTCAATGGCGTATTTCCGTCATAAATTCTTTTTTCCTTTTCTCTGCTTTTTCTTCCTTCTCTACCCGCAGCAAATCGTAAAGCGGCTCGTCAGTTCATTTTGGCCTCCAACCCCACGCGGCTTCCGCGGCAACTAAGAAGTAACACTTAAATTCCAGAACGCGCCAAGTCGCGCGCTTTAAAAGGAGGACTATTTCATGGCAGACGATATGGAAAAAAAACGACAGCAGGGTGGACAGACTGGTCAGCAAGGCGAACAGCCTGGACAACAGAACCAGCCCGGACAGCACGGCCAAAACCGCCAGACTGGCCAGGGCGGTCAACAGAACTGGCAGCCCGGGCAGCAGAAAAAGGGCGGTCAGGGTCAGAATGAAGAGGACAACGAAAATCTGGACCGGCAGCGCCGCGCCTCGTAGTCCGGGCCAGTAGTCCTGAATAAACGAAGTCCCGGCCCCGGTGCCGGGACTTTGTTTCATGTCAGGCAGTAGCTCCAGCCATAGCATTGCCAGATTCTACTAAGGTCGGGCAGGCGGCAACCGCACAAGAATCACGCGCCTTAGACGTCGTGTTCCAGTCACGGCGAGATGCGGCAACCGGACTTTCAGAAAGCCGCATCTGAAACAGACCTTTCGCCGGAACAATCGTGAAAGCCGCATGCGCTCATTCTTCATCGATGGGGAGCATCGCAGATCGCCTCGGGAGGTCCATGCGTGCGCTTGTTGAGTGTTCGGCTGATTGTTTCCCTGATTCTTGGCATAACGCTGGTATCGCTGGCCTTCTCCTATTACCAGGTGGTTCAGGAGAAACGCACACTTCGGGGCGACTTGGAGCGGCGGGCCGAGGTGCTGGGCGAAAGTCTCGCCGGCAATGTCGAGAAGATTTGGGGAACCGGCTCGAACCAGGCGTTGCAGCGTTTGGTACAGCGCTTTGGCAATCGCGAACACTTAATTGGCGTAGCAGTCTATGACCGCCGGGCTGAGGTCGTGGCCATGACCCCGGAACTGGGGAAAATGCTTACTGCGAGCCCGCAGGCGCTCACTCAAGCCCTCCACGACAATCACAATGAGAGCGCCTTCGTTAAGTTAGGGGACGCCCGCATTCTGATTTTCGCCTTGCCCCTTCACCGTGAGGATGAATTATCGGGTGGATTGGTCATTGTGCATGATGCGGGCTACATCCAGGCGCAGATGCTTCGCGTGTGGCGGGAAACATTTTTCCGCGTGCTGGTGCAGGTCTTTTTAGTCGTATTCATCACCCTGCTGATCGTACGCTGGAGCATTAGCGGGCCCATCGCGCGCGCCGCACAGTGGATGCGGGCCATGCGCACGGGGAGAATTCCCTCATCCCAGAAGATGCCGGACCTCGACATGTTCCGGCCTCTGGCCCACGAGGTTGCCACGATGGCTGCAAGCCTTAGCCTGGCGCGCAACGCTGCCGAGAACGAAGCGCGCCTGCGGGAAGCAGGGGAGTCGATGTGGACGGCGGATCGTCTTTCCGTGCACCTCCAGGCTCGCCTCGCCGGCAGCCGGCTTTTCGTCGTCTCCAACCGTGAGCCTTACATGCACCAGCGCAATGGGAAGTCACTGAATGTGGTCGTTCCTCCCAGTGGCCTTGTAACCGCACTGGAGCCTGTGCTCAATGCCTGCGATGGCACGTGGATCGCCCACGGCAGTGGTGATGCTGACCTGGAAGCTGTCGATGGTCACGATCGCCTCCGAGTTCCCCCTGATGACCCTCGCTACACTTTGCGACGAGTGTGGTTGAACAAGCAGGAGGAGGAAGGCTATTACTACGGTTTTTCCAACGAGGGTCTTTGGCCTCTCTGCCACATCGCCCATACCCGGCCGATCTTTCGCGCGTCCGACTGGCAGCACTATCAGGAGGTCAACCGCAAGTTCACAGACGCGGTGCTGGAGGAGATCGAAGACACACCGAGTCCTGTGATTCTGGTCCAGGATTATCACTTCGCTTTGCTGCCGCAAATGATTAAGGAGAAGAGGCCGGACGCGCGGGTAGCTATTTTCTGGCATATCCCGTGGCCGAACCCCGAGGCTTTCGGCATCTGCCCCTGGCAGCGGCAGCTAGTAGACGGCCTTTTAGGGGCCGATCTCATCGGCTTTCACGTGCAGTCGCACTGCAACAACTTTCTCCAAACCGTGGATCGCGTTGTGGAATCGCGCGTGGACTGGGAGCACTTTTCCGTTCTTCGCCAGGATCACCGCACCATGGTCCGCCCCTTCCCCATCAGCGTGGATCTAACCGATGATGAACCTGCGGCTGGATCTAACAACGAGTCCCGTTATATCGAGCGTGCGTCGTTGACGCGCACCCTCGGCATAGAGGCCACATTCCTCGGGATCGGCGTGGATCGAGTCGACTACACGAAAGGAATCCTGGAGCGCTTCCTGGCAATCGAGCGCTTCCTGGAGAAATATCCCGCCTATCAGGGAAAATTCACATTCGTGCAGATTGGAGCGCCCAGCCGCACACACTTGAAGCGTTATCACGACCTGCTGGCCGAGGTGGAAGCGGAAGCAGACCGGATCAATTGGCGTTTTCAGTCAGACAAATGGAAACCCATTGTATTTCTGAAACGGCAGCACAGCCACAACGAGATCACTCCCTACTATCGCGCAGCCGATCTCTGCATGGTCACCTCGCTGCACGACGGCATGAACCTGGTTGCGAAGGAATTCCTGGCGGCACGCGCCGACGAACGCGGGGTGCTGATCCTGAGCCAGTTCACCGGCGCTGCGCGTGAACTGCGCGACGCACTACTGGTAAATCCATACGACATCGATCAGTCGGCGGAAGCCATCCGGGTTGCGCTGGAGATGGAGCCCGAAGACAAGCAGCTGCGGGTGCACCGAATGCGAAGAACAATAAAAGAGCACAACATCTATCGCTGGGCTAGCAATCTGATCACTGAACTCTGTGAAGTCCGGCTGGACGCCACGGAGGAAGAGCCCGCGAAGCTCCATGCGAACGCGACCGTTGCGTGACTGGTTTTCCAACGCAAAAGACTACAGACTTCATTCAAGGACCTGTCCGCTCTGCGCACCCGCCCTCCGTGCCTTTCGATTGACAGCATAGACTGGCTATAATTACCGGAATTTCCGAGGGCCCATCAACGCACGGAAATGAACGCGATTTCCCGACGCTCCGGCCGGATTCTTGACTATGACCAATGAGGAGATCAGGCTCTCCGAAGCCCGCGACCGCAGCCGGCACTGGAAGCGCTGGGGGCCCTACCTGAGCGAGCGTGCCTGGGGCACAGTTCGTGAAGACTACAGTTCCGACGGCAATGCTTGGGACTACTTTCCGCACGATCACGCCCGTTCGCGAGCCTATCGCTGGAACGAAGACGGCCTTGCCGGCATCTGTGATCGCCGTCAGTTGATCTGCTTTGCCTTGGCGCTGTGGAATGAGCGTGACCCTTTCCTCAAAGAACGTCTTTTCGGCCTAACCGGCAATCAGGGCAATCATGGCGAGGATGTGAAGGAATATTACTTCTACCTCGACAGCACTCCCACGCATTCGTACATGAAATATCTGTACAAGTATCCGCAAGCCGTTTTCCCATACGAGCAACTCGTGGAAGAAAACCGCCGCCGCGGCCGGAACGATCCCGAATACGAACTGCTCGACACTGGCGCATTCGCCGAAGACCGGTATTTCGATGTGCTGGTCGAGTATGCGAAAGGTGATGTCGAGGACATCCTTATTAAGGTCACAGTCACCAATCGGGGCCCGGAAGCGGAGCGCCTGCGGGTGCTCCCAACGATTTGGTTCCGCAACACCTGGTCGTGGGATACTGCTGAGGTTCGCCCGACCTTGCGTGCAGTGCCGGGTGCTGTCGAACTCGAACATCCTGCCCTCGGGAAGCGTTGGCTGTACTACGACGGCTCTTACAACGAAACCCCGGAACTCCTGTTCACCGAAAACGAAACCAACCGCCAGCGGCTCTTCAATGCTCCCAACGACGGATTGTGCAAGAAAGACGGAATCAACGACTACATCGTGGGCGGGAAAAAACAAGCAGCGTCATCGGAATCCGTGGGTACGAAAGCGGCGGTTCACTACGCAATGGAAATCCCCGCCGGAAAGACCGTGAGCGTGCGGTTGCGGCTAACGAATCTCAAGTTCGAGCAGCCGACTGCAGCGTTCAATACTTTCGACGCCCTCTTTTCCACTCGCAACCGTGAAGCCGACGATTTCTACGCCACGATTATTCCCAGCGATCTCTCGCCCGACGCCAAAAATGTGATGCGGCAGGGCTTTGCAGGCCTGCTGTGGTCCAAACAGTTCTATCACTACGTCGTCAAGCGGTGGCTGGATGGAGACCCCGGCCAGCCTCCGCCTCCGGGAGAACGAACGCGAGGGCGAAACCATGATTGGCCGCACCTGTACAACTCCGACGTGATCTCCATGCCGGACAAGTGGGAGTATCCCTGGTACGCGGCGTGGGACCTAGCGTTTCACTGCGTTTCCCTGGCCCTGGTCGACCCTGATTTCGCCAAGGACCAGCTCGTGCTTCTGCTGCGTGAGTGGTACATGCACCCCAACGGCCAGTTCCCAGCCTACGAATGGTCCCTGGGAGATGTGAACCCGCCCGTGCACGCGTGGGCGGCGTGGCGTGTGTACAAAATCGACAAGAAGCGGCATGGCAAGGCCGATCGGGCGTTTCTGGTGCGCGTGTTCCACAAACTGCTGTTGAATTTCACCTGGTGGGTCAACCGCAAAGACGCCGAGGGCATGAACATTTTTCAGGGCGGCTTTCTCGGACTCGACAACATAGGAGTCTTCAACCGCAGCGATCCACTCCCGACTGGCGGGCACATCGAGCAATCCGACGGCACCAGCTGGATGGCCATGTACACGCTCAACTTGCTCGCCATTGCCATGGAGCTGGCCACGCAGGATCCCGCTTACGAAGATGTC
>Ga0187887_10003729_pt1 | contig 11673 bp, 10 predicted proteins | sample June2016WEW_7_10_FD_132977 | JGI IMG/M metagenome (GOLD analysis project Ga0187887, IMG submission 132977) | Peatland microbial communities from SPRUCE experiment site at the Marcell Experimental Forest, Minnesota, USA - June2016WEW_7_10 | ecosystem: Environmental > Terrestrial > Soil >... | reverse complement strand
TCGGCCGTGCAGGCCACCCGCGAAAACCTGTTGCCGCATTACGGCGCGACCGGCGGCCAGCGCGTGGCCGGCAGCCAGGATCTCTACCGCATCGACACGGTAATCGAAAAGCCCACGCCCACCGAAGCCGAACAGCGCCTGGTGGTCCCCGGGCTGCGCGCCGGACACTATCTTTGCTTCTTCGGCATGCACGTCCTCACGCCCACGGTGATGGACTTTCTCGGGCCCCGCATCAGCCTTTCCACCGCACTCGCCGAACTGGCCCGCCGCGAGCAATATCTGGCGCTGGAGCGCGCCAACCGCCGCTACGATATCGGCGTGCGCTACGGCCTGCTCACCGCGCAACTGGCGCTGGCGCTCAGCGGGCGAGATCGCGACGAAGTTCTGTCCCAATTAGTCGAGTTGCTGGCCATGCGCGAGCTGCCGGCGGCCGGGAGATAGCCGGCCATGAGCCAACTCACCGGCATCGTCACCGCGGCCGACCCCGCGCTCCGCAACCGCTCGCTCGACGCCTTTTGCCGCGCCGCCACTCTGGCGGACTTGCAGAGCCAATCCGCCGCCCTCGACCGCTTCCGCCGCTCGAGCGACAATCTCTACGAACGCGTCCGCGCGCTCTTCTTCCTCTACGCGATCCACCGCTTCCACCTGCCTTTCAAACCGGGCGTGCGCGCCCAGGCGCCGATTCCGTTCACCGGCTACGATCACCTCCTCAAACGCCGCTTTGAAGAAGCCATCGAAATCTTCCTCGCCGCGCAAGCTGCGAACGGCCCCAGCGCGGCCATCTCCAGCGCCCTCGCCGCGGCTTATCATGGCCTCGGCTTCCAAACCCTCGCCGGACAGGTACGCCGCAGCGTGCGCACCGTGCGCGGCAATCAGTGGATGTTCCGTACCGGCCACCCCGCCGATTATCCGCTGCGCATCCGTCCCGAACTCCTCCACCAGACCGGCGGCCTCTTCCCCATCCTGCGCGAGACCACGCCGGTCCGCATGGACCTGACCCACAGCGGCTGGAGCGATATCTTTTTCCTGGGAATGGACTTTCCCGAAGGCGCACGCGTGCTGAATGTTTCGATCGACCTCGCCGTGCGCGGCGCCGGCTCGCCCAAGCCGCCCGTGGAAGCCTGGCTGCGCGTGATCGACGAGCCGGTGCTCCGCCTGGCCAGCGTCGATCTGGGAGCCGCCGCCGAGATTACCACGCTGGCCGAGGCCTTCGATTTCGCGCGCGATTATCTCGGCCTGCTCAAGGCCGCGGTGATCGCTTCCGGCATCGTGCCGCCTGGAATGGAAGGGGCAGGCCAGCCCCTGGCCGATATCCTGGCGGTGCTTACCGGCCGGCCCGGTCACGGCATCGAAATCGTCAGCCGTGTGAACGATATCCCCAAAGGCTCGCGCCTCGCCGTCTCCACCAACCTGCTCGCCTCGTTAATCTCGGTGTGCATGCGCGCCACCGGACAAGCCCACTCGCTCACAGGCGAGTTGGCAGAAACCGACCGCCGTCTGGTGGCCGCGCGCGCCATTCTCGGCGAATGGCTGGGCGGGTCCGGCGGCGGCTGGCAGGATTCCGGCGGATTGTGGCCGGCCATCAAGCTGATCGAGGGCGTCAAGGCCGCGGCGGGCGATTCGGAATTCGGCATCAGCCGCGGCTGCCTGCTGCCCCGCCATCGCATCCTCGGAGCGGACGAAGTCTCCGCGGCAACGCGGCAGAGTCTGCAATCTAGCCTGGTGCTGGTGCATGGCGGTATGGCGCAGGACGTCGGACCTATTCTCGAAATGGTTACCGAGAAGTACCTGCTGCGCTCGGAAGCGGAATGGCAGGGCCGCCAGCAGGCCATCCGCACCCTCGACGAGATCCTGGGATATCTGCGCGCGGGCGACGTGGCGGCTATCGGCGGCGCCACCCAGCGCAACTTCGAAGGCCCCATTCAGACCATCATTCCGTGGGCCTCAAACTTCTACACGGAGACGCTGATTGACCGCGTGCGCGAGGAGATGGGCGCCGGTTTCTGGGGATTCTGGATGCTCGGCGGCATGTCCGGCGGCGGCATGGGTTTCATCTTCGACCCCGCCGTGAAGCCGCGCGCCGGAGAGCGCCTGGAAACCATCATGCGCGAGACGAAGCGCCGCCTCGATCGCGCCATGCCCTTCGCCATGGAGCCGGTGGTCTACGACTTTGCCATCAACGAGCGCGGCACCCACGCCGAGTTGGCCAGCGGACCCGCCGCGCTGATGCCGCCCGGCTATTATACTCTTGCGGTCCCATCTCTGCTGCGCACAGAGACGCGGCTACTCTCCCCAGCCCGCCGCGCCGAGCTGGATCGCTTCGCCGTTGCCTGCCGCACCGCACCCGAACTATCCGGCATGGTGCAGAACCTGTTCGATCACATGCTGCCGCGCGCCGCGCACGACGCTGGCGGGCCCTCCCAGAGTCTCGAATCGCTGCTCGATCGCCATGGGTTCGACCGCGTGCAGCACGAGCAGATCCAGGCCGATCTGCGCAGCGGCCGCATCGGTCTCGCGCAGAACCGTCTCCCTCCCAGCAGCCGTATCGAGGATGTCGCGCCCGACGACATAACGGATGCCACTGTGGGATTGCCCGCGCGCTATCGCGAAGCCGGCATGCAGGCGTTGGCCGAGGGCATGGTGGCCGTGGTCACGCTCGCGGGCGGGGCCGGCAGCCGCTGGACCAAGGGCGCCGGTGTGGTCAAAGCGCTGCACCCGTTTTCGAAACTCGCCGGCCGCCATCGCAACTTCATCGAGGCGCACCTGGCGAAAAGCCGCCACGCCAGCCGCATCGCCGGTACGCCGCTTCCGCACGTGATCACCACCAGCTACCTCACGCACGATGCCATAGCCGACTGGCTGGCCGCCGCGAACGACTACGACTATCCCGGCACGCTGCTGCTCTCGCCGGGGCGCAACATCGGCCTGCGCCTGGTCCCCATGGTACGCGACCTGCGCTTCGCCTGGGAGGAAATGCCGCAACAACTTCTCGACGAGCAGGCCCAGAAAGTGCGGGAAAGCCTGCATGCGAGCCTCATCGCGTGGGCGCACCAGGCCGGCGAGGCAGGCAATTACACCGACAACCTGCCCATGCAGTGCCTACATCCTGTCGGCCACTGGTACGAACTGCCCAACCTGTTCCGCAACGGCGTGCTGGCGCGCCTGCTGGATCAGCGTCCGCGCCTGCGCTATCTCATGTTGCACAACATCGACACTCTGGGCGCCGACGTCGCGCCGGACTTGCTGGGGTTGCACATCGAATCCGGCGCCGCGCTCACTACCGAGGTAATCGCCCGCCAGATCGACGACCGAGGCGGCGGCCTGGCCCGCGTGGACGGCCGCGTGCGCCTGGTGGAGGGCTTGGCGCTGCCGGACGAACGCATCGAATTCCAGCTCTCCTGCTACAATTCGGCTACCTACTGGATCGACCTCGATCGCCTGCTGCCTGCTTTCTCGCTGACCCGCACCGATCTTGTGAACCCGCAAAGTGAAGGTAAAGTGGCCGCGGCTGTCCGCGCCCTTGCCGCGCGCATGCCGGCCTACATCACCCTGAAGGACGTAAAGAAGCGCTGGGGCAAGGGCCAGGAAGATATCTTCCCCGTCGCGCAATTCGAAAAGCTGTGGGGCGACATGACCGCGCTGCCCGAACTGGACTGCCGCTTCGTAGCCGTCCCCCGCAACCGCGGCCAGCAGCTCAAGGAGCCGGCGCAACTCGATGGCTGGTTGCGCGACGGATCGGCGGCGTATTTGGAGTCGTTGGGCGATTGGTAGGCCGGAACCACTCGGTTCGAAACTGTGTCAGACTGGTCTTATCAATGTCCGAGCACGATCTGGCGGTCCTCATCACCGACGTCAAGGAAAGCCTGGAGCGCGAAATTCAAGGCCTCGCGCGCGAGAGATGCGCGAGGCCTTCGCCCAGGTGAACACGCGATTCGACACGCAGGCCGTTCGTCTTGACCGTCACGCCGCGCTGGAAGCCAAGGACCGCGAGATCGCGGATCTGCGGGACCGGCTCAAGAAGCTGGAAGACTCAACAGGCCGCTGACTCCGATCCCCCGCGGCGGCCACGCGAAAAACGCTGCCAAACATTCGCAAATCATAGCCGCATTGTACGGGTCAGAATGGTAGCCATGGACGAGACATTAGAAAAGCGAGCCATCGACGCGTGGGCGCAGCCCGTCACCGGACGCACGCGCCAGGACCTGCCAGAGGTCGTCCGCCTGCTCGAAAAATCCGGCACCGCCCACTATCTCGACCGCCAACTCACGCCGGCTGAACTCGTCGCGGCTATGGATGCCGCCGGCATCCGGCAGCTCATGCTTTCCGCCTGGTGCCGGCCCGGCCGCTGGCTGATCTCGAACGACGAAGTGGCCGCCCACGTCGCGGCCTTCCCGGACCGCTTCGCCGGCGTGGCAGCAGTGGATCTGGCCAACCCCGTCGCCGCCGTGCGCGAACTCGACCGCTCCGTCCGCCAACTCGGTTTCAAAGCCCTGCGCGTCGTGCCATGGCTGTGGAAGCTGCCGCCGAATGACAAGCTCTACTACCCGCTCTACGTCAAGTGCATCGAACTGGACATCCCGTTCTGCACGCAAGTCGGGCACACCGGCCCGCTGATGCCATCCGAAACGGGCCGCCCGGTGCCGTACATCGATGAAGTCGCCCTCACCTTTCCGGAACTGCGCATCGTCTGCGGCCACATCGGCCACCCCTGGACCGATGAAATGATCGGCGTCGCCTGGAAACACGACAACGTCTACATCGATACCTCGGCGTATCTGCCGCGCTACTATCCGCCGCAACTCTTGCAATTCCTGCGCACCTATGGCCGGAATAAGGTGCTCTTCGGAACGAACTTTCCGCAATTGCCGCTCGACAAGTGCATGGCACAAGTCCGAGGCCTGAGCCTGCCGCCGGATATTGAAAGCAAGTTCCTGTTCGCCAATGCCCGCACGGTGTTCCGTCTTAGCGCGCTTCCCATCTCTCCCGCAGTCTCAGCCGCCTGACCGCCAGGGCCGCTACAACTGGGGCGGGTGAATGAGCGGAATGGCTTCACGGCGGCCCCGGCGGTAGATCCGAAAATCGGATACATCGGTGGTGATCACGGGAAACTTCGGATGCAATTCGCTCATCCGGATCAGGCATAAGTCCGCGAGGCCGCGGCGCCTATCCGCATAACGCGCGGCCAGTTCCTCGATTCGCTGGATGTGGTCGTCCAGACGGAACTTCGGACGGACTAGGCCCTCAGCGACAAAGGCGATAACCAGGCTCACGCTACCCAAGTGAAAAGCGGCCTCAGCCAGCACGGCTTCACCGGTCAGCAGTGGCTCGGTGACTCTTTGCAATCTCCAGCGCCCACCCGTGATGGGCGTCTCTCCGGTTCGCGAACGCAACCAGGAAACCGGTATCGGCTATTCCCTTCACTTTCGGGAGAAGCCCTTGCGGGCCGAGAGGTCCGCCGGCCCTTCTAATGCGCCTGCCAGGCGCAAGAACGGTTTTCTGGGCGACTTGCGGGCTCTCTCGAGTTCCATACGGATGATGGCGCCGCGAGACATCCCCGTCTTCTGAGCGGCCCCGTCAAGACTCCGCGAGATCTTGTGGCAGCCGGACTGTGAACGTGTCACCCATTTGCTTTAAAATGTAGCACAGGACTGGCAGTAGAGTTCCGTTCTGCTACCGCTGGCTCAGCCCCCCATCCACAGCTACAATCTGCCCTGTAATGAAATTACTCGCCCCTAAGAAATACACCACCGCGCCCGCCACTTCATCCGGAGTGCCGCCGCGCAAGGCGGGCGTCGCCTGCACCATTCTCGTAGCCTCCACGTCGAGTTCCCCGAACGGAATCACTCCCGGCGCCACCGAATTCACCGTGATCTCCGGGGCGAACGCCTTGGCCAGCGCGCGCGTCAGCATGATCACGCCGGCCTTCGAAGCGCAGTAATGCGCGTGGTCCGCCCAGGGCCGCAGGCCGCCCAGGGAGCTGATGTTCACGATGCGGCCGCCGCCCGTCTTGCGCATCAGGCGCGCGCCATTCTGGCAGCAGAAGAATACCGCCTTCAGGTTCACCGAGTGGATGAAGTCCCAGTCGGCTTCGGTGACTTCCAGCGGATCGCGGCGCGTGAAGCGCGCGGCATTGTTCACCAGGCCGTCCAGCCGACCGAGCGTGCTCTCGATCTCGCCGAACATGCGCTCGATCTCCGCCACGCTTTCCAGGTTTGCGCGAAATAGCGGAGCACCCCCGCATTCCGCCGCGGTCGCGCGGGCCTCGGCTTCCGAGTTCCCATAGTGAATCGCGACGCGCGCGCCTTCTCGCGCCAGGCGCAACGCGATGCCGCGCCCAATGCGCTTGGCCGCGCCGGTCACCAATACCACTTTGTCCTGCAAGCTAGATGGTGGGTTCGCCATGTACCTCCACGTCGTCCGGATCCACGCCCTCTTGCGCGGGCTCGGGCAGCCGCCCCGTCCAGTGCGCCCAACCCCAAAAGACCGCCGTCGTCGAGCTGAGCACACCCGCAATCGCGCCGATCAAGCGCGGGTCGTAGTACTGCGATGCGATTCCCGCGAGCATCATCGAAACCATCATGGTAGACCAGACCATCGACTCCATGGTGGCGAACACGCGTCCGCGGAATTCGTTGGCGACGTGCCGCAGAAGCTGCGAGTAATTCAGCACCGAGCTGACCCCCACGGCGGCGCGAGATAGCGCGATGAAGACCAACGCCGCATGGAAATTGCGCATCTGGCTAAACAGGACGTATGCGCCGCCGTGAATCACGTAGCACACTACTACGGCGCGCTTATAGCCGTCGAAGCTGAGCCGCTCGCCCAGCCGGTGTCCGACCAGGCCGCCAATCAGCAGCCCGATGCCCGCGCAGCCCCACACGATGCCGATGCCGGCCGGGCCGCGGTTGAATACGATCTCGCCGAAGATGCTGAACAGGATCTGCGCCGCTCCGCCGCCGGTAGCCCAGCCCACGCCAATCAGCGCGATGCCGAAGATCAACGGGTGCGTGCGCATGTAGCGCAGTCCTTCGGTGTATCCGTGCCAGGGCCGCACCACGTCGGCTTCGGTGAGCGACTCGCGCTTGGGCCGGAAACCGTCGCCGGGCAGAAACAACTGCCCGATGCAGATGGCGGACACCACGAAGGAAAGCGCGTTGCCCACAAAGGCCCACTGATAGCCGAACTGCGCCACGCTGGCGCCGGCGAGAAACGTGCCGATGGTCAGGGTCATCCAACCGGTGGTCTGCGTCAGCGAATTGGCCGTGTGCAGTTCGTCCCGCGTGGCGATGCTGGGCAGAATGGACGAGCGCCCGCTGGTGAAGAACGGCGAGGCGAACATCAGCAGGGCGCTGAAGAAGTACAGCAGCCAGGTGTCGTGACGGTGAATTGTCAGGATGAAGCCCGCCGCCAGCACCGCGCGGATGATGTCGCTGGCGATCATCACGCGCTTGCGGTCCATGCGGTCGAGCACCACGCCCGCGATGGGCCCCGCCAGCACCGCCGGTATTGCGCGCGCGAGCATCACGCCGCTGACCACCAGCCCGGAGCGCGTATTCGCCAAAGCCAGGCTGAACACGGCGATGTTGTTGAAGTGATCGCCGATTTCGCTAACCACCTGCCCGATCCAGGTGAAGCGGTAATTGCGGTTGCGGCGCAGTAATTCGACAAACGATGTCATCAGCCGCGCTCCGCCAGGTACACGCCCGCCAGGATCACTGCGCCGCCGGCGATCACCGGCGCGCCCAGGGTCTCTCCCAGAATGACGACTCCCATGATCGAGGCGAACACCGGTTGTAAATAGGAGAATGCCGACACCCGCGATGCGGCCATGTGGGCGAGGGCGTGGTAATAAATCAGGTACGCGATCACCGAGGGAAACAGCGCCATGTAGATAGCCGCCAGCCACGCCCCTGCGCTGACGTGCGCCAGCGGCTGATGTGTGGCCTCCCACACCGTCAGAGGCAGTAGCGCCATGGCGCCTCCCACGTAGGCGTAGGTGTTCATGGTGATGGTGCTGTACTCGCCGGTCACTTCTTTGCCGAACACGGTGAACAGCGCGAAGCACAGGCCGGTGAGCAGGATGAAGAAATCTCCGAGCCACGTAGCACCTGTGCCAGCCGCCGGTTCGAAGGCTTTCAGTAGGGCCACTCCGGCCAGCGCGATTGCCATCCCCACGGCCTTGCGCGCCGTGATTCGTTCCTGACCGCGCACCCCTGCGATGATCAGTACCTGTATGGGTGTCAGTCCAATAAGGATCGCCGCGTGCGCCACGCTGGTGCGGCTCAGGCCGACGATGAAGAAGAATTGATTCAGCGTCACGCCCAACAGGCCCAGTATCAGTAACTGAACAACGTGGGGCAGGCTCTCAGCCTGCGGCGGCCTCTTAGGTCGCCTCGCAGCGCGCTCCCACGCATATAGCGGCACCATCGTCACGCCCGCCAAACCTATCCGCAACCCCGCTAGAAACAGCGGCGAAAGTTCGCGCAGCGCGATTTTGCCCGCAATATAATTGCCCGACCAGAACGCCACCATCAGCAAGATGAGGGCGTAAAGTACCGCGGTGCCGTTCAACCGGCGGACTCCTCCCGGATGGTGACCGACCGGATATAATCGCGGTCGAGGTCGTAGCCAAAACCGGGTTCGTCGGAAACGCGGATGGTGCCCTGCGGCGTAGTCTCGACCGGCGGCACGATAATGTCGCGCGCCCAATAGCGCTTGCTGGCCGACACATCGCCCGGCAGAACGAAATTGGGCAGCGTGGAAAGCGCGATGTTGTGCGCGCGGCCCACGCCGGATTCGAGCATCCCGCCGCACCACACCGGCACGCCCGCCGCCTGCGCCACATCGTGCACGCGCCTGGCCTCGCGAAAGCCGCCCACGCGCCCCAGCTTGATATTGATGATGCCGCAGGCGTGCAGGCGGATGGCTTGCTGGGCATGATGCGCGGAGCGGATCGATTCGTCCAGGCAAATCGGCGTATCGAGTTTGGCTTGCAGGACGGCATGATCGATGATGTCGTCGTGCGCCAGCGGCTGCTCGATCATCATCAGGTAGAACTCGTCGAGTTGCTTCAAGCGCGCGGCATCATCCAGCGTGTAGGCCGAATTCGCATCGGCCATCAGCTTGATGGCGGGAAAGCGCGCGCGCACCTGCCGGATCACATCCACATCCCAGCCCGGCTTGATCTTCATCTTGATGCGCTGATAGCCCGAGGCGAGCTCGCGCTCGATCTTTTCCAGAAGCTGATCCACCGAGTTCTGAATGCCGATGGAAACGCCGCAGGGGATTTCGCGCCGCGCGCCGCCGCCGATCGCTTTCCACAGCGGCTGGCCCGCGAGCCGCGCCGCAAGGTCCCACACAGCCGCCTCCAGACCGCCGCGCGCCATCTTGTGGCCGCGGATATGCGCGGTGAGCGGCGCGACGTCTTCGGCGCTGGCCAGATCGCGGCCCAGCACGCGCGGAATGGCGTAGTCGCGCAGAATCAGCCAGGCGGAATCGGTCCACTCTTCGTTATAGAAAGGACTCTCGCCGGCAGTGACTTCGCCCCATCCCGATGCGCCTTCTCCCGCCACTTCCACCAGGATGATGTCGCGCTCCGTCGTGCGGCCGAAACTGGTTTCAAAGAAATGTACCAGGGGCATCCGAATGTGCCGGAGAATTACGCGTTCGATCCGCATTGCCACCTCCCGAGCAGATACGTGCCCACGCGATCGGACCGTTCAAACCCAATTACCGCCAGGCCGCGGTCGAAGCCGCTCGTCAGGCGCGCTCCCAGCGATTTCTGGATCTCGCGGGCGCGCCGGGGTTCTGCTCGCCGGATGATATCGATATCGGCGGGCACTTCGATGCGCTCTACAACGCCGCGCCCGGGCGGGCGCCCCGCCAGGACCGCTTCCGTGTGCGGGCTGGCCAGCCACCACTCGGCTACGCAGCGATCCGTCGGCAAGCCGCCATGCAGCGGACTGGTGGTCATGCCGTACTGATTCTCCACATAGCGCCGCACGATGGCGCCCAGGCGCTCCATGTTGAAGAAGGCGTTCTTCAGCTCCAGCGGATCGAAGGTCCACTCCACCAGGCCGATGCCGCGCTCGAGGGCGTCCTCGCGCTGCCGCAGTTTCAGCATGCGGCCGACGCCCCGATTCCGATATTCCGCCAGCACGCCCAGCATGTGGCTGTGCAGGTATGTCCCGCCGCCGGGCTTCAATCCCGGGATCGACAGCAGGAAGCCCACCATCCCGTTTCCGTCGTAGGCGCCGAACGCCTGGCCGCCGACCTTGGTGGCCACCACGAATAGCCGCACTGGCAGCAATTCGATGTCGTTGAATCCCCAGACCGTCTTCTGCAGCTCCACCGCTTCCTGATACTGGCGGCTTTCCGTCAACGCCCGGAGTTCGATCATCGCTTGGACTCCTCCCAGAGCGCGTCCATTTCGGCCAGCGTGGCTGCTTCCGGCGATTTGCCCAGTTCGCCCAGCCTGCGCTCGATATAACCGAAACGCCGGCGGAACTTGGCGTTGGTCTTGCGCAGGGCTTGCTCGGGATCGACCTTGACGAAACGCGCCAGGTTCACCAGCACGAAAAGCATATCGCCTAACTCGCCTTCCAGTTCCTCTTGAGAAGTACCGCGCCGCGCGGCATCGAATTCGGCCAGTTCTTCGTGCAACTTCTCCAGCACTTGTTCCGCATTGTGCCAATCGAAGCCCACGTGCGCGGCGCGGGAGGTGAGCTGCTGCGCTTCCACCAGCGCCGGCAGCGCGCGCGGGACCGATTCCAGCAGCCCTCCGGTGTGCTCGCCCTTCTGCTTTTTCTCCTCCGCTTTCACCTCGGCCCAGATGCGGCGCACGTCACCCGCGGTTTCGGCGGTCTGCTCGCCGAAGACGTGCGGGTGGCGGCGGATCAGCTTTTCGTTGATGGCGTCCAGCGCGTCCGCGATCGAGAACAGGCTTTGCTCGGCGGCCATTTGGGAGAAGAAGACCGATTGCAACAGCAGGTCGCCCAACTCGCCGGTTAGTTCGGGCCAGTCGCGCGTGTCGATGGCGTCCATTACCTCGTAGGTCTCTTCGAGCAGAAAAGGTTTGATGGTGTCGAAAGTCTGCTCGCGGTCCCACGGGCAGCCGCCGGGCGCGCGCAACCGGGCCATTATTTCAACGAGCTTTTGAAACTTTTCACCGGCGGTGGGGGGCAAGTTTTCAATTTAGCACGGCCTGCCGTGGCGCCCAATCATGCCGTCCGCCGAAGCTTCCGGCGCGATGGAACGAAGCAAAGTTCCAAGTCGTTGTTCGAGAGCCGCGGCGATACGCCGTAGCATAGTCAGTGAGTGGCCTCGATAGCCGGCGTCTTCGAGCCGGGCGATAACCGGCCGCTTTGAGCCGATGAGGGCGGCAAGCTCACTCTGAGAAAGACCGCTTTAGTGCGGACGTCGTAGATCATCTGGGCCACTTCGAGGTTGGTTCTGGCCGCGGCGATGCCGGTTTTGATGGCGACGTTGTTGCCGGTAGCCCGTTCCAGGATTTATCCCAATATTGTTATCGACTCCGGCCAAGCCAGGTCCGCGCGCCCGTGGCGGCGCCGCGCGCAAGGTCCGATCAATAATGCGTTGACGTCAAGTCATTCGCGCTCCCCCATAGATCGCAATTCCTTCCCGATATTCGCAGTATCGTTCGAACCCGAGCCG
>Ga0187887_10003726_pt1 | contig 11683 bp, 13 predicted proteins | sample June2016WEW_7_10_FD_132977 | JGI IMG/M metagenome (GOLD analysis project Ga0187887, IMG submission 132977) | Peatland microbial communities from SPRUCE experiment site at the Marcell Experimental Forest, Minnesota, USA - June2016WEW_7_10 | ecosystem: Environmental > Terrestrial > Soil >... | reverse complement strand
GTGCGTTTGCAGCGCCGGCTGCCGCCTCGATCCATGCCGGAGGCCGATCATGACACTCGACTTGCCCATCTCCGAGAGTAGATTGACGAACGCAGCGCGGCTAATTCACCAGAGTATGTGGCTACTGTTTATAATTTCCGCCGGTCTGACGATTATGGTGCGCCGTAGCGTTCCCGCGCGCACCGGATCGATTTGGTTACTCGGCTGTGCCCTTCTGGCCCTCGGGCTCTCGTTCGCCTTGCGCAACGTCCTGCGGAGAGTTGGGCATCGGAACACTGAAGACAGCATAGTGAGAGATGTCAAGACCTTCCTCGAAAGGCAGGCGGTCCCACCGGTCGTGCAGGCTGTGCCAGCCAACGCTGCTGTGAAGCAGACGACAAGCCCCGCGGGCGATCCCTGCGTGCCGTCGAGATTAGCGGATTTCGTCGCGCTGAAAGGCGCCGGCGTCTGCCGCACGCCACCCGCCGATCCGGTGGTCTTCGATGCGTCTCCATCGCGCGGACCAGTAGCCGTCCGGATGGACTTCCATGCCGTGTGACGTCCGGCTCGGCGAGACGCGACGGTACTAGGCCCCACGTCGAGGAGAAAATACTGGCGTGAAATCCGCACACTCGCCGAACCCGACCGCTACTACATACGTCGTCCCGCACAGGAAGCCGTCCGTGCCCTGGACCAGCGCCGCGTTGGGGGGTTCCGCCGTCCCCGAAATTGAATCTGGCCAACGTCGTGAGAGTCTGCGCAGGTAGGGTGATTGCCGTCGTTGCGCACAGCACAAGAACAGCGCGAGCCCGTCTCGCCCGGCGCAGTTTGCCCAACGTGTTAACGAGTCGTCTCATCGATGTGCTCGTTTTCCAGAGGAACCCTACATCCTTAAGCAGCACTTGGCGCGAGTATAACACACCCTACCAGAGGATTCCGGCCGCGATGCGCGGCTCATTTGCAAAACGACTGGGGGAATAGCCGCTCGCCAGAGTTTCCTTTAATCGCGAGCATGGGGATCTGGCGGACAAGCCTGGGTCGCGCCCGGACGATAATGGCAATTAAGGCCCGCGCAGAGGGTGTGACTCGCTGGCACTCCGGAAGTCAATATCTCACAGCTTCCTTCTTCAGTCTGAAAAAACCACCGGAGCGGCGGGCGGAATTGATTAAGGCTTAAGTCGCGGGAACGGCTCGTGTGGCCTCTCGACGCATGTCACTTCGCCGAGCGCATGACCTCGGCCAATTCCTCGAAGGTATAAAAGGAACCAAATCGCGTGCCCGCCCAATCCGGACCCGTTAGTTGTGCCCAGTTATCCTTGATGCTCTTTGCCGTGGCCTTCGCGCCGGTCCGAGCGCCATACTTCAAGGTGCACGACCACGCGATCCGCACGGGACCGACCAACATCTCCCATATGCCGTCGCCAACCGCATTCAGCATAACTCCGCCGGCTGGGCCGCCAATCGTCCCAAGGAGGGCGGCCACATAGAAGTGCTCGACGTCGGCAATCTCCTCGGCGGTGAAAGAGGTAGAGAGTTGGCGGTTCAGAGCTTCCACCCCACCCTTTCCATCGGCTTCGCGCTGGGTGGTAATCCAGTCCCGCGCCCAGATGATACGTTTATTCATCCATGGCCACGCGGCATTGTTGAATATCTCGTGCGACCACTGGAGCTGCCATTTGCCGGGTAGTGATGCAGAGAGTTGCCATACGCGGTCGGCCAAATCGGCCTCGCGAGGATTATCGAAGTAATCGCGGGGAGTTGGCATAGTTCCTACCTCGTGCAGCACCAGATCGTTAGCATCGAGTCGTCACCTCACAGCACCTCGATTGGAGCCGCGAACTCGGTGCACGCTGGGGTCTATTGTATCAGGTGCCAGTCCATGCATTTTACCCAGGTTTTCCATTTTGGAACCCAGGTTTGGGTCATTACACCAGCACGAGGTCCCCGCCTCCAAGTATGACATCACACCGGTTTGCAGCCGAGTGCGACGACGAGTTCTGATTTCTTTGCTGCCTGAGCCTCAACGAATGCATTCCGTCTGACCACGTCGATGGCCCCCAAGGCCGACTCGCTCGTGCGTCGTCGATGGTGGTTTAATCACAACACGGTGCCGTCGCGGCGGCCCCTCCTGCTTGGGCGCGAATGACGAGATCTGCTTCTGATGACGACATCGAGTGGCAAATGCTCTCCACAATCTCGAACAACTGCTCGGTGATGTCAAAGTGACGCAGCAGCCCCCAGAACCCGCCAACTGCCGAGCCGAGTAACGCCCCTCCGACCGCCGAGGCCGCCAATGCAGCGACACCCGACGCGAACGCCGACACTAGCAAGAGCAGGATGGCCAATAACGCAACGACGATGTTCAGTGCAACGGTTCGATGGACTCTTCGGTCGCTCACCATGTTCAGCTATGGTATCGAACGATGTGCCGTGCCGATAACGCCGCACAACGTGGCCTTGCGCGACGTCCGCGCGGTCGTGAGGTTCGGCAATATTCATGAAGTATCAACCCGCCCTCTGACCGCAAGCGGCGTGGGATCGTTTCCGCGCGATTGTTGGTCTCCTGTCCATTCCCTTGCAAGCATCGCGAAGACGACGTCATCGGCCCATTGGCCCTTGAACCAGAGGCTCCCGATCATGTGAGCTTCCTGGCGGAACCCCAGCCTTTGCATGAGTCGGATTGAGTCGGTGTTGCGCGGGTCGATGGAAGCGGAGACGCGATGCTTTCGGAGTTTGGCGAACAGGTAGCCGACAATGGCTCGCAACGCTTCTGTGGCGTACCCGCGGCTCTGGAATCGCGGCGCCACAGTAATTCCGATCTCCGCCAGCCGAGGGTCGTCGAGAATGTGGATGCCGCAATCGCCGATCAACTCTCCACTGGAGCGTAGTGCGATGCCGAGTTGATACCAAGCTCCGGGTGTGTCCGGGTCCATGCCGGCCAGTTCTTCAAAATAGGATCGGAGCTGGTCAACCGATGCCGGTTCCCAAGACTGGTAGCGAGATACCTCCGGGTCCGAGCGATAGATCAACATGAACTCCGCGTCGGCGGCCCGAAGGTCCCGAAGAATCAGTCGGTCGGTGACGATGTCCTGGAACACGCTTTTAACCCGAGTCGAATCGAGCCGCTCTCGTTCCAAATCATACCGTAATTGCCGCGCTCTTGACCAGGACGTGAAGCCGTGCTGACGTGACGCCCTTCGAGTTGGAGTTACCGATTCGATAAGACGAATTAAGGCCGGCGCGGAGTACTTGCCCTACCGGCACGCCAGTCAACACAATCGGCAGCCGGGCGACCGTGGTTCAAGGCAGCTTCTTGGAACTGGATTGACCGATGCGCGATTCGAGTGGGTCTCAATGGCCAGATGCCCGTCCTGCTCCGCCGTGATTCCAGAGCAAAGCCGCTTTTGTTTGGTTTGTCGCGAGGCGCTGAACACGGCGTCTGAGGGGCCCACGGCCGCCATGTCCCAGGTGAGGGCACATGCGCGAGCGTGATAGACTACCAATAAGATGTGCGGCCATGACAGGTAGAGGAGTGTTGCCGAATGGGGGCTCACACTGCTGGCACAAGCGCAGAGTGGCTCACGACAACGTCGTCGGCCAACTTACATCCGAAAGCGTTTCGTCCTTCATTCTGTTGTGGCAAGTCAACCTGCACCAGGCGAAGCGTAAAGCGCGGCGATGACGGCTCCACACCCGCATCGCGTGGTGCTCGTCGGGGCCGGTTTCGGCGGGCTGTACGCAGCCAAGGCGCTGAAGGGCGTGCCGGTCGGGCTGACAGTGATTGACCGCCGTAACTTCCACCTATTTCAGCCTCTGCTTTACCAGGTGGCCACCGGATCCCTGTCTCCCGGCGAGATCGCTTCCCCCATTCGCCACGTGCTCAGTGGAAACCGGCACGCGCGCGTGTGGCTGGCGGAAGTCCGGGATATTCAAGTGGAGCACCGCCGCCTGCTACTGGATGCAGGCGAGATCGAATACGACACGCTCATCCTGGCCACCGGCGCACACCATCATTACTTCGGCCACGACGATTGGGAGGCGCTTGCGCCGGGACTGAAGACCATCGAGGACGCGACCGCGATTCGGAGCCGTATTCTACAGGCGTTTGAATCCGCTGAGCGCGAGCCAGACTCAGACGAGCGCCGCGCTTGGCTAACCTTCGTCATCATCGGCGCGGGTCCGACTGGAGTGGAACTGGCGGGTGCCTTAGGAGAAATCGCCAACGATACGTTGCGCCACGACTTTCGCCGTATCAACCCGGCGGAAGCCAACATCTTGCTGCTGGAAGGCGGGGAGCGCGTGCTGCCATCGTTTCCGCCGGACCTGGGCATAATCGCGGAACGGGACCTGGTGAAACTGGGCGTGCGCTCCCGCACCGGCGCGGTGGTCATCGGGCTGGACAACGGCGGTGTCACGGTGCACGCCGGTGACCGTACCGAACGAATCGCGGCGAAGACAGTGCTGTGGGCCGCCGGCGTGCAGGCTTCCAGCCTGGGCCGGATTCTCGCCGAACACACCGAAGCGCCGATCGATCGCAGCGGCCGTGTGATCGTGCTACCCGACCTCACGGTACCCGGCCACCCCGAGATTTTCGTCATCGGCGACCTCGCGAACTTCAGCCATCAGACCGGCCAGCCACTTCCCGGCGTGGCGCCGGTGGCCATGGCGCAAGGCCGCTATGTGGCGCGCACCATTCGCGCCCGGCTGCGGGGTGAACCAATGCCGCCGTTCCACTACGTCGATAAAGGGGCGCTGGCCACCATCGGACGCAACAAGGCGGTCGCCGCATTCGGTCGGGTGCACATCTCCGGGTTTCTCGCCTGGATCGTCTGGCTATTTGTGCACCTGATGTACCTGGTGGAATTCGATAACCGGCTGCTCGTGTTGGTGGAATGGGTGTATGACTACATTACGCGCAATCGCGGTGCGCGTTTGATCACGAAAGGGCCGGCTGGGTAGGGGCGCACGACACGAATCGGGAAATACGACGATAATGCGACACAACGTCCTGCTTTGCGCGGCCCTTTGGCACGCGGCCCGCGCCAGGCCGTCTGGAATGCCGTCTGCGGCAAGTTCCGAGTGGGCGACAACGAAGCGGGAGCGACCGTTATCGGGTGAAATGAACCCGCAGAAGATCAGACAATACGCAACGATGTCTCGTTGCTAACGGGCCGCCGGCAGATCCATTTTCTTCTCGTCCAGAATGTCGTACACCGTTATGCCTGCGACACGAGACCTCTCCCATCCCTCTACCTCCGCTCCCACGAGTAGCTTCCCGGCCAACTGACGTGGCGCGGACTTAACCGGGACTGATGGCCGAACGACGCGCAAGGCACCCTTTCTCCGAGTGCCGACAATCCGCTGCCGCACCTCGACGCCCCCGGCCGGCTCGGCGCCGCCGCCCGCGGTCCGTCGCCGCGACCGCCGGCGTGCGGATGGCCGCGCGGAAGGGCGCCGCGTCCATGGTGTGGGAGGCGCCGGTTGGCTGGAGAGAACGTGGGAGCGATCCGGGTACCAGCCATTTTCTGGGACCGCAGGTACGGCTGGGAATTGCCAAAGGACATATGGGCTGGCATTCTATAAGGGATTTGCCAGACCTCTCCAATGTGCATTTTCTGGAAAGGGGGCTGAACTGGTCTACGCTTGCCTACATCGTGTTTGTATGCCTGGCGGCGGCGGCCAGCTTCCTGCTGGCCCTTTTTGCGGGCCGGGTCACGTCCGCAAAGGACGCTGAACTTAAGACGCTCCAAAGTAGGTCAGCCGAGGCTGTGGCGCAGGCCGCTATAGCCAACAAGGAGCAGCGACGTCTGGAAGCCGATATAGCGCAAGCCAAGGCGCATCACGAGGAGTTGCGGAAGGAAAACCTCGAGCTGCAATTGGCGGTGGAGAAGGAGCGGGCGGTGCGCCTGCAGCTTGAGCAGCGGCTCGGCCCCAGGCACCTCGGCGCGGCGCAGAGGACAACGATTGCCTCCGCGCTGGCCGCCTTTCAAGGGCAGAAGGTCTCTATTATCATGCATCCGGGCGATCCGGAGATTGCGGCGTTCGCCAATGAGATCAGAGCGACACTCGCAGCGGCCGGCATGGCGGTGACGATGGCGCCAGCTCTGGTATTCGGCAAACCACAACGGGGGCTCGCCTGGGAGGTGGGAGCTCACCGGCGGCAGTTCGCCACGGCATTGGCGAGGGTGTTTGTGGATGCGGGCGTCTGCAGCGGACCGATATCGGCGGCGGAGCCGGACGACCCGGATTTGCTGGAGATTACGGTCGGGCCGAAGTAGGCGAGTTGCGCTTGCCAGCAACGATGACGACGGTGCTTTTAGACTTGGCCGTGGGTGCGGTTGGCAAGATCGCGCGCCGTCCTCTCGACAGATTTTGCCAGCCGCCGCGACATGCGTTTCACGCGATTTGCTCTGTCGCGTATTAGCGCGCGCCGCCGCTTTCCAAGTACCGGGTCGAAAACATACATTAAGCCGCTGCCCAGGCCGACGGCGGCGATCAAACCTACTTTACCTTTGCCTTCCATCATTGAATTGCCTCCAGTTTCCAGTGCCGCCCTCATGCGCCCTGCATCGTCGACGATCTTGAGATGTGGCGGCGGATATTGTGGCCTCCGGGCATCATGCACTAAAGACCACTGCTGTCCGGCTAAACTTTTCTTCGATTCGGTAACCGGCTTCGAATCAGCGAGCTAGGGGGAGTTTCCGTTTTTTTCGATTTGAACTGTTTCCATCGAAAACGGTTCGGAATTTGACTCGACACATGCCGGTTGCGATTACCGACAATGAGAGGTGAATCTCGGCCAGACTGTTTTCACCCAACTGATGGAGCATCTGCCCTCCTACGAGTTTCAGAAGTGTGTCGCCCGCTACCGGGGCGATTCTCACGACAGAGGCTTCTCATGTCGCGACCAGTATCTGGCAATGGCCTTCGCTCAGTTGACTTACCGCGAGAGTCTTCGCGATATCGAGGCTTGCCTGCGCGCGATGAGCGGCAACCTGTACCATATGGGCTTCCGCGGTCCTGTGGCGCGATCCACCTTGGCCGACGCCAACGACGCGCACGACTGGCGCATTTACGCCGACTTCGCCCAGGTGCCGGAGGCCGGGGCGTTCTACGTTATGGACCGCGGCTACGTGGACTTCGAGCGTCTGTACACCTTCACGCTCAGTGCGGCGTTCTTCGTTGTTCGCACCAAGTCCAACGTGCTGTTGCAACGCCGCTATTCGCAACCGGTAGATAAGGCCACCGGCGTACGTTCTGATCACACCGTCATCCTCACCGCCATCGACTCCGCGAAAGCGTATCCGGACCCACTGCGGCGGGTGAGTTATCTCGATGTGGAAACCAGGAAGCGGTTCAAGTTCCTCACTAATAACTTCACCCTTCCAGCACTTACCATCGCCCAGATCTACAAGTGTCGCTGGCAGGTAGAATTGTTCTTCAAGTGGATCAAACAGCATCTCCGGATCAAAGCCTTCTATGGCACCAGCGAGAACGCGGTGAAGACCCAGATCTGGATCGCCGTCTCGGTTTACGTACTCGTGGCCATCATCCGCAAGCGCCTCAGCCTTGATGCCAGCCTTTACCAGATTCTACAGATTTTGAGCCTGACGCTTTTTGAGAGAACGCCCATTTTACGGGCACTTCAGGCGTCGGACTCCGAGAACGATTTAGACGAATTCTGCAACCAGTTGATTCTGTTCGACTTATAGCCGGACAGCAGTGACTAAAGACCTTGAGTCCTTGTCCTGGCTAACTCGGACGGCAGGATTGGTAAACCCTAGGGCACGTTTTGAGTATCCCTCTTAGGTGCAGTTCGAGCACCTTAGTGCAGGTCGACCACTCGAATGTCCGTAATCTCCGAAGTAGTGATCGGAATGTGACTATCCACCGGTTCAAACACTAGATGCATCCCGCATCCAACGTAGCCCTCTTCGATCCCTGCCGAACCCGCCCTTGACCCGTAAAGGCGGGCCAGTACAGGCGTTGGGCACCACCGCGGGTGACCGGAAATACGTATCCGATCCCCTTCCAAGTACTCGATCCGATAGTGGCGGCTCTTGGTCTCAAGATCGACGGCCGTGCCAGTATTAAGGCTGCTAAGATAGAGTCCCGCCAGAAGTTCCGATTTTTCCGTCATTGAGCCTCCAATCGCTATGTTTGCGGACACGCTATGGCAGTGATGTTACGAACGACCGTCCCCTGGTTCAGTCGCCAGCTATGCGTCGCCGGTTCCTATCGTCCCAGCGTCTTGGGAGAATCGCTCCTTTGCAGAGATAGGTAAGCATTTGAGTCTCCATCTCTCTAGCACTCACACAAGTCCTGTAGAATCGGCCGTTTCTGTTACTCGGTCGTCTGGGGCACCAAGTATTTTTTACCAGACCGGGGCCATTTCCCCGCCCGCATAGTACCGCCGCACGCGGGCTGCGAGGCGCCGCCACCCAATGCTCCTCGGCGATTTGCTTCATGCGCTCCGCTATCTGCTCGGGCGAGGCGTCCGGCCCCAGTTCCACACGCACTTCGCGCACGTGCGCCGCCAAGTCCAGATCTGCCGTGCACCCGCGGCAAATGCCGGATCGATGCAGGCGCTTCCGTGGAAGATGGCACTGCCCACAAATAGGCATGGCGAGGGACTCGGACGTGGCGGTCGGCGGCGCCAGGCTCATATCGGTAGCGGGCGGCTGAGGATGCGCCCGAGTGCCGAATTCCGCAAATACTCGCAGGCTCCGTCGGACCTGGCGTTCGCCGATTCCGCAACACGCACCGATTTCTGCACGAATCATCTCGACCGCATCTCGGTGGAAGAGCTCGGCCGCCAAGGCGGCAAAAACCAGCATTGCTGCCGGCGACAGATCGCTAGGCAGGACGGCCTTCGGCGGCTTGGCCCAGCCCTTTATCGTGGCAGTCTCAGGCAGTGACGGTACCCGGGGGCAGGCCACGGGTGCTACCCGGATCGTTCACATTGATGGTGATCGAGCACCATTCAACAGCGCGCTGACTGGAGGGCCTGACCGACCGACATGATCGCTCGCGAGGTCCCTGTGGTGTAGACACAGGCGAACGAACGGCCTTGTGTCGCATTATCGACCGCATGCGTCTTCCCCGGTGCGTTCGTCGGCGTTCCCTTGAAGCGAGGATAGTTTTGGGATGTGAACCAATCGCTGAAGTTCTGGACGACATCGAAGGTTGTGCCATCCAGACACGTTGCCTGTCGAGAACAGATCGACCACTGCTCCAGCGCGGTAGTTGCGGCGCTCACCACCAGCGTGATGGTAGCCGACTGCGTAAGACTGCCCGACTTGCCGGTGACGGTAATCGAGAACAATCCCGTATCCGCCACCTTGGTCGCTACGAAAACCAGTTTGCTCGCGCTGGTTGTGCTATCCGGATCGAATGATGCTGAGACTCCCGGCGGCAAGCGCGACACCAAGAGTGTGACGCTGCCGTTGAAGGCGCCCGAAGGGTGAACGGTGATCGTGCTGGTCGCTTTCTCGTCCCGGTTGACGTACACGGTACTCGGTGACGCCTCAAGTGAAAAGCTTTCCGCCCGTAACGACACTGTCAGGGAAAAAGAGGTTGTGATGCACGCTGCTGAGAACAGAAGTGGCGCAATTGAGAAACGTCGGTTGGTGGTCATAGCCTTTCTCCTATCCAATCCAGTTGGCCAGCAATTTCCGTGAACCAGCGGGGCATCCGAAATCGACGCCGAAATTGCAGGCCCTGGAAAATGAAAGAAAGGGCGTTCCCCGCCTTCAAGGTCAGGCATCGGCGCGGGTCTCGCCTTTCGGCATGAAAACGCGAGGGGCTCCCTCGCCTCGTACTGGCATTGTGCTTAGAGAATAGCGCATTCGAGGATCGTTTGGCACTTCCGCGCCACCCCGCGGGCCTTATTCGTCATATCGCTCGATTCCCCCCGGACGCCCTGTGTGGCCTGCCATCGCTCGCAACGTTCCAACAAGGGTCAAAACGGTAATGGGGCTTAATTGTATACTGAACATCACAGAGCATTTCGCAAGATGACTCCAGAGCATCCCGCCGGCGCACCTGCGCCACGGGCGCGCGGCTGCGCGTCGGGACCCCCATGAACCGGGCGCCTCCGCCCGGCGCGCATCCCCGTCCGCACGCCGGCGGTCGCGGCGGCGGACACGGCGAGGCGGGTGCCGGAACGGGCCGGCGGCATTAGGATGGCGAACTGGAAGAGTCCTACTGTCCTGGCGCGTAGCAGCGGCGGAGGTGTTCTCGCATCTCTCGCCGATTTCGCTGGCGGCGGGCGTGCACCCACCAGGGCGTCAGCGGAATGGTCCTCAAGACACGTACAATCCAGCGCACTGCTATAGTCTGCTCCGGCGGGACCTGTGTGTCAATCCCTCGCGGTACCGCACGTACCACATGGATCCGCACGGCGTACTTTTCGGCGGCCCGGCATTGGCGACGGTCCGCGCCTCGACGCCCTGGCAGCCGACCGACACCCTGCAAACCGTGGATGCGCTGCGCTCCGCCCGGCGCAACTGCGGCACGGGCGTGCGGGCTGCGCAACGCCATCCCGGTGAAGTGGCCGCCCATCCGCCCCGCGCGCACCCCATCCGCCCACCGGCGGTCGCGGCGGCGGACAACGGGCGGCGAGGGCGTCGGCCAATGGCGCCGGTCGTCGGGCCACGGGGTCTACGACCGCCGTCCGGATGGGCGTGTACGGCCAGAATGGTCTTGTTCATTGGGGATGCCTTTCAATCTAACGAAGGATCTGTTCCAGCCCATCGGCCAGTCGGTCGAGGTCCGCCAGGGCCGGCCGGCGCAGCACGGCTTGGGCAGCTTCCTCCCAGCCGGGAGGGAGTCTTTTACAGAGGCGCCGGGCATACTCCACCGTGCGCTTCTCGCCCGGATGCGGCACGCCGTTCACGGCGAAAAGGATGTCCCAGTAGCTGGCCAGGAATGCATTCACGCGGTGATGTACGCTGGCCCAATCGCCGCGCTCGATGGCTGCCACGACCTGGCGGCGGTACGAGGAAATGTTGTCGCGCAGGATCGGGAAGTTCTTGGCGACGATTGCGCGCCGCAACTCCGCCGGATACGGTTGGCGCGCGGTCTGCCGCAGGTTCGCGTACCAACCCGTGGGATCGTACAGCGCACGCGAGTGCAGCACATTCCACCAGAAACACGTCGAGTAGCCGATGGAAGCCTCGTGGCGCTCCAGCACGCGCGCCATTTGCTCCTGAATCCACGCCGGGCTGCGATACATGATATCGATACTCAAGCCGGAGTCGCGGTCGATCCACTCATCGCCCGGCTCCCAGAAGCGGTTGTCGATCTCCATGCGGTCCGCGAACTCGCCGGCGAGCGCGTGCCGCGCCGTTACGGGGATCTCCGCGTCCGCGTACACGTACAGGTCGATATCCGAAAGCCCGTCGGCTTCGCCAGCGCCTTCCGATCCGGCCAGTGTGATGGCCGTGACCTGTGGGAAGACGGAAAAACGCGCGGCAACCGACTCCGCGAGAGCACCCGCGCGATGCACTTGCTTCCGGCCCTCCGGCGGCGTCACCGGGTCGAGGAAGAACGTCATATCCAAGTTATTGTAAGAGAGCAGGACCATTCTACAATTCGCCAACCACCAGCCACGGCCCACGGTACGGCGAGCGAAGGCCGCGCCTACAGTGCGTTCGGGCGCGCGTTTTTCGGAAAACGCGCAGGCGTAGCGATGGCTGATGAT
>Ga0187887_10003725_pt1 | contig 11683 bp, 11 predicted proteins | sample June2016WEW_7_10_FD_132977 | JGI IMG/M metagenome (GOLD analysis project Ga0187887, IMG submission 132977) | Peatland microbial communities from SPRUCE experiment site at the Marcell Experimental Forest, Minnesota, USA - June2016WEW_7_10 | ecosystem: Environmental > Terrestrial > Soil >... | reverse complement strand
GCCAACGTTGTGAATATGGATCCCATGCTCGCCGGGTGAAAGTTGGGAGACCGTTACTGAGACCTTGACCCCGTTGGAGACGGTAGAGAATTTGGCGTGGCCAATGGTGGCTCCCTGGGCATTGACGATGTCAGCGTGTGCTGTTTGAGCGGCGGCGAGAACGGGATTGGTGGCTAAAGCAATGAGCGCAGCACCTGCCAACACGCTCATTTGTACGAGTACAGTTCTGCGATTGACCTTCGACATGGGATTGTCCTCCGGGGATTCACGGATGTTCCAGCGAAATCCGCCTCTTCAGTCTGCGCGGGCGATGCCGGGGAGGTCAAGGGTGCAAATTCAGATTGTCGAATCCGCACGGCGCCGTCGCTCTGGATGGAATGCCAGGCAAGTATGCTGAATTCATGCAGCTCCACTCCCACGAACCTCTCGCGCCATTCGCCCACTCGGCCCAGAACCGCTGCTTTGGCTGCGGACCAGCCAATGAGACCGGACTGCGTCTGGAGTTCCTGCTCGCGTCGGACGGCGCCGTCGTCAGCCTTCCCGTTGTGCCGGAAGCCTTTGAGGGCCACCCGGGATATCTGCACGGCGGCATCATTGCAACGCTTCTCGATGAGGCGATGAGCAAGGCAGTGCGCGCCCTCGGCCGGCCATCGATGACGCGGAAAATGGAGGTGGAATACCTCCGCCCGGTACCGAGCGGCGTGCCTCTTCGCATCGAGGGCCGCGTGGTGCAGAACGAGGGGCGAAAGCACTGGGCCGAAGCCGTTATAGTCAACGCGGAAGAAACTCCGTTGGCACTTGGCAAGGGACTGTTCATCGAGGTTCCGCTGAAAGCGAAAAAATAGGGCGGCCCAAGATGACCGCCCTCGATGACCTGCAAACCGGTGGAGGCATCTCAATGCACCATATTGATCGTGTCCTGCGTAACGGTGTCGAAGGTGGTAACCGATTTCGCATTGGCCTCAAAGGCCCGCTGTGCCACGATCAATTGGGCAAATTCGGTGGAGATGTTGACGTTCGATGCTTCAAGGGCGCTGTCCTGCATGGTGGCCAGCCCCGCTGTGCCCGAAGTTCCGATCGCCGCCGCTCCGCTGGCCAGGGTGGTTCCGTAATCGCCATTACCCAGCAATGCAAGGCCCTGCAGATTGGCCACATTCGCCAGCGCGAGTTGGCCGACGTTCTCTTGTTGGCCATTCAAGTACGACACGGTCACTGTGCCATCCGCGCCGATGGAGAAACCATTGTATTGTCCGCTGGGATAGCCGTTCTGCGAGGTCCCCGTGAGCGCTGAGGCTGTGGCGACCTGGCTGATGGTCGGCGTTCCCGCTGCGCTCAAAAGGTTCCACTGGATGTTCAGACCTGCCGCTCCATCCGCCAATACGTTGGTCGCCGCGGCATTGAAGTTGAGGCCGACCGAGGAGATGTCGCCCGCTGCCGTTCCCACGGTCTGCGCGGCTCCGGCTCCCTGTGCCACGGTAGCGAGGTCACCGTTGGCATTGAATGTCAAGGTCCCGGTGACGGCGGCCGGAACCACATCCTTGCCCGCTGTGGAATAGTCCGATGCCGGCAATTGCGCAGTATAGGTCCATGTGTTGGTTGCCGTCTGCTCGAAGGTCACCGTAGCTACGTGCGGCTCGCCGAGAGAGTCGTAGACCGTTACCTGTGCGGGAAACTGTGTATTCGCGGCTGCATTGGAATCCAGGTTGGCCGTCAAGCTCATCGTCGTGGTGGCCTGCTGCTGCACCTGGCCGACCGGAATGCTGATCGCCGTCAATGGAGCATTGGTATTCACCACGCCGGCCACCGCCGGATATCCCATCACGCTCATGCCATTCGAGGTAACCAGACCTCCCGTGGAGTTCAACGTGAAATTGCCATCGCGGGTATATTCGTATACCTGACTACCGTTGCTGACCACGAAGAATCCATTTCCATCCAAAGCCACGTCAGTAGAGTTGCCTGTGGAACTGATGGAGCCCTGCGTGAAGTCCGTCTCATTCGTGGCCACCTTCACCCCAGCTCCCACCTGGATCGGATCGCCGGAACCCGTGGCGCCGATCTGCTGGTAGAAGAGATCGGCAAAATTCGTCGTCTGCGACTTGAATGCTGTCGTGTTCATGTTCGAGAGATCGTTCGCAACGGTGTTGAGAGCGGTCGAGTCGGCCTTTAGACCGGTCAACGGAATCGAGAAACTTGCCATGGTTCTTCTCCTCGTAGAATGCGATACGGTTGCGCCTGGTCGCGGGCCGGGCGGGTGAATCATCTTATGAGCCGGTGTCTGAAGCTCCCTGCACCGGGGCCGCATGCGTCCGGCCAGCCAGCGCATGCCCAACGCGTCGCGCAGCAGCAGAGGCATTGGGAGCGCTCAAATTCCCCGACATGCGCTGCGTGGAGACCGTCTGCGGGGCAGATGCGTTAGCGGCTGCGGCGCCAGTTGTGGTCGGGAGCGCCGATCCGCCCAGGTGTACCGCGGTATGCGGTGAAGCAGCGACTGATGCCGGTGTGGCGGAGTTCGTTGGGCTCGAAGCTGCCCCCGCTGCTTGGGGTGTTGCGCCACTGCCGGAGGAACTCGGTGTGCTGTCCGCGGTCAGTGTCTGGTTGATGTCGATCAGTTGTTCCAGGCTATTCACCTGCACAAGCTGGTTGATGTACTCATTGGGATCCGTGTCCGCAGTGGGATCCTGGTTCTGCATTTCGGTCACCAGCAGCGTAAGAAAGTCGTTGGCCGAAATGGTAGCGGAGCTGTCGCTCGTGTCGCTCGAACCGCTGCTGCCGCTTGTGCCGGATGTCGAGCTGGCCATGGGCGTCGCCGCGTTGCGCGTCAGTGCCTGCCCGGCTGTCATTTGTTGACTGAATATTCCCCCTGCCGTTCCCATCTTTCCTCCCTGCCTTGCCGCTCTTGCGTACGCACAGGACTTACGCCATCACGGAAATGTGAGTGCCGCGCAAATCTCCTGTGTGAGGATGCGAGTCGCGAATGCCTGTTTGTGCCTGGGCATCCAGAACAGAAGTGCTCGAAGCCGGTGGCGCACTTTCCTGCGCGCCTGCCTGCGCTTCTTCGGGTGCGTTGCCCTGGGGATTACCCTCCGCGCCCTGCTGCATGCGCTGACCCATGCCGTTTTCCACCCCGCTCTCGCTCGGCGAAGCCATCGTCAGCGAGGCCACGGGCGATTGCTGCTCCACCAGGTGCGTACTGAGCCCGGCCAGATGTCCATTCAGTGCCTGGGCGGCTTCCGCGGAACTGGGCAAAAGGGTTGCATGAACGCCGCCGGCGTTAAGATCCGCGCGAACACCTACCCATCCCAGTGCGGGATCACGAAAGCCCGCCTCCGCGTGCTGGCTTCCGGCGTGGGTCCATGCCGGTGTGCCCGGCGAAGTTCCCGCATCCAGCGCGGCAAACGTGTCCCGCGCGGGCGCTGCTGAAGTCGGGGTCGCAAACTGCGCATGATCTCCGGCGGGCGCCGCGAACACATGCGCCGCCACCGGAGCGCGTAACCCAAGGGCTGCCGCGTCGACGGAGTTGAGCTGCGCTGGAACCATCGGCGCAGCGGCCGAGACGGTTTCTCCCGCCGCATCCCGCAATGCCGTGCGCGGCATCACCCGTCCCGCCGTCGATTTCGCATCATCCTGCACCGAATCGGTGCTGGTCTGGGCCGCAACGGAGTCGCTCGCCAACGGCGCTGCTGACGGCACAGTGCTTTGCGCAGGCGCAGCAGGGGCGAGGCGGCCTGCTTTTGCGTTCTGAATCAGTTGCGCGGAGTGCGATTCGCTGCTTGCCGCGGTCCCGGCGATGGACGATTCCTGCTGCACGTCGGCCGCCCCTGCCTCCGCAGAAGAAAGCGAGGCCATCGCGCCGTTTGCGGCTGGCTCCGAAGCATCACCTTGAGAAGATGCCGCGCTTCCACGCATCGCATTGCTTTGTGTTGTATTGCGCGCGATGCTTTCTGCGCGTTCGCGGTTCGTGTGAGCGCGAGTACCTGTTGCCTTGGAATTATTGGAGATACCGGCGGAAAGCGTTCCCGTTGCCGCGCTTTCGCTCTCCTCCGTCTGTGCCGTGCTATACGCGATAGATCCGGCGCGTTCGCGGCAGGCTTGAGCGCGAAACCCCGCTGCCGAAGCGCTGCTGGAGACACCGGCGGCAAGCGCTCCCGTGGCTGCGCTCTCGCTCCCCTCAATCTGCGCTGTGCTTTGCGCGATCGATCCGGTGCGTTCGCCGCTTGGTCGAGCGCGATCACTGGCTGCCGTAACGTTATTGGAAATAGCGGTGCCGAGCGTTCCCGTTGCTGAGCTCTCGCTCTCCGTCCAAGGCAACTCCGGCCCTCCCAGGGACTGTTTCGAACTCCAGCCAGAGAGTGCGGAGGCCGATTCCGATGAAGAACTCTGCTGGGCAGCGTTTGCCGGCGCGGAAATCTCCGGGGAAGCGGGCGGCAGCGTGGGCATATGGACGGCCAGAGCGACCGTTTGCGCTCCAGGTGTTGTTGCCGCTGCAGTACTTTCCCGATGGACTTGCTCAGCGCCACGGCCGGCACGGTCGCGCGTTGCGGTATCGGAGCGCGGCGTGACCACTGACCCTGTACTCGCCGAAGCGTTCTGCGTGGCGGCATCTGTTTCGGATGTCCACACAAAACGGCTTGCGTGTGGCAGTGCTCCCTCTTGATCCGTTGCACCGGCTGCAGACGCAATTTGCTGGGTGGCCGCGACATTCCCTGAAGGGCGTGAATTTGGCGCCTGCGCTAATGCCGAACTTTGTGGATTCAGCGCGGTGCGGCCGGCGGCAACAGCATTTGTGGTTACGGCCGTGCCCGCTTCACTTGCATCTTCGCTCTCAACGCCGTTGGTTCCACGTGAAACTCCCCGCCATGCATTCACTTGAGACTGCCAACTGGAGCGAAAGCTCGGTGCCTCAGAGGCCAGGCCGGTTGCCAGATCACCGCTCGCAGGCCTGAGCCAGTTCGTGCTCAGTTCCTTGCCGAGCCGGCCCGCCGTCACCGGGCCCTGTTCCAGTCCAGCACGCCCGCCTTTTCCAATCTCTGCACCGGAGTTGATTCCAACAGATGCGGTCATGCGGGAAGCAGGTGCAGATGAAGTGCCAAATGGATGTTGGGAGGGGTTAGAAGAATGTCAGGAATGGGACCGGTCTTCCCGATTCAGGATGCGTCCCTGAAGTTGTACACATCTTCCCTCAAGGTTTTCTCGTAGGATGCGACGCGCAGCCGGCGGGCCGATGAGCATTCTCTAGCATTTCATCGCCTCGCGCTTTTCCTGGCGTCGCAGGCCGGCTCCGAAACCAGTCATCGAGATCCCGTTGCGCACGCCGCTCTGCCTCGACATTCTCCACCGCTTCCGCCTCCTTGATGAGCGTCTCGGTCTGGCGGCGTTCGATGCGCTTGCCGAGGAACTCGACCTGCCGCGCGTTCACGGCCGACTTCGACTCCGCAATGCGTGGGGCCAGAGCTGCGGCGATGCGCTTCGCGAGGTGGGTTTCCTCCTCTCCGGCAATCCGGTCCGTGATCTCGCCGGTCCGAGCGCTGGCCGCAACCAGCCGCCGGCCGCCGCGTTCGCGTTCCCTGCTCCGCGTAAGTGCCTGCTCCAGCAGTTTCAGTTCCCCGCGCGCTTGCTCCATGGCCGCACGGCAACCCTCTTCCTGAACTTCCAGAACCTGCAGCAGGCGCCGCATGGCGCGCGAGACCGCCATGGCTCAAACCACCGCGGCCAGGGCCGCAAGGCGGCTCAGGCACTCGGGGAGGCGAACCCGTTCGCCGGACCCCTGCGCGAGAAAGGCGCGAATCGCGTCGTGCGCGCGCAAGGCCCGGTCGAGATCGGGATCAGCGCCCGCCTTGTATGCGCCGATCCGCACCAGATCCTCGGAGCGCGCATAGATCGCCAGCAACCTGCGCACCAGCGCGGCCTGCTCGCGATGCACTGCCCCAGCCACCGCGGGCATAAGCCGGCTGATCGAATCCAGCACCTCGATGGGCGGGTACCAGCCCTCGGCCGCCATCGTGCGCGAAAGCACAATGTGCCCGTCGAGCAGTGAACGCACCGCATCCACAAGCGGATCCTGCTGGTCGTCGCCCTCCATCAGCACGGTGTAGAACGCCGTGATCGAGCCGGTGCGAAAACAGCCGGCACGTTCGACCAGCCGCGCCAGGCGCGCAAACACCGAGGGCGTGTAGCCCTTGGCCGTGGGCGGCTCTCCGGCGGCAAGGCCGATCTCGCGGGCTGCCATGGCGAAGCGCGTCAGCGAATCGAGCACCAGCAGTACGTGTTTGCCTTGGGCGGCAAAGAACTCAGCCAATGTGGCGGCCGTGAGCGCCGCGCGCATGCGCAGCAGTGGAGACTGGTCGGACGTAGACACCACAACCACGGCGCGCGCTAACCCCTCCTTGCCCAGAGAATCGCGCAGAAACTCGCCCACCTCGCGGCCGCGCTCGCCCACCAGGCCCACGATCGTCACTTCAGCCTCGGTATTGCGCGTCATCATGCCAATCAGCGTGCTTTTGCCCACGCCCGATCCGCCGAAGATGCCCACGCGCTGGCCGCGGCCCACAGTCAGCATGGCGTCAATGGCGCGCACGCCCGTGCCCAGCGGCTCGCTGATGGCCGCACGGTCCAGCGCCGCACGCACCGCACCCTCCAGAGGCAGCATGGTCGCGACGGCTGGAGGACGGCCCTCGTCGATGGGCGCTCCCATGGCATTCAAGACCCGCCCCATTAGCGCCGGGCCTACCTCGATCTCGGGCTTTGTTCCCTCTGCCCATACCGCATCACCGAAGCGGATTCCCTCGGTAGTCTCGACCGGCATCGACAACACATTGGACCCGCGAAAGCCGATCACTTCAGCTCGGTGGGGATGCCCCATGCGGTCCTCGATCTCACAGCATTCGCCCACCGAAACGGGAGGGCCTGCCGACTCGATGGTCTGGCCTACCGATTCGAGCACATGCCCCCGCCAGCGCCAGGGCTGCCGGCGCTCCAGCCGGGAGAAGTAGCGTTCGAGCAGCACCGTCATGCGCGTGCCTCGACGGGCGCTGTTTCCGGTGTACTCTTTTGCGCTTGGCGCGGCGGCGCATCCTGCGTTCCCGCACGGTCGAAGAAGCCGCGCTCGATCTCGCCCAACTGCGAACGAATTCCCAGATCGACGCTTCCGACTTTGCTTTCGATCACGCATTCGCCGAGCAGCATACCCTCGTCCGCCACCACCACCGGCTTGATCGTCAGCTTAGGCACGAGTGCCATGGTTTCCTTCCACAAGTCTGCTTCCCTGGCGGGCACACGGAGCCGCATCTCCGATGTCGCCGCCAGCTGCCCCAGAGCCACGCGTACCGCGCCCGTAAGCAGAAGCGGGTCCATCTGCGCTTCGCGGCGCAGGATGCGTGCCGCCACGGCCAGCGCCAGACGTACCACCTCCTGCTCGACGGTTTGCAGATAGCGGTCGCGCTCGCGGGCAAAATTCTCCATGAGTTCAGCTGTCTGCCGGCGGCGGCGCTCGGCCTCTACTGCAGCGGTTGGAGCCAGTGCCTCGCGTTCGGCGCGACGGCCCTCTTCGCGGCCGCGTTCCCGGCCGGATTCGAAGGCTTGGCGCGTTTCCTCGGCGAGCTGCTCCTCGAAATTCGCGCCGGCAACGCGCCCTCCCGTCTGGACTGTGCCGTCGGGCGGCGGCTCCGCGGCAGGATCATCCTCAGCTTCGGCCCAGCCATCCCAGGCGAGCACGGGGGGCGCGTTGGGGCAGGCGGTGTATTCGAAGCTCTCCACCGTTCTGCCGCCGCCACTCCCCTGCGCTGCTGTCCCTTGCTGCAAGCCTCCCCTTCCCGCGATGCGCGGTCGATCCCGCCGCCAACTATCCTTCTTCCCCGCCCGCTTCCCCGCCCGCTTCCCTGCCCGGCTGCCGAAGGTTCGCTACGCCATCATTTCGTCGCCCGTTTCCAGCTTCAAAATCACTTTGCCTTCGGCCTCGAGCCGGCGCGCCAGATTCAGAATCTCCTGCTGCGCCTGCGCGACCTCGCGCGAACGCACCGGGCCCAGCACTTCCATGTCTTCCTTCAGCATCTCCACCGCGCGCGAACTCATGGCCTTGAAAATCTGCGCGCGCAGGTCCTCATTGGCGCCGCGCAGAGCCAGCGCCAGTTGCCGTTTGTCGACCCCGGAAACAATCTCGCGAATGGTGGCCGGGGGCACGGTGATCAGGTCCTCAAACGTGAACATCAGATTGCGTATGCTCAGCGCAAGTTCGGGCTGGTCCTCTTCGATCGTCTCCAGAATCTTCTTGGCTTCCTCGGCATTGAGACGGTTCAGCAGATCCGCGACGGCCTTGAATCCGGAGTAACTGCGGCGCGCCGTATCGCCCACGCTCTCCAGGCGCCGGTGCAGGATCAGCGCCACCTTCTGCGCCATTTCAGGAGAAAATTGCCGCATCTCCGCCAGCCGCTGCACCGCGACAACCTTGTGGTCCTCGCTCAGGTTGTCGAGCACGGTCGAGGCGCGGCGCGGGTCAAGGTGAGCCAGCACCAGGGCGATGGTCTGCGGGTGCTCGGAGTCGAGCAGCTTGCCCAGTTGCTGGGGATCGGTGCGCTGCAGCTTGGCCAGATTGCCTTGCGCCGCCTCTTGCGACTGGCGCATCAGCGCCAGCATATCGTCGGCGCGCTCCTTGCCAAAGGTGCCCACCAGCAGTTGCCGCGCGTAGTCCAGACCGCCGTGCACGATGAAATGATGGGTGTCGAGAAGCTGCCAGAACTCTTCGAGTACTTCGGCGGAAAGTTCCGGCGTAATACCACGCAGGTCGGCCAGCTCTTCGGTGATGCGTTGCACGTCCGTTTCCGGGAGCGCGCGCAGCACCTCCTTGGCCAGCTCCTCGCCCACGGCCACCAGCAGGATCGCCGCCTTGCGCACCCCGGAAAAACTGGCTCCCTGGCGCCGCCGCGTTGCCCCGCTCTCGATTCCCTGCTCCGCCAAGACGTGTTCCTTTCCCTGTCTCCCCGGCCCATCCCATCTTTTTCACGCTACGCGCCGAATCGGCAGCATCAATCCGAGTGAATCCAACTCTGCAGCAGCCGCGAGCTTTGCGTGGGTTCGCGCTTCAGATGCGTGGTCACCTGCTCGAAGATCTCCTGCGACCGCAGCCGCTCGGGATCGACCTCCACCGGCTCCGGGGGCCCGAGCGGGGCCGGTGCCTGGGCAGTTCCCGAACCCGCAGGCAGTTCCCGGCGCACGCTCCTTGCCGTGCCCAGTGTTGCCAGCGCCGTGCCTGCGTGGCGGATCGCCGGCCGCAGCCCGAAGGCCACGACGACCAGCAGGCCCATCAGCAGTGCGGCATACTTCACCAGGTTCGGCGAGACCTCCGCGGTGCGCAGCACCTGTTCGGCGAGCGTGGCGGGCGGCTCCGGGCGGTTATCGTCGAAGGCCAGGTCCTGCACCGTAATCACGTCGCCGCGCGCCGTGTCGAATCCCACTGCCGCCTGGGCCAGCGCCGTCAGATTGCGCAGCTCATCGCTCGAGCGCGCCTGCCAAACCGCGGCATGATCTTTCGTCGCCGGCTGCATCAGCCGGTCGTTCACGACAATGGCCGCTGTGAGTCTGCGTACGCGACCGGGACTGTCCACCACATGGCGCACGCTCTTCGAAACTCCGTAGGTTCCTGATTCGCTTTTCGCGGATTGCGGCGCGGAGGTTTCATGCGGATAAACAGGAGCCGCCTGCGTGTTGGGCGCATTCGAGGCTGTGCCCGGAACCCCGGCAGCGACGGGCTGCGTGCCCGAAGTCTGTTCCGTGCGCTCGAGCGCAAGGGTGACCGTCTTCGCGGGATCGTAACTCTCGTCGGTCTCTTCGGCAGCCTCGGCGTCGAAATCGAGCGTCACCGAGGCGCGCACGTTGCCCGCGCCGGTCACCGGCTCGAGCGTCGCGATCAATTTATTCTCAAGAGCCTGCTCTGCCCCGAGCTCCATGGCTCCGGCCGTGCTCGGTCCCAGCCGAGAATTGCCCGCGGCATCCACCAGCACCACGCGCTCCGGCATGAGGCCATCGACGGCGGAAGCGACCAGGTTGCGGATGGCGTCGGGCTCGCCCACGGCCAGCGAACGGTGGCGCAACCGGATGACCACGGCGGCCTTGGCGGGACGCTCCTGGTCGCGAAACAGCGAGTCGTGCGGCATCACCAGGTGCACCCGCGCCGAGGCCACGTCGGAGAGCGTGCCGATGGTGCGCTCCAGTTCGCCTTCAAGAGCTCGCTGAAAGTTTACCTGCTCGTCGAACTCCGAGCCTACCCAGTTGGGCTTGTCGAAGATCTCAAAGCCCAGCCGGCCGCTCTTGACCCCGCCCTTCGACGCAGCGGCCAGCCGCGCCTTGTCCAGATCCGCAGCCGGAACCATGATGCCTGAGCCATCGACGGTGGGCTCAAATGGGATCTGCGCCTGTGCGAGGACCTGCTCCATCTGCCGCGCATCGTCCGGCTCAAGGCCGGCGTAGAGCGTGCGCCAGTCGGGACGCAGCCCGTACCAGGCCAGCCCACCCAGGAGCGCTGCCAGCAACACGGCCGCAGCCAGCACCCAGCCGCGCTCGGCGGGAGCCATCTGCGCCCAGCGCACGCGCGCCAGGCCCCACAGCCCGGACCACCTTCCGCCCTTCTGCACTTGCCCCAGCGCCGGCGGAGTCCTCTCCAACTGTGTTCCCGTAGCCATCGTTTCAGCTATTAGCTCCTGGCTTCCAGCTCTCTCCTTGCCGCGACCTGAATCTGCGGCGCTCCGCGATGAGGCTAGGAGCTAGAGGCTAGAAGCTGTCTTTAAAACTGCATGCTCATCACGCTCTGGTAGGCCTGAACGGCCTTGTTGCGCACCGCCAGCACCAGTTCGAAAGCCATATCCGCCTTCTGGGTGGCAATCATCGCCTGGTGCACGTCCACTCCGGAGCCCGTCATCAGGCCCGTCACTGCCGTCTGCGCCTGCTGTTCAAGCTGATCCACCTGCCCTACGGCGCCTGTGATCAGATCGGCGAAGGGTGAGGATCCGGAGGTCACTTGCGTCTCGGCCGCAAGCGAATTCGTGACGCTCGCATTTGCCGCACCCGAGGCAGCCATTCCCAGGTTCACTGCCGCTAACATGTTGTGCGCCCCCTCGGCTTCGGTCCCCACGCGCTTGTGAATCTCATGCCCTCAGACCCACACCCGCTCAGGTCAGGACTTGGCAATCTCCAGTGCCGACGTGATCATGCCCTTCTCGGCCTGCACGGCAGCGCCGTTGAGACCATATGCACGCGTCGCCCCCATCAGGTCCACCATCTCTGTGAGGGGATTAATGTCGGGATAGGAGACGTAACCGTCCGGCCCCGCGTCGGGATGCCCTGGATCGTAGCGCTTGAGCGGCGGCGAAGGATCTTCGACAACCGCGGAGATATGCACGCCCGGCGCCACGGCCGAACCGTTCGGCAGGGTGAGCGCTGTTGCGCTCGGCGCTGTGCCGCCTGCCGACGCCGCCGTCATGGAATCGAGAAATCCACGGTTGCCTTGATTGGCGGCGAAGACCACCTCCTGGCGCCGGTATGGCCCGCCCTCGGCGGTGCGCGTGGTCTCCGCATTGGCCATGTTAGCGGCCACCACTTCGGCGCGCATCCGCTCCGCCTCCATGGCTCCGCCCGAGGTTTCCATCATGCCAAACAGGTTCATGGCTTGCACTCCTTTGCGCCTTCGATGGAG
>Ga0187887_10003722_pt1 | contig 11689 bp, 10 predicted proteins | sample June2016WEW_7_10_FD_132977 | JGI IMG/M metagenome (GOLD analysis project Ga0187887, IMG submission 132977) | Peatland microbial communities from SPRUCE experiment site at the Marcell Experimental Forest, Minnesota, USA - June2016WEW_7_10 | ecosystem: Environmental > Terrestrial > Soil >... | reverse complement strand
GGAGTCGTTTGCCTGGGTGTCAAAGATCAGGGGGGCGGGTTGCTAACGCGTGTCGGGAGTTTCGGGGGCACAGAAGACCGGGCGGGCCTCCGCGCGTTCTGACATCACATATTCGGGGGGCGGAACCGAGGGCGAGCTTCGCTCGCTGGGGTTGGGGGCTGGAGGCTGGGGGCTGGGGCTGGTTTGCGCGGGCAGCGACTGGCGGCGCTCCTTTTGCGATTGCTTCATGTCCTCGATGGCGGTGCGGAAGGAGCGTTCCAGTTGCGCGCGTTGCTTGGCTACGTACGCCAACATTTTGAACTGGTGTTCGCCGAAGTCGATGTACGCGTAGATCTTCTGTTCGCTCTCGGCAACGCGGCGGAGCAACCATTGGGAGGTGACCATGGTTTCCAGGTAGCAGCGTTCGGTGCGGGTTTGCGGCTGCCAGTCGGCATCGAGCTCGTCCCAGAGTTGGGAGTAGTCCGCGCAGTTTTCGTCGGGGAGGATGGTGACGCGGGTACGCAGGCCGTAGGTGAGGGCGTTGAAGCGAATGGCTTCTTTCCCGGCTGGAGTTTTTGGCCCTGAAGAGTGCTGGGAATTCCTTCGGTTGGCTTCTTGTTGTTTCTCTGAAATTATCATACGGAGTCTATCCTTTCGCGGGAGGGAGTGGGCGGGACTGAAGTCCCGCGCGGGCTAATGCCCGCCCTCCGATTCAAGGATAGCGGGCGCGGGATGGGGAAACGGCCTGTTGGCGAGTCGGCGAGTTAGTAAGTGGTTTGGTTGGCGCGGGTACGGGGAAGGGATTTATTTTGCCGGCGTGTGACCGTATACCGGCCAAGCGGCAACGAGGCAGGCTGGGATTCTTTTTCAGATTGGATTCTGAAATTTAGAAGCGAAGGCGGGCCGCGGAGTCGTGTGCCTTGGGGGTGCCGACCCATTCGGAGCGGCTACGGATGCCACGTCTTCTGACTGACCCACGGCTGGAATCGCGATCAAGAACAGGCCAGAAAAGCCAATCAGCCGAGCGACACCGCGCATAATCTTCATAAAGACCCTAGGTTCCATTCTGTCAGATTTGTGCAAGAGCCATGAAAGTGGGGTTTCCGGAAACTTGGACCGCCAATGCCTACCGAACGGGCCCCGCCTCCGAAAATGCCGGTATCTGATCCGCTTGGGGTGGGCCGTCTTCGCTCGTTCACTTTTGGGTCTCGCTCAACTCGAATCTCAGGTCAACCGTAGTCTGCCGAAACATCTTCGAATTACCCATAACCGGAACAAATCGCTACCGCTTGACGTTGGCCATTGCGGCATCAACGAGCGATTCGTCCGCCCTGGGTTCGCCCGACAGGTAGATAGGGCATGTCATGACAGCACGTCCACTACTATCGACCAATGCTCGGACGTGCACCGTTCCCGAGAGCCTCTTGGCCCGTGCCTCCGGGGGATAGAACGGTTTGACGGCCCAATGCGCGTTCCGGTTCAAGATAGAATTCTCATCCACCATCTGCTCACGCGGGACCTCGATCGGATCGAATTGTGAAAAGCTGCAGGTGTCCTGGCTGCGGCGGGAACTGCATCCGCCGAGAACAAGCACTAGCGCCGGTGCTAACGCGCGCTTTAGCATGCACCCGTTCTAGCACAAATCGCCGTTAGCCATTTTGCTCGTCAAAGTGCAACAAAGAGAACGTGAAGTGGGCTAATAGGAAACTTGCCTTGTACACGTGCGGGCTGTTTAGATGTGCATAAACGTCCGTTTCTGCAACGAATCCCGCGATCCTGTCACCATGTGTTTTTATAGAGTTAGGGCGCATTTTCGACCCTGCCGATTTCGAGCACGGTGCGCAGACGACAAACAACGATCGTCTGCGCCACGCCGGGCACTGGCACTAGCGGAACCCTCCATCGCCGCGCAGGGGCACGAAGCGGCAGAAGGTGGCGATGTGTTCGTGGGTGACGCCTTCCGATTTTACGATCAGGCGCAGCTCCTGGTCCAGCCTGTCGCCGACCGGTATGACCAGGCGTCCAGGATCGCCGAGTTGGGCCAGCAGAGGCTTCGGAATGTCCGGCGCGGCGGCGGCCACCGAGATGCCGGCATAGGGTGCGGCGTCCAACCAACCCTGCGAGCCATCGCCGCAGACCACGGTGATGTTGCCGCCCAGCGAAGTGCGCGCCAGGTTCTGTTCGGCCTGGCGCGCCAGGGCGGGAATGATCTCGATGGATACCACGCGCGCCGCCAGTTGGCCCAGCACGGCGGCGTGATAACCCGAACCGCCGCCCACATCCAGCACGGTTTCGGCGCCGGTCAATTCGAGCAACTCGGCCATCAGCGCGATCATGTACGGCTGCGAGATGGTCTGGCCGTATCCGATCTGCAGCGGCTCGTCCTGGTAGCTGCACACGCGGCATTCGTGCGGGACAAACTCCTCGCGCGGGATGCTGAGCATGGCATCGAGCACGCGGGGGTCGCGGATGCCGCGCTTGCGAAGCTGGCGGTCCACCATGCGCCGGCGCTCGGAGGGCCAATCGGGAATCATTGGGTCGCGGCAAGCGAAAGCGCCTGCCCCACCTTATAATAGCGGGAATGGCGCGCCAAATCACCCTGATACCAGGGGACGGGATCGGACCGGAAGTGGCCGAGGCTACCTTGCGGGCGGTGGAAGCCACCGGTGTGGACTTGGAATGGGAACGCGTGGAGGCCGGTGCGAAGGCGCTGGAAGACCTCGGCCAGTTGCTTCCCGACGACGTGTTCGCCTCGCTGGAGTGTACGCGCGTGGGGCTGAAGGGTCCCACGGCCACCCCCATCGGCGGCGGGCACCCGAGCATCAACGTGGCGCTGCGCAAGAAGCTGGGGCTGTACGTGAATTTCCGGCCGGTGCGCATGCTGCCCGGCTTGAAGACGCGCTTCAGCGACCTGGCGCTGGACCTGGCGATCTTCCGCGAGAATACCGAAGACCTGTACTCCGGCATCGAACACGAAGTGATTCCGGACGTGGTGGAAAGCCTGAAGATCATCACCAAAACGGCGTCGATGAAGATTGCGCGGGCCGCCTTCGAATACGCGCGGCGGGAAGGGCGGCGCAAGGTTACGGCCATCCACAAAGCCAACATCATGAAGATGAGCGACGGCCTCTTCCTGAAGTGCTGCCGGACGGTGGCGGGCGAATACGGCGAGATCGAGTACACCGAACTGATCGTGGACAACGCCTGCATGCAACTGGTGATGCGGCCGGAGACGTTCGACGTGCTGGTGCTGCCGAACCTGTATGGCGATATCGTTTCGGACCTGGCGGCGGGACTGGTAGGCGGGCTGGGCATCGTACCGGGCGCGAACATCGGCGACCGTCACGCGATTTTCGAAGCGGTGCACGGCACGGCGCCGGACATCGCCGGAAAGGGCATGGCCAATCCGACGGCGCTAATGCAATCGGCCGCGCTGATGCTGGCGCATATCCGGGAGCGGGCGGCGGCCGAAAAGCTGCAAGGTGCGGTGGAGCGCGTGTACGCGGAGGGCCGGCACCTGACGCGAGATGTGGGCGGCACCGCTGGCACGGCGGAGTTTACCGGCGCGGTGATAGCTGCGTGTCGCTCATGACCCCCTCTACGGCTGCACCTGGATACCCTCGTAGCGATACGTGTACTTCCATGTATGCACTCCGCCCAGCGACAGTCCGGACGGAGAGAATGACGGCGCCGCGGACGGGTCCGGGAAGACCTCGACCACCATATCCATATTCAGACCCGCGTAGGGCGACATTTCGCAAGTCAGGGTGAGGGCGTGGTCGGAGGCCCGCGCCAGCCACGCCCAATCGTACCGGTCCTCGCTGCCGTCACGGCGCACCCACTTGACGGTGACCCAGGCGTCGGGGTCGCCGCCCGTCCAGGTAAGCGTGTAGGGCTCACCGCAATAGAAGACGCTCCCGGCCTGTCCGCCGATGATCTGGATCGGAGACCCGACTTGAACCGTCGATTGAAACGCGCCCACGTCGGATCCGCCGCTGGCCGAGACCGTGAAAGCCCCCGGCTTGACAGAACCGCTGGAAAGAGTTGCTTGGTAGACGGTCAAGCCGGCAACCTGCCCCGATTGCGCCGGCGGCACTGGTACAAGCCCGCCCACACCGCTACTGACGGCGAGCACCGTGCCGCCCTGGAGCGGCGTCGTCGTAGCTTGAAGCGGCCCGGATCCCGGCCCCTGGGCCGTCACCGTACCTGCCCCCAGGCTGCGGTATCCAGGGATCGCGCAGGGCGGCCCGTAATAGGTCGTGGCAGTCGCGAGCGTCATTTGCTGCGCATAGAGCTGCGCATAGGGCGGTGGCGCGGGCGCCTGCCTGCCGGGCGAGGACTGCAAGGAAACCGTGAGGGTGTCGGTTTCGGTGACCTCGTAGGTCGCCAAGGCAGCCGTTGTCACTGTCTTTTCCCAAGCGATTTCCCCGTAACCCTGGCTGGGAGGGTCAACGCACTTCCCACCGCCCTCAGCTATGCTGATGGTCACCGGCTGGCTCATGTTCCAGCCCTGAAGCTGGAGCGGTACGGTGCACCCTTCGCGCACCGTGATCGGGAGCATGAAATTGAACTGGGCAAGCCCTACAAACCCCGGCGCCAAGCCCTGCCACGAATACGCGGCGTGGGTGTCCCACTGTGTGAAGTCGAAGAAACCACTCGCCCCAAGCTCCACGTTCCCTGTGGAACTGAATGAGGCTGGTTCGCCGTCCGGTGGCGCGCTGAGAACGGAAATTCCGGTCCCATAAACGGTGATGTAGCTCCCGGGCTCGGCGCTGTTCGTAGGAGAATTGAGCGAGACGCTGCCGTCCGCCCCAACGTTGAGCACCGCACCTGGTCCGCAACCGGTGGCGCTCTGCGAGAAAACGCCCACAGCATTCTCCGATCCTCCGAAATCGGCCACCAACGTATACGGATCGCTCAGGCCTGCGGAGGTCCCGACCACAATTCCGTTCGCCGAGCTTATCCCCGCGGGACCGCCGGACGGCATCTGAAAGTTGATCTGGGTGGGAGAAACGTAAAACAGGGGCGCGGCGTTCCCGTCGACACTGACGGACGTTCCGGCGAGTCGCCACGGTAACGGCACGCCCGTCGCCTCCGCCGTAGCGGACGCGAGGTTCGTGCCGAATATGGTGGCGATCGAGCCTTCTTCCAGGAATTGTGGAAAGATCCCGTCGAACCATGAGGTGCTAGTAAAGGTGCTAGCCGTGGCGTAGCTGGCGGCGCCCACCACGCCGGTGATGGCTGGCTCTTGGCCCCACGCCGCCAGTGGCCAGATCGCCAGGACCGCAATCAAGCGACCCAAAACCATAGCGAATCTTTTCATCATTCCACCTTGATTCTGGTTCTTGTGACGCGCCGATTACAATGATTAACAGACCTTCAACTCGATAATATGCGCATATGTTTGTATTGTCAACCCTCGCGAGTGAAGGACTTACACTGTCGAGGAGGATGGCTGCCGGCTGGTTGTCACACCCTGGCGCGATACTATTAGTGAGGGTAAATCTGTGCAGCTTACTTACGATCCTCGCCACAACATCGCGTACATCCGGCTGAGGGAGAAGAGCGCCGAGGTAGAGACGCTTCGCATCAGCGACGAACTGAACATCGATCTCGCCCCTGACGGCGCCGTCTATGGGATCGAATTATTGAACGCCAACGCGCAGTTGCAGGGTGCGGAAGGGCATCCCTGGTGGTCTGGAATGAGCAACTGCAACTGCGAAAGCAGATCTCGTTAAGCGAAGCGTGATACAGCCGCAGCACACGGCCCAGCCATCCTCACCCGAGCCTCACCGCTGACGAAAGACGCCTGCCGGCTGCCCTGGTCCCGCCGGTAGCGGCGGTGTCTCAAGAACCGAGAAAAACTCGGCGCAAAGCTCTACGCAGCGTCGGGCTTGTGCCATCGTAATTCCGGAAATCACTGGGCGAGACTCGTGGACGTTGGGGTTCCGGATAGGAGCGATATCTAAATATCTCTTGCTCTTCAACGCGTGTGGCTTGGAGGATCTCTTGTTTAGGAGATCCCAAAGCCTCTTGAACACGCCTGACACTGACGGCCCAGCAGAAAGCACCGCGTCGAGCATCACAGTTAGGGTGATGTGCTGCCCGGAGGCTTCGGCTTGCGTCGTGGATCTTTTTTCGAGAAAGGACCTTAGCGGCTCGAAAGCCTTGGGAAGCTGCTTGATCTCTGTCGCCGTCGCGGCTTCCCGGAGCGGCTCAAAGAGCTTCTCTCGGAGGTGACTTTCCAGCGCGCGGGTACAGCGATAGATCGCCTCCTCGGCACGCTCGGTTTCATCGAAACCGAGCGGGTGCTCTCCGTAACACCAGTGTAACCCCTTGACCCAGTCCTCTTGGATGGAGGGTGATAACCCAACAAATGGCTTCCAGGTTAGCTGTAGCACGTTACGAATCGCGTTCCTCTGGCCGCCACTGGCTACGCTGTTCTCGTATTTCTCTCGTGCCTCCTTAAGGCGTCGGTCTGCTTCCTCGGCGTTTCCGCACTGCCGCAGCAACAACCTGACAATGGGATCGTCTCTAAAGGCTTCATCACAGCAAGCCTCGTCTTGGATACGCTGAGTGGCAGTGCCGAGATCGCCCGCCCGCATGTAACAATCCGCCAATCTTCGGTTCACGCCCTGGAGCCGTGGGTGGCTGCCTCGGAGAGACTCAAGAGTCTCGATTTCCTTTTGGGGGAGTTCAGCTGCCGCCCACAAATCGGCAATCTGAAGCTGACGGGCCGGCTCAGAAAGAATGTCGGCCGCCGAACGCCCAAGTGAATCAGCCAGGGGCGTCACGATCTCCACGCCGTGGTCCTCCCAAATCTTGGCGCATGCGCCAGGCTCGTGGGCCATTGCGTGGCAGTCCGCGAGGATGCCCCAGTGGGCGCCCATGACCTCCGGTCGTACCTTGCGGAGGGAAGCGATGGCGTTCAATATTACGTCCTCACCGACCGCCGCCTCATGTGATTGGGCGTGAGCGAGACTTGCCTGGACAGAAATCTGAAGCGGATCTCCATCGATGAAGGCCTCCCAGAGGAGTTCCCCAGTCTGATCCCCAGTGACCCATGACCTTATCAGGTTCGCCAAAGACTGAATATTGTTGGGAAGCCAGAGGGCGCGCCCGACGAGCAGATTCAGACTATCGGCGGACAGGCCCGCGAGACCCGCATAACAGCGTCCGAGACCCATAAGCCTCTCCCAGCGAAACAAGAAGAATGCTTGCTTAAACTCCCAGATCGCCTGCTTCGCTGTCGCAATACTCTCCGGCGCAAGCCGATCCACGAAATCGACGAGAACCTTTCGGGCGTCCGCATTCATGGCTTCAGTAGCCAAGTCCCCTTCGTCGTCGTCGACCTTCCATTCGCCCCCGTCGGCGCTAAAGGCCCGGCCGCCATCCGACGGTACACTGGCCTGTGAAGCGGCCCAGAGGTAACGGAGCACGGCGAATCGGCTGACCATGTCGCTGTCGCGGCCCTTAAGGCACTCGCCCATCGCAGCTTGGTTTTCGTCATCAACCACGCTCGGGTAGACGTACGTTTTGTAGGGTGGGTAGGGGGAACAGGTCATGTGGGGAGGGTTGCCGCCATTATCGCTGACAATGGCCTCGCACTGAGCGACCCATGCACCGTCAAACCGCGGCAACAAGGTATGGATAAACTCCATCGATCTGCTCCTCCCACAACAATGATAGTGCCTACCACACGGCCCGTGCGTCTCGCGGAGCGTACGGGAACCGCATGCTGAGCCGGCGCAGCGTCGCGGCCCGATGCGCCCTGCGTTATCCGTCCGGGACTTGCTCGCGCCCCAGCAATGACACCTTTACTCGCCGGTGGACCATGTCCTCTGTGAGGCTCTATGTTGCGATGAAGATACCCGATGGGCACAGCGCGCGCCACGGCTTCTCCAGGTTCGGTGAAAGGGGTGTGCCAGCCAAAGTCACTCCCAAAACCCAGGCGATTCGCGGCTACCGCGACGATCGTCCGAATCCACCCGGAGCGCCGATTTGCCCTACTAGGATGAGCGACCCCGCGCCGGTTGTCGGTAGTCCAGGCGAGCGTTTACGTACAGCCCCACTGTCAAGATGATTCTTCCGCGACCGCGCATTTCAGGCCCATTGTCGCACCAGGACGGACAAGAAGTGGCCGAATTGCCGCGATGACACGCCGACATCTCCCTCCATCCCCCTGAAAGTAAACACAAACCGCTGATTGCCCCCGCCGCTTTGCCGCGCCGCCATGCTATTGTGACCTCGGGTGAGCAAACACCGGTCACGTACTCCGCAGCTCTGCCAGCCACACAAAGCGCAACACGATGCAACCTGACGCAACACTTTACGCAGCAATCGCTCAAATGCAGCCGTCGCAGCTCATCTGCCCCAATTGCGGCCCGAAAACGGCTCCGACCGAAAATTCCACGTCAGCTCCGATCGGAAATGCCGAAAACGGCGTGGCCACCATGAAACCAAACGACATACGCGAAATTGGCTTGGTTCGTCAGAAAAGTGTTGATCCGCACGCTGTCAGTCCAGCCGGCCCGCAAGCGCCCCGCCAGGCCCAAGCCCGCCACACGCCAACTCCTGTGTTTTCAATGCCAATGGCTTCGTCTGTCCAATTTCCCATCCCGCCCGAATCGCGCCCGCAACGCACAAATCTGCCCAATCCCGCCCAACCGCGCACAACCGGCGCACCCAGCAGCCAGAACCCAGCACCAGCGCGCAAAGCGCGCCCCCCCTTGCATTTCTCCGCAAATTTCGTCACTATCGTAGACCACAGGCCCCGAACTGTCCGGAGCGCCTCCCACGATCAAAGGCTGGGTACAAATGAAACGAAAAATCAATCTGAAGATCAACGGAAAACCGTTTACCGATGAAGTCGAGCCCCGCATGCTCCTCATCCACTACCTGCGCGAAGTCGCCGGATTCACCGGCCCGCACATAGGCTGCGAGACTTCCATCTGCGGCGCATGCACCGTCTCGCTTGACGGCAGAATCGTCAAAAGCTGTACCATGTTCGCCGTGCAGGCCGACGGCCGCGAGGTCGTTACCATCGAAGGTCTCGCTTCCAATGGCGATCTGCACCCCATGCAGGAAGCCTTCTGGAACCAGCACGGCCTGCAGTGCGGCTTTTGTACGCCCGGCATGATCATGGCTTCCCGCCAACTGCTGGAGCGCAACCCGCGCCCCACCGAGGAAGAGATCCGCCATGGTCTGGAAGGCAATCTCTGCCGCTGCACGGGCTACCAGCACATCGTCAACGCGGTTCAGGAAGCCGCCCTCAAGGGAGCAGCGTAAGACATGGCCACCACCATCACCAAAACCGAACTCCTGGTCGGCAAGCGCATCCGCCGGAAAGAGGACCCCCGCCTCATCACCGGCACCGCCACCTACGTGGACGACATCAAGCTGCCCGGCATGCATCACGCCTGCATCCTGCGCAGTCCGCACGCCGCCGCCCGCATCAAGTCTATCGACGCGAAGGCGGCGCTCGCGCTCCCCGGCGTGGTGGCCGTGTTCACCGGCGCGGATATCGAGAGCGTCGGACCCGTCCCCTGCGGCGCGTCGCTGCCCGGTCTGCGCATCCCGCCGCACTCCATCCTGGCGAAAGATCGCGTGTACTTCGTCGGACACCCCGTCGCCGTGGCCGTCGCCACCGATCGCTACATCGCCGCCGACGCCGTCGAGGCCATCGAAGTGGAATACGAGCCCACGCAAGCTGTCGCGGACCCCGAAAAGGCGCTCGCGCCCGGCGCGCCGGCCGTCCATCCGGAATGGCCCGACAACACCGCCTTCACCTTTCACCAGGAAGGCGGCGAGCCGGACAAAGCCTTCGCTGAAGCCGAAGTCGTGGTCAAGCAGCGCATCACCAGCCAGCGCCTGATTCCCACCGCCATGGAAACCCGCGGCGTGGTGGCCGAGCCTCACGGCTCCGAGAAAAGCCTGATCCTCTACACTTCCACGCAGATTCCGCACCTGGTGCGCACGCTCGTGGCCCAAATGCTGGGCCTCTCCGAAAACCGCCTGCGCGTGATCACGCCCGAAGTCGGCGGCGGCTTCGGCAGCAAGCTCAACGTGTATGCCGAAGAGGCGCTCATGGGCTTCGTCGCCATGCGCATTGGCAAGCCTGTCAAGTGGATCGAATCGCGGCGCGAAAACTTCCAGTGCACCATTCACGGCCGCGGCCACGTGGATTATTACGAGATCGCCGCCAAGCGCGACGGCACCGTGCTGGGTCTGCGCCTCAAGCTCATCCAGGATCTCGGCGCGTACCATCAACTGCTCACGCCCGCCATCCCCACGCTCTCCGTCCTGATGATGCCCGGCCTCTACAAATTCCGCAACATTTCGGCGGATATCGTGGGCGTCTTCACCAATTGCGTGCCCACGGACGCCTACCGCGGCGCGGGCCGTCCCGAAGCCACTCACGGCATCGAGCGCATGATGGACCTGCTCGCCGCGGAGTTGAAGATGGACCCTTCCGAGCTGCGCCTGATCAACTTCATCGGCAACGACGAGTTCCCCTACGCCACCGCAACCGGCCTCAGTTACGACAGCGGCAACTACGCCGAACCGCTCAAGAAAGCGCTCGACATGGTCGAGTATCACAAGCTGCGCGACCAGCAGTCGAAGGCCAAAGCCGAAGGGCGCCTGATGGGCATCGGCATCTCCACCTACGGCGAGATCTGCGCCTTCGGTCCGTCGCCCGCCACGCCCGCCGGCGGATGGGAGAGCGCGACGGTGAAAATCGAGCCATCCGGCAAAGTCACGGTCATGACCGGCACCTCGCCGCACGGACAGGGCGAAGAAACCACCTTCGCCCAGATCGCCGCAGACGAACTGGGAGTGCCGCTCGACGATGTCATGGTGCTGCACGGCGATACCGCCATCGTGCAATATGGCATTGGGACTTTCGGCAGCCGCGGCACGGCCGTCGGCGGACCCGCGCTTTACTTCGCGCTCCAGGATCTGAAGAAGAAGATCGTGAAGTTCGGCGAGGTACTGCTGGAATCGAGCGATGTCACTTTCGCGGACGGCCGCTGTACTTCGCACAGCACAGGCAAGAGCGTACCGCTGGCCGAGGTAGCCGGCGCCACCTATCGCGCCATGAAGCTGCCGCCGGATACCGAGCCCGGCCTGGTGGCCACGCGTTTCTGGGAGCCGTCCAACTTCGCCTTCCCCTTCGGCGCGCACATCGTCGTGACGGAGGTAGATCGCGATACCGGCCAGGTCGAGATCGTGCGCTACGTGGCCGTGGACGATTGCGGCAATATCATCAATCCGCTGCTGGTCGATGGGCAAATCCACGGCGGCGTCGTGCAAGGTCTCGGCCAAGCTCTCTACGAACAAGCCGTCTACGACGACAACGGCCAGCTCATCACCGGCGAGCTGATGGATTACTGTGTGCCCAAGGCCACCATGATTCCGTGGATCGAGAGCGCGCACACGTGTACGCCATCGCCCGTGAATCCGCTGGGTGTGAAAGGGGTGGGCGAGGCCGGGACCATCGGCGCGTCGCCCGCGATCGTGAATTCGGTGGTGGATGCGCTCAGCCACCTGGGTGTGCGGCACATCGATATGCCGCTCACTCCCGAAAAGATTTGGAACCTGATTCAAGCCGGAGGCCGCGCATGATTCCCCAGAATTTCGAATACTCCTCGCCAACCACCTTGAAGGCCGCCCTCGCGCTGCTGGCCGATGGCAGCGCCAAAGTGCTGGC
>Ga0187887_10003719_pt1 | contig 11698 bp, 11 predicted proteins | sample June2016WEW_7_10_FD_132977 | JGI IMG/M metagenome (GOLD analysis project Ga0187887, IMG submission 132977) | Peatland microbial communities from SPRUCE experiment site at the Marcell Experimental Forest, Minnesota, USA - June2016WEW_7_10 | ecosystem: Environmental > Terrestrial > Soil >... | reverse complement strand
CGCTGCCGGCAGGATCGGCCGCCCGTCCACCAGGACGATATGCAAGCCCACGCGCAGCATCGGCAGCCGCCGCGCGCGCGCGACCGCGTCCGCCGCCGCGGGCGCGCCCACCATCAGACTGGCCGCGGTCAGAATGCCGTGCTCGTGCGCGGTTTCGACGGCGTCGTTGACTTCGGGTGCAAGCCCGAAGTCGTCGGCCGTGACGATCAGCGATTTCAGTGCGCCGCTCCGCGGCGCTCGCGCAGAAAATGAAAGAACTCGAAGCTTTCGCGCAGCCGCCGCTGCATCATTTGCGGGCTGCGGATCATCTCGCTGACAATCGAGGCGATCTTGCCGGAACGGAAATAAAAGCGCCGGTAGAACTCCTCGACCGAATTGAAGATTTCGGTGTGAGACAGATGCGGATAATGCAGCGGCGCGATCTGCACGCCGTTTTCGTCGACGAGTTCGGCATTGGCCTCGTCGAGCCAGCCGTTTTCGAGCGCTTGCTTGAACAGAAATGTCCCCGGATAGGGCGCGGCAAGAGATACCTGGATGGTGTGCGGATTGATCTCGGTGGCGAAACGGATCGTCTGTTCGATCGTCTCCTTGGTCTCGCCGGGCAATCCGACGATAAAGGTGCCGTGGATCGTAATGCCGAGCTCGTGGCAATCCTTGGTGAACTTGCGGGCGACGTCGACCAGCATGCCCTTCTTGATATTGTGCAGGATCTGCTGATTGCCGGACTCGTAGCCGACCAGCAAAAGCCGCAGCCCGTTGTCGCGCAGAACTTTCAGCGTCCGGGTCGGCACGTTGGCCTTGGCGTTGCACGACCAGGTCACGCCGAGCTTGTAGAGCTCCCTGGCGATCGCCTCGGCGCGCGGCGCGTCGTCGGTAAACGTATCGTCGTCGAAGAAGAATTCCTTCACCTCGGGGAACGCCTTCTTGGCCCAGGCGATCTCCTCGATGACGTGGCCGACCGAGCGGGTCCGGTAACGATGACCGCCGACCGTTTGTGGCCACAGGCAGAACGTGCAGCGCGATTTGCAGCCGCGCCCGGTGTAGATCGAAAGATAAGGATGCTTGAGGTAGCCGATGAAGTAGGAATTGATATCGAGGTCACGCTTATAGACTGGCGTGACGAAGGGCAGATTGTCCATATTCTCGAGAGTGGCGCGCTCGTCATTGTGGACGATGACGCCTTCGGCGTTGCGATAGGACAGACCGGCGATGCCGCTCCACGGCCGATCTTCCGCCAATTCCTTGATGGTAAAGTCGAACTCGTTGCGGGCGACAAAATCGACCAGCGACGAGGCTTGCAGGCTGCCGGCCGGATCGACTGCGACCTTGGCGCCGACAAAGCCGATCTTCAGCGCGGGCTTCGCCGCCTTCAGCGCCTTGACGGTCTCGATGTCGGAAGAAAAGGACGGCGCCGAAGTATGCATCACCACGAGGTCGTGGTCGCGCGCGGTCTCGACCACCTGCGCAAGCTTGACGCGGTGCGGCGGCGCATCGATGAGTTTGGAGCCCTCGACCAAGGCCGCCGGCTGCGCCAGCCAGGTCGGGTACCAGAACGAGCGGATTTCGCGCTTAGCCTGATAGCGCGACCCGGCCCCGCCATCGAAGCCGTCGAATGACGGCGCCTGCAGGAACAAAGTGCGCATCACGATTTGGCCTCGCCGTAATAAGCGAGCTTGTTGCCGGGTTGCAGCGCGTAGCGATGGCCGCGCCATTCGACGCTGCTGCCGAAAAAGCTCGCCACAAAAACGCAGAACGAGGTGATGTCGCGCAACGGTCCGAGCCAGAACACGTCGTCGCGGAGACGGAAAGCGCGATCGAGTTCGAACTGCAGTGCGAAGCGGCACGCCAAGGCGGCAATCGCGATCATGGAAGCCGGCGTGATGCCGCTGAGCAGCGTGCCGAGCAAGGCGAGCGGCAGCGCATGGGTGAGCACGATTCCGGCATAGCCGAGCGGATCGACGGATCGGATGGTGCGAGCCCAGCGCAATTCGTGGCGGAAAAATTCGCGGGCGGAGCGTTCGGCACAGACATGGGCAATGGTCATGGCCGGTATCTCGACGCTGAACCCGGCGCGGCGCACCAAGTCGCCCAGCACGTAATCGTCGGCCAATTGATTGGCGACCGATTCAAAACCGCCGATGCTGTCCAGCGTTTCCTTGCGCAGCGCCATCGTCGGACCAAAACAGGGCGTAGCCAAGCCGAATTTGAGGCCAACGAGTACCCCCGGCAAAAAGTGATAATCGATGGCTGCCGCCGCGAAATGACCCCATGGCGCTGTGACCGGAGCGCCGCGGTAGATGCAGGTCACCAAACCCACGCCGGGGCGCTCGAGGCTTGCGGCGATATTCCTCAGATAGTCCCTGTCGACAATGATGTCGCTATCGGAGACAACCAGAACCTCGTGGCGCGCCTGCGTCGCCATGTTGATCAGATTCGAGACTTTGCGATTGGTGCCGTGCCGGCGCGGATTGACGGTCAAAGCCAGGTCCCGATCCGGGTAATCGGCAATGAGCTTGCGCACGACCCCGATCGCCGGATCGGCGGCATCGGCCACGCCAAATATGATCTGCACCGGAGCCGGGTAATCCTGAGCGCAAAAGCCGGCCAGGTGGTTGTAAAGATTGGGCTCCAGTCCATGCAGGGGTTTGAGAATTGTGACGGCCGGATAGTGTGCAGCCGGCGCTGCGGTCGCGGTGCGCGCGAATCCGCGCACGGCCCACGCTGCGACAACCGCATAAATGCAGCCAACGGCGGCCACCGCGTAACATAATACCGCCGACCAGTCGATAACTCTGGCGAAAAACTCGTCCACGCCCCACCCGCCGCCTGTCTCGGCCCCTATAACTGTTCTTACCTTACTATCTTGTAATGTGCGGCATCTCGCGTCGAAAAGAAACTGAGAAATTCCGTTCGCTATTCAAAACTCGACACTGTGCCTTTTTTGCCCGCCGACAACAGTCGACGACTTTCAAGCGCCTGCCAGGCCACAAGCGCGGGGATGCCAAGGACTAGATCGGGCACCCGCTTGATCAGCGCCATTGCCAGCGCGACCTCAGCCGGGACCCCAAATATGGCGCACGCGGCAATCAGTGCGCCGTCCTGCACGCCGAGCCCACCGGGCAAGATGAAAACGGCGGCACGGCTGCCTTGGCCGAGGCTCTCGATGGCCAGTGCCTGCGTCAGGCTTACCGGGTGCCCCATGCAGAACAAGGCGATCCAGACCTCGATCGAGCCCAGAAAGACCGCCGCGAGATGCACGACGAATGATGCCGACAGACCGCGATGATTGCGCCAGATCTTTTGCAGCCGGCCGCCGACATCGGCGACATGATTGAAGACGGGCCATTTTCGCTTTTCGCCAAAGGCCACGAGCCAGCGAACGACCGGTTCGAAAGCGCCAAAATTCAGCGCCAGGAAAAAGCCCGCGGCGGCAGGCAGTGCGACCGCCAGCATGACAAAGGTCATCGCGCCAAGCCGATGGACGCCGGCGAGATCGAGCACGATGCCGACGCCCGCCGTCACGAATATCAACAGGCACACGAATTGGATGAAAACGTCGATTAAAACGCTGGCGACGGCCAAATTGGTGGCGACGCCGAACTGCGCAAGCAGCCTGGCTCCGATGATGTCGCCGCCAACAGTAGCAAATGGAATCAGTGTATTGATGGCATCCCGCACGAACCGTAGGCCGACGAAAACATAGGCGCCCGCCGGAAGTGGCGTAAGAAGCAGCCACCAGCCGGCGCCGGCGATAGCAAGCGCTGCGGCGCGGGCCACGATGACGAGCGCCGTACCCCATTGCGAACTGATCAACGCCTGCAGCACCGACGCAAAGCCGTAATAGGCGGTCAGCGCGGTCAGCAGCGTCAGGCCGGCGATCGCGGCAATGGGCGCGAGGTATCTCATCGAGAGCCCATATAGGGGATTTTGCGGCCGGTAGCCGTTTTGCCGGCTGTCCGCCGTCAAATCGGCCGAGAAGTGTGGCTTTTCAGCACTAGAGAATCGCCACCAGCCCCTTTTATTCTGCATTTCCCAGTATTCTCGGGATCGGGGATTTCCATGAAAAAAATCATGTTCGGCGCGGCGGTTATACTCGCCCTTCTGAGCATCGCGGGCTGCGCGGACGTCGGCAAAGGCAAGGCTCCGCCGCCGGTGGTGACCAAGGGTTAGCTGCGAGGCCGTCGGTGTTTGAGCGCGCTGTGTGTTGTGGCGGGCATGAAAATTGCAGGCAGAATTTGGGGGTAAGTGACGCTTACGGGTAGGCGACGAGTAAGGGTAAGCGAACTTCGGGCAGGCGACTTTCGGACAGGCAAGTTTCGGGCGAGTACCATTCGGAATTGCTTGGCGCTATAAAGTCGAATGGGCAAGCGAGGGCTACGTGATCATCGTCGTTGGATTGGCATTTGAGGCGCGCATCGCCGCCGGACCAGGCGTGCACGTCATCTGCAGCGGCGATGGCCGCAACTTGGCCGAGAAGCTGACGGCCGCAATCGCGGAAGCCCGCACTTTGGTCCGCGGTTGTCCCGGAATAATAAGCTTCGGCGTCGCCGGCGGCCTGGCTCCGAATCTGCAACCTGGGACTTGCGTTGTCGGCTCGGCTGTCCTTTCCGGGGAAAAGCGGATGCCGATCAGCGCCGAATGGTCGGATAAATTGCTGCGGGCCATCCCGGACGCTGTCTCCGGCATGCTGCTCGGCGTGCCGGCTCCGATCGCCAACCCGGACGAAAAACGCGCGCTGTACCTCAAGACCGGCGCCATCGCAGTCGATATGGAATCGCACATCGTTGCCGCCGTGGGTCAGCAACACGACCTGCCGGTGGCTGCAATCCGCGTCATCACCGACCCGGCAAAACGCGCTTTGCCGACATCCGCGGTGGCCGCGATGCGCCCCAACGGCACCACCAATATCGGCGCCATGTTGCGCTCGGTCGTGAAGCGGCCGCGCGAATTGACCGCCCTGTTCCAAACTGCGCTCGACTGCCGCGCCGCGCGGGCCGGGCTAGTCCGAGGCCGTCAATTGCTCGGACCCGCTTTGACGTTGCCGCAGACCACTTGAGAGGCGTGTGTGCGCGTTATGTCCAGTTCGGCCGCAGACGAAATCAGCCAATGGGCGAAGCGATGCCGAGTTTGGGCTGACGGCGCACGGACCCGAGAACAGCGATTGATGCTGTACAATCTGGAAATGATCTTGAGCCAAGCGGCAACGGAGGCAGGGCAGGATTTGGATGCAGACTGCATTCAACATCCGCCCGCTCCGACCAAGTCGTGATGCCGCTCCCGGCGTGACGGCGCCGGCGGCGCTCCATTTAATTCCACTATATGATGGCGGCGCGCAAATCTATCCGCCGAGCGGGATTCACCCATGGCCGAGCAGGTCGACGCCGATCACGGCGCGAGCAATGTCCACACCCGCAAGATCGCGGAGTTCGTATCGCAGCTGACTTACGTGCAGATTCCCGCCGAAGTCAGCGCGCGAATAAAGCTTCTCATTCTCGATTCGCTAGGCTGCGCCATCTACGGCGCCGATCTCGAATGGTGCCGTATCCTGCGCGGCACGCTCGAAGCGCTCGACGCGTCACGCACGACCTCGATCTGGGGCACCAATCGGCGGCTGTCGTCGGTGCATGCAGCGCTGGTGAACGGCACGCAGGTGCAGGGCTTTGAGCTTGACGACGTGCATCGCCAAGGCGTGCTTCATGTCGGCGCGGTCACGCTGCCGGCGCTGTTCGCGGTCGCCGAAAGTCACGCTCGCCTGTCCGGCCGCGACCTGCTCACCGCCGCGGTCGCCGGCTACGAAATCGGGCCGCGCGTCGGCCTGTGCATGGGCCAGGACCATATCGGCCAGGGCTGGCATTCCGGTGCGACCGTAGGCGTGTTCTCGGCTGCCGCCGGCGCCGCGCGCGCGCTTTCGCTCGATGCAGAGAAGACCGTGCATGCGCTCGGTATCGCCGGCACCCAATCGTCGGGCCTGATGGCGGCGCAATACGGCGCCATGGTCAAGCGCATGCATGCCGGTCGCGCCGCCCAGAGCGGACTCTACGCTGCGTTGCTGGCAAAAGAGGGCTTCACTGGGATCCGCGACGTGTTCGAAGCCCCTTATGGCGGCTTCTGCACGACGTTTTCGCGGTCGCAAGATCGCTTCGATTTGCGGCAACTGAGCGCCGGCCTCGGCGAGCGGTTCGAGACGATGCGGGTCTCGCTCAAATTCTACGCCTGCGTCGGCAGCAACCACACGACGCTCGATGCCCTGGCCGATATCCGCAGGCGCCGCCCATTCGAACTCGATGAGATCGACAGGATTATCGTGCATGGATCGCAAGTCACCATGGATCACGTCGGCTGGCCGTATCAACCCGGCGGCCTGACCGCGGCGCAGCTCAATCTGCCGTTCTGCGTCGCCACGCTTTTGATCACCGGCGACGCTTTCGTCGACGAGTTCGACGCGGGCTGCATCGAGAATGCGACGCGGATCGCGCTGTCGCACAAGGTGAACGTGGTACACGATCCGGCGATTACTGCGCTCGGCGCGGCGTACCGGCACAAAGTGCGCGTTGAGGTGCATTTTCGCGATGGTTCGGTCGAGCGTGAGACGCGCGAGGCGCCGCGCGGCAGCGAGCAGTCATTCGCCAGCATCGACGCCATCACGGAAAAGTTTCGCAAGCTGACGCGCCGGGTGATGACGGTTGGGCAGCAGGACGCGCTCGTCGACGCCATATTGCGGCTTGAAGAGTTGCCGGACAGCCGGACGCTGACTGATTTGCTTCGGGTGAGCTGAAAACCAAGGCCCCGGATTTCGCCGTTGCGAAACCCGGGGATAAGGTTACGACAGCAGTTCGAGCTTGCCGCCGACCGGAATTTCCGGCGCTGACTTATTCTCCGCAATCACCAATTCGAAGTCGTTGCCTTTACGCTGCCATTGACCGGCAACCAACGGGGTCTTGCTGACGTTCTTGACCGGCTGGCCGCCCCAATGCACCAGGCCGACCATCGAATTGTAATTGGTCGCCGTGATCGCATCGAGAATCGACTTCGGATCGATCGCCTTGGCGCGCTTGAGCACGTCGATTGCCACCTCGAACAAAGCGTGCTGGTAGCCGATCGGCTGCGTCCACGGCCGCTTGGTGGCATCGACATAGTCTTCGGCGAGTTGGTGGGCGCTCTGGCCGGTCAAGCCGGATTTGAACGGGAAGCTCGGCGACCACCAGATTTCGGTGGAGAGGCCGTTGCCGCGCGGTCCGAGGGAAGCGACCGCGGAGCGGAACAAGAGCGCCTTGCCGATGGTCACGACTTTTGGGTGGAAGCCCTGCTGCGCCGCCTGCGACCAGAATGTCGCGAAATCGGGCGGGATCATGTTGCCGACAACGATTTCGGCGCCGGCGCTCTTGAAGGCCGAAATCTGCGAGGTGAAGTCGTTATTCATCACCTGATAGCGGCCGGGATCGTGCAGCTTGTAGCCGGCTGCGGCAAGCGCCGGCGGCAGCCCGCGTTGCGGATCGCCCCAGGCATTGCCGTCGGCATCGTTCGGGAACAGACCGCCGATCACCTTGTTGGTCGATACGCTGTCCCACATCGGCAGATACGACGCGATGACGTCTTCCAGCCCCCAGAAGAAATGGTAGGTCCAGGTGAAGCCCTTCTTCGGGTCGCCGTTGCGGCCGAAGAAATACGGCTGCCACGGGCAGTTGGTGGTGACGCACGGGACCTCGTTGACTTCGGCCTGATCGGCCACCGGGTTGGTGGTGTCGGGCGCCGAGGAGGCGACGATGAGATCGACCTTGTCGTGCAGGATCAGTTCGGAGGTGACTTCGGCGGCGCGCGTGCCGCTCGACTGACTGTCCTTGCTGATGATCTCTACCGGATAGGTCTTGCCGCCGCTTTGCAGGCCGGGCTTCAAAATCTTGTTGATTTGATCGATGATGAAGCCGTCGGTTTCGCCGAAGCCGGCGAGCGGACCAGTGCGCGGGCTGACATGACCGATCCTGATGGCCTTCGATTGCGCATTGGCCGGGATCACGCGCAATACCGCGGGTGCCGCCAGCGCACCGAGGCCGGCCGCGACCACAGCGCGGCGATTGATGATCACGTGCGATTGTGTTTTTTTATTATCGTCGTTCATGAGTACCTCCCTCGTTTCAATTGTTGTACTTCAAGTATCGCGTGCCGCCTTCAGATGCGCCACAACCTTGGCCCTGAGCGCGGCCTGTTCGCCGGCGCTCCACTTGCGAAATCCTTCACCCGACTTGAACCCGAGTTTGCCGTCAGCAACAAGCTTTTGCAGATAAGGCGATGGCGACGGCCGGCTATCGATCGCCGGAAGCACCGTATTGTGAATCGCAAGCGTGAGATCGGTGCCGACGAGGTCGGCGTTTTCGAGCGGACCTAGCACGGCAAGGCGGCGGCCGAACGAGGCTTTGATGACCGCATCGACGGTCGCGGCATCGCAGATACCTTGTTCGACCAGCGCGATCGCTTCGCGCCACAGCGCATGCTGCAGCCGGTTGCCGATGAAGCCCGGAACGTCCTTTTTGACATGCGCCGGCTTCTTGCCGGCGGCCTCATGCAACTGCATCGTCCACGCGATCGTCTGCGGCGACGTCCATTGCGTCTCGATCACTTCGACGAGCGGCACCAAAAACGGCGGATTCCACCAATGCGTACCGACCGCGCGCTCGCGCTGTTTCAGCCCCTGCATGATCGCGGTGATCGGGATGACCGAAGTATTGCTGGCGAGGATTGCGTCGGGACGCGCGTAGCGCTCGATCTCCGCGAACAGTTTTTGTTTCAGCGGCAGGTCCTCCAGCACCGCCTCGACGACGTAATCGGCATCGCGCACCGCCTGCGCAAGATCGGGGTATGGTGTGACCCGCGACACCGCGCCCTCGTCGTCGCCGAGATCACGCAGATTGGTCGCGATGCGCGCTTTCACGGTTTCAAGGTTTTCGGCGTAGGAGTCCGTGATAGCGACGTCGTGGCCGGCGAGCGCAAAGACCTGCGCGATGCCATGCCCCATCAATCCGGCGCCGACGACCGCGATCCGTGCCTTCGCGACCTCTTTGGCCATCGTCAACCTGCCGTGTAGCCGCCGTCGGCGTACAGAATATGCCCAGTGTAGAAATCGGAAGCCTTGGACGCGAGAAACAGTAGCGGGCCGGCAAGATCCTCCGGTTCGCCGAGGCGCCCTTTGGGCACGCGGGTGAGGAACCCGGCGCGGACGGTCTTGCCCCGCTCGTCGTCGGCGAACATCCATTCGGTCAGTGGCGAGCGAAAGACGGTTGGCCCAAGCGCATTTACCGTAATGCCGGATGGGCCGAGCTCGCAGCCAAGGGCCTTGGTGATACCGTCAACCGCCGACTTCGACGCACAATAGGCAGTGTATCCGGCCGGATGACCGAGTAGACCGCGCGCCGAGGACATCAGAACGATCTTGCCGCCGCGGCCCTGTTTGATCATTTGCCGCGCCGAACTTCGCGCCATCAACCAGGATTGCGTGACATTGGCGTCCATCACGTCGAGAAAATCCTCGGCCTTCTGGTCGACGATCTTCGACACCTTATTCTGGCCCGACGCCACGACCAAGATGTCGAGACCGCCGAACTTGTCGACCGCGGTCGCGACGATGGCATCGCAGTTCGCTTCGGAGCTCGGGCGTTTGGCAATCACTTCGGCCTTGCCGCCGAGCCGGCCGCATTCGGCGGCTAGCTTTTTCAGCCCCTCGGCATTGTTCGCGGCAAGGACAACGTCGGCTCCGGATGCAGCCAACGTCTTTGCCGCCAGCGCGCCGAATGCCCCGGTCGCGCCGGTGACGATCGCGACCTTGCCGCGGACGTCGAACAGAGAGGCTGGATTTTTCAGGAAATCTTCGGACATCATGTTCCCCCTTGTTCTTTCCGCGTACGGCTAAATCTGAGTTACTTCACCGGCGCAACCGCCACAAAAATCGTGCAAACGTCGTTGCCGCGATTAATGATCTCACGGCTCTCATTCGACCCGATCACGCAGGAGTCGTATTTCTTCAGCACCGTCTCCTTACCGCCGACGATGACGGTCAATTCGCCCTCAAGCACGAAGTAGATTTTCTCCGGCGGCGAGGCATCCGGCCCAGCGCCGCCACCCGGCAGGAAATGCGAGACGCCGGCGATCAGAGTCTGGGTGCCGCCGGCTTCGGCCCCGAAAAGACGCAAAGACGAATAAGCGCGATGATTGGGCGCCTCATAAGGTTTCGCTTCGTTGAAACGCTTGAGCTGCATCAGAACTTCTCCCCCTTTTCGATGCGGTAGGCGCCCTTCGGATCGGCAATGGCGACAAGACGGATGATACAGCCGTCGCCGCGATCCCAGTTCCAGGGAAAGAACGCGAAGGTGCAGCGCCGCCCGGTGACTTTGTCGATGTCGCCGCCGATGTTCTCGATGCCGAGGATGCCGTTCTTGAACAGGATGCGGTGGACCGGCTCCCAATCCGGAAAATCATCCTTCCAGTCGCGGCCGCCCGACCATTTCTTGTACTCTTCCGCGAGATGCGGGTGCAGCGGCCCGTTGCGTTGTGGCCCGATGGCGGTGGCGAGCGGATGATCATTGGCTTGCGTATCGTGGCCGACGACCTTCACTTTCTTCTCGACGAACCACTCGCCCGCCGACGACACGAAGCCCGGAGAACGGCAGAAATAGTCCTCACTGTCTTCGTAGAACTTGTGCCAACCGGTGTTGACGATTACCACGTCGCGCGGCCGCACGATCTTGCCAGCGGCTTTTTCCAGATCGTCGTAGGTAATCTGTTCCCATTTCTTCTTCGGGATCGAGACCACAATGCCGGAGCCGAAGAAATGCGGCAGCGGCACCTCATCGATGAACGGCGTACCCTGAATGACATGCGCCGGCGCGTCGATATGCGTCGTGTTGTGCATCGAGGTGGTAATGCGCTGCGACAGCACCCCCGATTTGGCCATGTAATGGATACGCTCGATCTTGACGTCTTCGAAATAGGGCCAATTTGGCGACTGATAACCGAAACGATGCGATAAATTATAGAACTCCAGCCCCATGCTGTTCTTGAGGTTCTCTTCGAACGTGACGCCACGAATTTTTTTGGTCACGGCATCCTCCCTTTATCTTTCAGCGGAGCCATTCTTAAGGCAGATCCGCGCGGCCGCGCTGTATCAAATTATGAGCCGTCTGTATCGCATTATGGTTTGTAATGCAATTACCCCGCTGACGTGGCCGCTCCCAATTAACGGCGCCGCGCGCCGGCGACCGTTTTGCAAGACGGCTCAAGCCGCCGCGGCAGTGAAGTGATCTTCCAGCGAGCGCAATGTCGCGAGCAGACGCTTGGCGATGAAGTCCTGGCGGTCGTAGAAACGTGGTGCAGGCACCGGTACCGAGATAGCGACGGAATTGCCGAGAGGGTCCTGTAATGCGACACCGACGGCGCAGATGCCGAGCGTATGTTCCTCGCGATCGAAGGCGACGCCCGTCTTGCGGACGGATTTCAAGTCCCGCAACAGCTCAGCAAGCGAACCGACGGAATTAGGCGTCCGCTTTTCGTAACTGCGGCCGATCAGCTGTTCAATCGCGTCGTCATCGAGCCGCGCCAGATGAGCCTTGCCGTTTGCAGTGCAGTAAAGCGGGAAGGTTTCACCGACGCCGGAAACGGTGCGCAACCGCTGCGAACCGATGACCTGATCGATGAAAATCAGGCGGTCGCG
>Ga0187887_10003717_pt1 | contig 11704 bp, 8 predicted proteins | sample June2016WEW_7_10_FD_132977 | JGI IMG/M metagenome (GOLD analysis project Ga0187887, IMG submission 132977) | Peatland microbial communities from SPRUCE experiment site at the Marcell Experimental Forest, Minnesota, USA - June2016WEW_7_10 | ecosystem: Environmental > Terrestrial > Soil > Wetlands... | reverse complement strand
GGCCCATCATGCGGACGCTGCGCCACCGCGCCCAGGCTAAACAAAACAGAAAGGCTCATCACAGAAAGCGCAGGAGAAACACGTCCAAAGGTCATGCAATTACTCTACCCTGCCAACCCCACCCACATCCACACTGCCCCCTTGCATTGGTACTTGCCGTTGCACTTGTTTTTCTTTCCGTCATTCCCTCCGGGAATCTGCTTCTTCCTCGCTTTTGAATGTGTCTTTGCTATCCCCGTCTACTCCAATAAATCCCGCCATCCTGACCCTCGAGCGTAGCGAAGGGGAAGGACCCCTGCCTTTGCCTTTGCTCTTGCTCTTGCCTTTGCCTTTGCTCTTGCTCTTGCCTTTGCCTTTGCCTTTGCCTTTCTGGCTGTCATTCCGAGCGCAGCGAGGAACCTGCTTCTCGCGCGCAGCGCGCCCGTTCTTGAGCTAGAAGCTAAGAGCTGGAAGCTCCCCCACTGAACTCCGCGCGCTCCTCCACCGAAGGCGCCTCCCACCGCTCCTCCATAAAACAAAACATCTCCCGAGTCACCACAAACGCAAACGTCCCACTCTCCCCCCGATTCCGCTCACACACCCTTTGCCACCTCACCTCCGCATCCACCTCCAGCACATGCAGCACACACTCCACCCCCGCCGCCCTTGCCCTCTTCAGCCACTGCATCCGCTGCGCCCGTGTCGTAAACCCCAAATCCAACACCGACGAAACCCCCGCCTCCGCCAACTGTCTCGCCACCGCCTCCATCTGTGCCTCACACCGCCCTATCCGTTCCAGCGCCCAAGGAAAATCATTCTTCTCCGGACAGTCCATCCAATAAAGCGCACTCATCCACTCATCAATCGAGAACCGCACCCCGCCCACCCGCTCCGCAATCTCCAGCGCAGCCGTGGTCTTCCCCGCCCCCGTGCTCCCCGCCACCAAATGCCACGCCGCCATCCGCTCCCTCTATCCTCTACGCTCTATCCCCTATCCCCTGAGGAATCCATACAGCGGAAACGCCTCCGCCATCTCCCCAACCTTCCCCCGAATCCCCGCCAGCCTCCCAGCATCATTCCGATGCTCCAACGCCTCCGCAATCCACCCCGCAATCGTCTTCATCTCTTGTTCCTTCATCCCGCGCGTCGTCAGCGCCGGCGTCCCAATCCGAATCCCGCTAGGCTTCATCGGCGGATTCGTGTCATACGGAATGGCATTCTTGTTCACCGTAATCCCCGCCGCCCCCAGCGCACTCTCCGCTTCCGACCCATACATCCCCTTCGAAAACACATCCACCAAAATCAAATGCGTATCGGTCCCGCCAGAAATCACGCGATACCCTTCCGCCTGCATCGCCTCGGCCAGCGCCTTCGCATTCGCCACCGTCTGCGCCGCATACGCCTTGAACTCCGGCTGCAGCGCCTCTTTGAACGCCACTGCCTTCCCGGCGATCACATGCACCAGCGGCCCACCCTGCTGCCCTGGAAACACGCTCCGGTCAATCGACACGGCCAGCTCGCCCTTGCACAAAATCATTCCCGCCCGCGGCCCCCGCAGCGTCTTATGCGTCGTCGTCGTCACCACATCCGCATACGGCACCGGCGAAGGATGCGCCCCGCCCGCCACCAGCCCCGCAAAGTGCGCCATGTCGATCATCAACTTCGCGCCCACCTTATCCGCAATCTCCCGCATCCGCACGAAATCAAACTGCCGCGGATACGCCGACCCGCCGCCAACAATCACCTTCGGCTGCTCAGCGATTGCTTGCGCTTCGAGGGCGTCATAGTCGATCACCTCGGTATCCTGCCGCACCTTATACCCGGCAATCCGATACAGCTTCCCCGAAAAATTCAGCTTGTGCCCATGCGTCAAATGTCCGCCATTCGCCAGGTCCAGTCCCAGCAGCGTGTCGCCCGGCTCCAGCAGCGTCATGTACGCGGCCGCATTGGCCTGCGAGCCCGAATGCGGCTGCACATTCACATGCTCAGCCCCGAACAACTCCTTCGCCCGATCCCGCGCCAGGTTCTCCACCACATCGGCAAACTCGCAACCACCGTAGTACCGCTTGCCCGGATACCCCTCCGCATATTTGTTCGTAAACACCGTTCCGACGGCCTCGAGCACCGCACGCGAAACAAAGTTCTCGCTGGCAATCATCTCCAGCCCCTCATGCTGCCGCAGCACTTCCTTCTCAATCTGCGCAGCAATCTCAGGGTCACTAGTCTTCAGGGGAGCATTCAAGTCAATCGGCATATACCCAACATTTTACGCCGCCTATGCACCTTGAAAGCGATCGACTTTAAGCCCTCCATCCCACCCAGTAACTGTCATCTCAACCGAAGCGCGCAGCCCCTAGTGGAGAGACCCCTATATTGGCCCTTGCCCCTGCCCTTGCCTTTACCTTCCTGTCTGTCATCCCGCAAGGATCTGCTTCTGCCCAACCGACTCCTCGTCAATCCCCGCTAGTTGTCTTGATCAGCAGCTGAAGCACCCGGCTCGAGGCTCCCGGCAGAGTTTTATGTTCCCCGGTAAACCATGAGGCGATGGTTGCATTCATCACGGCCAACGTCACTCCCGCGAGCAGTCTAGATTCTGCATCGACGACGGATCGCTTCTTTGTCCGCGCCGCAAATGCGCTCGCCAAACTGTCCTCGATGCTGCTACTGCGGGATTCGTATGCCTGTCTCGCCGACTCGCTTCGAATTGCGATTTCAACAACCTCTCGGGTTCGAGCCTCGGGCGCAGCGGCGTGCTCAACTCCAGCGCGCACAGTCGCCCGAATGACCTCGAGCGCAGACAAATCCCGGGGGCATGCGTCGATTGCCTTTCGAAGCGTCGCCCCATAACTCAACGCCGTCTGCGCCAGGAGGTCATCCTTGCTTGCGAAGTAGCGGAAGAAAGTTCGCCTCGAAACCCGAGCAGCTTGCGAAATCTCTTCAACCGTCGTCTCATCGAAGCCTCGCTCAGCAAACAGCTCGATGGCCGCTGCATAAATGGTGTCCCGAACGAACTTCCGCTTCTCATCCCGCCTCATCTCCGCCATCCGATACCCCTCCCCTAATGCCGCCGCAGTGGTCCATGCCGACTTGCCAAACATGACACCCAGTGTCATTATAGAGATGTTTCAGAATGTGGCACGCAGTGCCATATTCGCGAGACCGGAGACCCGTCAATTGAAATCCTTTCTGCTTCTTCCACTGGCACTACTGTCCTTCTCAGTTGCGAACGCACAAAACGGCCCGCTGACCGGAGAGTGGCACGTCGAGATGGACAACGCCGGCACCGCCGACGCTCAGACCTGCACCCTCACGCAGACCGCCTCCGTCCTCACGGGTACATGCACCTCCAAGGCGGGCCAACTCCCCCTCACCGGCAGCGTACAGGGCAAGACCATCACCTGGACCGTGAAGACCCCCAGCATGGTCGGCCCCGTTACCACGGTGTACAAAGGGTCGCTTGACTCCGAGAACCGCATCAGCGGTGTGATCAACGCCATCGAGTTCAAGATGGAAAGCGACTTCCACGCCACCCGTTACAAGCTCGTCTGGTCCGACGAATTCAACATCAACGGCAGACCCGATCCAACCCACTGGACGTACGAAACTGGCTTCATCCGCAATAACGAGCTGCAGTGGTATCAACCGCAGAACGCGTTCTGCAAAGACGGCCTGCTCATCCTCGAAGCGCGCCGCGAGCATAAAACAAATCCGAACTACCAGGCCGGAAGTCAGGATTGGATCAGGAGTCGCCCACAGGCTGACTACACCTCGGCGAGCCTGACCACCCGCGGCATAACGAACTGGAAGTACGGCCGATTCGAGATGCGCGGCCGCTTCGATGGGCACGCAGGTCTATGGCCCGAGTTCTGGATGATGGGCGACAAGGAATGGCCCTATAACGGAGAAATCGACATTCTCGAATCCTGGCAAGGCCTCCTGAACGCGAACGTCATCTGGGCAGGCAAGACCCCGGGCTACAGCCGCGCATCCTCGAAGCGAAGGCCGATCGCTTCCTTCGGCGATCCCGAATGGACCAGCAGATTTCACACCTGGCGCATGGACTGGGACGAGAACCACATCGCCATCTTCGTCGACGACATCCTCCTCAACGAGGTCGACATCAACAAGGCAGCGAACGGCGACGGCTCAAACGGCTTCCGCGATCCGCACTACATGCTTCTGAACTTAGCCGTCGGCGGCACGGCAGGTGGTGACCCGTCTGCTACCCAATTCCCAGCCCGCTTTGAAGTCGACTGGGTGCGTGTCTATCAATAACCCGCCGCACTCTCCGCCCGGGATTCGAACTGGCCGCCTGCCCTTGCTCTTGCCTTTACTCCCGCCGTCCGCGCAGGACCGCAGGACCTACCCTTGCCGCGCCAGCACCACCGTCATATCATCCGGCTGTTCCTGCTCCCCAATCCACGTCTTCACCACCTGCAGCGTATGGGTCGCGAGCACCGTCAACGGCTCGTCCCGCCGAGCCCGCACAAACTCCATCAGCCGCTCCTCCCCAAAGTCCTCGCCATTCTTCTCCGGCTCCGTCAACCCATCCGTATACGCCACCAGCAAATCCCCCGGCTCCAGCTGCACGGTCGCCTCGTCATACTCCAACCCATCAATCAACCCCACCACCGCGCCGCCAACCTCCAACCGCTGCACGCTCCCGTCTTTCGAAATCACCAGCGGCGGAAGATGTCCGCCATTCGAATACGTCAGCCTCCGCGTCGCCGGATCATACGTCGCCAAAAACAACGTCGCATAACGCGCCGACTGCGTGCTCCGATACAGATGCGCATTCAACAGCTTCAGCAGCAATGCCGGCGACACCGGCGCACCCTCTTCATTCACCGCCGCACTAAACGCCCGATCGGCCGAGTGCAGCGCACTCATCAGCAGCGCCGCCGAAATTCCCTTCCCGCTGATATCCCCCAGCGCCAGCGTCACATGGCCCGCCGACTTCCCATCCGCTCCCAGCCCCGGCCCATACCCAAAGATAAAGTCAAAGTAATCCCCACCCACCGTCCGCGCCGGCAGACACGTTCCATGCACCTCCAGCGATCCCATGAACGCCGGCGACCGCGGAAACAGCGTAGTCTGCACCTCCTGCGCAATCGCCAGTTCATTCAGCAGCCGCTCCTTCTCCCGCTGCTGCACCAGCAGATCGCTAACGCTCGCCGCCATCCCATTGAACGAGGTCGCCAGCGCCGCCAGCTGGTCCTTCCGCTTCACCGGGATCCGATACCCCAGGTTCCCCGCATCAATCGCCCGCGTCCCCTTGTACAGCTGCGCCACCGACCGCGTAATCGTCAGACTCAAACTCGTCGCCATCGCCAGCGCAAACAACTCCATCAACGCAAAGAACATCGCAATCCCAATCAGGATCGCCCATATCACCTTCCCACCTTTTACCGACGACGCAAACAGCTGCTCATACAGCAGCGTCGGCCGCGAGAACACAGCAATCATCGCCTGCAGCGAGTCACCCGTATCCCACTCCCTCACCGGCAACTCCGCCGTAAAGACGACTGGCGGATCGAGGTACGGATGAGTCGCACTCTTTAGCGGCTGACTCGATACCGCGTGGAACTCACCCCCATCCTTCTCGAGCTCCTTCGGATTGACGAACTTTACGTTGACGCCCTTGCCCGCCTTAACATTCGTCCCCTCATCATCGCCGTCATTATCTTTGTCCGCCGCCAGGTGGGAGAAGCCCTGCGACACAATAATGCGTCCCAGTCCCTTCGACATCGCGTCCAATTCCTCCCGCGTCAGCGGACGGCTCGCCAGTGCCACCACCGTGCGCCCATTGCGCGGCGCGCTCACCTCCGCGCATAGATAGAGCTGCCCCCCCTGCTCCACGATCCCCTGGAACCCCGGATGCAGCCACGCTGGTGGCGTCCCGATTGTCAGCGGCCCGCCTTTGTCCTTCACTGCCGTTTCCTCCAGCGGTACCCACGTATTCCCCCTCAACTCCATCAGCGACAGTGGCGTTGCATCCTCAACCACTGTACCGCCCGTAACGTCTGTACCTCCCGAATTCTCTGTATCATCCGAGGAGCCGGTACTCTTCTTGGGCGCTGCGCCTTCCGCCGGCCGCGCAGCGCCCGTCCGCGTAGGGCTTCCAAATATCGCCGCGCTCCCCGCCGCATCCCGCACCCGCGTCAGTCCCTGGTTCAGCTGCGATAGTCCCAGCGTCGTCGCATATTGCCCCGCCAGCACATACGCCGCGATGGCCGCCAGCGTCGCGAACATCACCAGCGGCGCCAACCCCATCAGCAGGTAGGTCAGGATCAGCCGGTTCCGCACCCTCCACAACACCCGGTATGCGAACCACCGGAAAAACAGGATCAGCAGCAACGGCGTCATCGCCATCGCGGAGATCGTAATCACGATCGAATCCAGCGTCTTGGCCACACCCACCATCTCGCCAAACACGCAGATCCAGAAGGCCGCCAGCAACCACAGCGCAACCTTGCCCACGCGGGTGCGCCGCCCCCACCAGGCCTTCAACTGCTCCCGCCGTGCCTGGATGTCCCTGCCCATCGCGCTCCGAGCCGTACCTATTTGGTAACACCCGCCCCCATCGCATCATCTGCAAATCCAGTCGGCGTGCCAATCTCCCGGCACCCATCATGAGGGAAGGTTTCTAGCCTCCGAGTGTACTGCAACCCAATGGATTTCTCACCAGCCCACCCTCCATTCCCCCACATACCATGTGCCCCACACGGCCAGCGTTCGAAGACGCACGACCGTCTCCAACCTTTCAGCAACTCCGGGCCAAGGGTTCTGCATCCTACCTAGCAGCGAACGTACTGCGGGCCAGCTTGACCGGAAGTTTTACTCCACGCAGAGCAACTCAAGGAGCGTCTTCCATGGACCACAAAGTCACATCGATAGCGCCGCGTCTATTCGCCCACTCCCTCCGCCGCAACCGAGTCGGCCCCCGCCCCCCCTTAAAAAGCTGGCTTCTCCCCGCACTCCAGCATCCGGCCCTGTCGTACCCCGCAGAAGAGGTCTCCATCCATCACTCCCTCGATCTCTCCTTCCAGCGCTGCATAGCCATCTCTCTGCTCGACCGCCAGATTATCGACAACCTCAGCCGCATCCAGCAGCCACTGCAGTACGCTGAGCTCCTCGCCTCCGGCTTCTAGATCCCGGCCTCCAGCGTTTCGTAGCCGCTCGCCGTTCGCTACGCCCGCAACCGCCGAAACGCACTCCAAATAAACGACCCCAGGTACCAGCCGTCTAAAAACTTATACGGTGTCTCCCCGGTCGTATAGTGCCCGCACGGCAGCACCTTCGCCACATAATCCACGCCGTGCGCGTCAAAGTTCGTCAGCACCTCCCGCGAGTACTTCACCACGAACGTCAGATCGTACGGCGCATACACCACCAGCGTCCGCCGCGCCTTGTCGCCATGACCTCGCGGCCGCCCCGTCGCCGCATACTCCTCCATGAAACTCATCGGGCTCACCCCCGCAAACATCGCCCGCGTCTCATCCTGCGTCAGCCCCGCATGCTCAAACGCCGCCTTCACATGTCGAGTGCTCTGCCCCGTCCACACCACATCTCCAAACTGCGTACTCGCATGGTTGAACGCGCACACCCGCAGCCGCGAATCCATCGCCGCGGCAATAAATCCATACGCACTCCCCAGGCTCGTCCCCATCACTCCAATCTGCTCATACCCCTGCGACTCCAGCCAGTCCACGCAGCTCCGAATATCCACCACCGCCTGCCGGCAAGCAGCAATCGTCCGCCCCACATTCGCGCTCACCGCATAGTCCGAGCGCTCCAACTCCGCCGGCCGCCGCACATCGTGATACGGCTTCGACAGCCTCAAACACGAGATCCCAAACCGGTTAAACATCTCGCACAGCACATTATGCGAGAACGCATCCGCATTCCACTGCGGCATCACAATCATCGCCTGCTTAGGCCGCCCCCCCCCACCTTCGCCCTTGCCGTTGCTTTTGCCTTCTCTACGCTCTATCCCTCTACGCTCTACACTCTGCTTTGCTTCGTACCACCGCGCATTCACCGTATCGTTCTCTGGATACGGCGTCCCCACCGCCGACGTAAACCGCAGAAACGGCTCCTTCCGCAGCTCCCCCACCTCCGCCCGCCGCTTCCACTCCCGCTCCTGCTCCAGCGTCTCGGGCCGAACATTCGTCGGATACAGCGCCGGGAAATGCATCTCCACCCGAAAATCCCGCGGCGTCTTATACCCATAGAAAGTCTGCGGCTCGGCAACGATCCGCTCATTCAGCGCAATCATCGCCTCCAGCCCCGACATCTCGCCCCGCTCCACCCGCGCCGCCAGCTCCACCCCGCCAACATCCGCCAGGGCATCAAACCCCCACTCCAACGGCCGTTCCACCCGGTTACTATCCCGCGTGGTCAGAGCCGTCTCCCACGCATACATCCACTTCGCATAAAGCCGTGCAAGCATCTTCCCAGTTTACCGTCCCCACACCCAATACCGCCCCAGCAGTGCGATTTCCGCCCGAGTCTAGCCGCCTGCCTAAGGCGCCGGCGTCGCAACCTCTGTCTTATTCGACGTCAGAAACTCCAGCGCACACGCCGGCCTCCGCCCCTCCCCGCAGGTCACCCGCGCGCGTCGCAATATCATCTCCGGCCCATCGTCCGGCAGCGACCCCGCCAGCGCCGTCTGAATCGCCTTCGTCAAACCCGCCGCTCCCTCCGGCTCACCCGCCAGGTACGTCACCGTCGGCAGCCCCGCATGCCCAATCAAAATCTCCACCACCGGATCCGTAGCACCCGCTCCCAACTTCAGATGCACCGCCGGCAGCGCCGTAGTGATCACCATCGGCAGCGGCGTCGCCTCCGCATCTCCCAGCTTCGCCAGGCGGCCATCAAACTTCTCCTTCCAGCTAGCCGAGTTCTTCACGCTCTCGCACATCCTATACATCGCCGCAGCCTCCGCCGACCGCTTTTCCGCCTCATACACGCTTCCCAGGTGCAACCCATACTCCGGATTCGGCTTCACCTCCCACGCCGCGCGAAGATACGCCTCAGCCTTGTCCTGCTTGCCTTCCTGGTAGTACACCCACCCCAGCGTGTCCCAGAAGCTGCTCAGCCTCACCGTCTGCGCAAACGACGCCAAATTATCGCCCTGCGCCACCGCCTCCGTCGTCTTCTGCTCCTCCAGCGTCACCGCCTCTTCCGCCAGCGTCTGCGCCTCCGGCAGATGTTCGTTCCGCTGCGCCAGGTCGTATGCCGTCTGATTCTTAATCCCCGCATCGGGAATCATCATCGCCGTCTCGATCCGCCGTGCCGTCTGTTCAGGAGTCAACTCGAACCCTGGCCCCAGCCCACCCACAGCATGCGGCGCAGGCGGCAGCCCAGGCGGCATCACCGGCATCTCCCGCACCGTGTACCCCGCCGGAATCTCGAACACCTTCGCATCCGGCTCTTCCCCATGAATATTCGTCAACTCCACCCGGCGCTCGCCCGCCAGCGGATCCTGCTCCACCTCCTCCACCATCACCTTCAACTGAGCATCGACCCACACATCTCCCGTCACCGTAAGAGGCTGATCGTTTCCAACCTTGCCGGCCGGTATGGTTCCGGTCACGCGCTTGCCCACCAGCGTCATCGCGCCCTCGGTTCGCTTGCCCAGATCGCTCGTAACCAAGTTCTCCGGCTTGATCATCCGGTTCTGAATCCGCGCCTCCTGCAGCGGCAGAAACCTCACCGTCACCGTCGCCGCCGCCGGAATCTGCTGAACCGTAGCTGTCATCGACTTCGAGTTCAACATCACCGCCGTATGCTTTACCGGGTCGAGAAGGTAAACCAGCGTACTCTCAGCCTGCGCAGCGTCGCTCGAAACAGTCGTTCCGTCATACCGCATCATCCCCCCGGCCGAACGATACACATGCCCCTTCATCTCGACCTTCAACTCGACGCCATTCTCGAGATGCCGCACCGTCTGCACCCTCATATCGGCGCTGAACGGCAACCCAACCACCGGCGCTTGCGGCTTGTTCATCTGGATCGTGAGAGACGCCTGCCCCACCGCGGCATAGCTCACACCGGCCAACCCCAGCACCGCCAAAGCCCCACCCACATTGCGCACACCCACCTCCGGAACTCCCTAATCCCAGTTCGACGAAATTATAGTCGGCATCCGACAGACCAGGCACCGGCCCCTAACTCAAATCAATTCCCCAGCGAGATCGCAGGCTTACCCGCCAGCCGCTCGCTGATGTGCTCGCCGACCATATCGGCGAAGCTGCCACGCTCGCTAATGCTGGTGTTGTACAGCACGACCGCCGCGTAATCGCCCTTGGGATTGAAGAACCCGTAGGAGCTGTACCCCCCGGTCGCGCCGTTGTGCCAGTAATTTCCCTTGTCCGGCTCATAGAGCCACGCCAGCGCAATGCGCATGCCCCCTACGGCGTCAGCGTGCAGCTCATGATCCTGCACCAGCGCAGCGGAGAGCGTCTTGCTCCCGGCAAATCCCCCCGCAGGCTTCACCGTCTCCGGATGCAAATTCGCCTCCAGGTACATCAGCATATTGCCGGCCGTCGAGCGAATCGCTCCTGCGCCCGCGAACCCATCCAGGTCCCACGCATGCGCCGGCTTATGATGGCCGTCGTGACCCGGAATAAATCGCCCCTGTTGCTCAGGCGAAAGAGAAATGACAGTCTCCCGAAGCCCCATCGGCCCTGTCACCTGCGCCTTCAACAGCTCTGGATACGTTGCCCCCGCCCGATCAGCCAGCGCCTGCCCCAGCAATCCAAATCCCAGGTTGCTGTACAGAAAGCTGGTCGTCGCCGGCTTCGCCACGCCATGCTGCCCCACGAACGCATATAAATTCGCCGCGTGATAATCGACATACGGATCATCTTCATTCGCAGGATGAAAGTTATCCGGCATGCGCGGCAATCCGGAGTGCTGGGTCGCCAAATCGAGCAGCGTAATCTCCGCGCCCGCAGGCTTCGCCACCGTCCCCGCCGGCAGCAGCTCGCGCACCGGCTCGTCGAACTTCACCTTCCCCTGCTCCACCATCTGCGAAAGAATCAGCCCCGTGAACGTCTTCGTCATCGACCCAATCTCGAAGATCGAATCCGGTTTCGCCGCCCCATAGCTGAACACCCGCCGAACCCCGTGCACGACAACGCCAATCGTGATGCCACCCCCGGTCGGCGGCGCCAGTTGCCCCTCTTTCAGCGCCTTCGCCAGGTCCTTATCCATCACCGCCTGTAGCTCCGCAGCCGTCACTGGAGCCATCGCGGCGTCATACGTCGGCGCAACCACCGGCGCCGCCCCAACCTCGCTCGCCTGTCGAGTCAGCACCAACGGCAACGCGGGACCACCCTGCGTCCACGTCCCCGTCAGCGTGTTCCCATCTGCAGAAAGCTTCGCGGCATAATGCCCCTTCACCGCTGAAACATCAAACGAGAAATCATCGCCGCTCAACACGACGTCACTGCAATCGATTCCCATCGCACGCTGATCCAGACTATCGAACGCGCAATACTCCTTGCCCTGTGCGTCGCTCTTCAAATGAACCTGCGTGCGCAGCGACGTGTCTCCAACCTTAAGCGTGCCCAGCCAGATTCCATCCACCCGCGAAGGCTTCGCCGCCGCCACAAACGTGTCCCGCGTGAACACCAGCGGCTGCGGACCCCCTTGGTCCCACACCCCGGTCAGCGTCTTCCCATCCGCGGAAACGGTTCCCTTCCACGTCCCATTGACT
>Ga0187887_10003712_pt1 | contig 11711 bp, 9 predicted proteins | sample June2016WEW_7_10_FD_132977 | JGI IMG/M metagenome (GOLD analysis project Ga0187887, IMG submission 132977) | Peatland microbial communities from SPRUCE experiment site at the Marcell Experimental Forest, Minnesota, USA - June2016WEW_7_10 | ecosystem: Environmental > Terrestrial > Soil > Wetlands... | reverse complement strand
CAACTGCTCGCTCAGTTGCACCAGGCCAAGCCCGTGGGACGCCTCGTCATCAATGCCGAGGGTGCCTACAAGGGCGCCCCCGGCGGCGTATACGACGTGATCGTCAGGGACGGCGACAAGCTCGTCATCCCCAAGAGGACGCAGGATGTGACGATTTTGGGAGAGGTGCAGAGTCCGACTTCCCACGTGTACTCGCCCGGGCTGAGCCGCGATGCCTATATTGAAATGAGTGGCGGCACCACGCCGCACGCGGACCGCAAGCGCATCTACGTGGTCCGCGCCAACGGCGACGTGATGGGAAGCAATCGGCATGGATGGTTCAGACGGTCGCAAGACCTGAAGATCGAGCCCGGCGATACCATTGTGGTGCCGCTCGATACGGAAAAGGTGCCGACGCTGCCGCTGGTGCAGGCTATAACCACCATTATCTACAACCTCGCCATCGGGTTTATTTTGGTGCATGAGTACTTGTAGCGGGCAACGCCGCAGATCAGTGAGCCGCGATCGACCGCTCGAAGTGGCGTAAACTTTGCGATGCAAAGGTCGCGCGGATGCGACCGCCTTGTGGAGATCATGCTGATCGTGACTTCCCGAAACCGAATGTTGAGGTGCGCCGCTTTCATCGGCGTCGCACTGCTGACGATGCAACCCGCAGCGGCGGGCGGCGCGAGCGGCTATCTGCCCCTCAACCTCGAGCCGGAGATGGAGCGGCAGATCGAGCGCGTGCTGATCCTGGCAAACGAGCCGATCCTCAAGCGGCCCTTCGCGGTGGCGCTCGTGGAAGCGGCACTGCCGGAGGCTTGCGAGGTCGACAAGCCGCTGTGCGAGAAGGTGAAGCGCTATCTGGAGCGCTATTCGCGCGACTACGCATTGACTCACGCAAGTGCCACGGCCTCGTACACCCACGGTGGCAAGAACGATGTGGTGCCGAACGCTTATGGGATGCCGGTGGACAGCCATTATGATTTGTCGGCCCAGGGGTTCGTGCAGCCGAACGATTATATGATCGCGAGCGCCGGGGCGATCGCCTATTCCGGCCGCACCCTGCCCACGGGATCCATGCTGACTCTGGGCTTCAACTGGATGCAGATCGATGCGGGCTTCCGCGACCACTGGTGGTCGCCCGCGACCGACTCGAGCCAGCTGCAGAGCACCGAATCGCCGACCCGGCCGTCGATCACGGTGTCGAATTGGGAGCCGCTCACCCGGCTCGGCTTCCTATACGAGTTTTTCTGGGAGCGGATGTCGACCTCCGACCACATCCTTGGCGGCGGCCAGGGCACCACAGTCCAGAGCCGCGGCAATCCCAAGCTGTTCGGCGTGCAGCTATCGATCGAGCCCGTGAGCGGCTGGTCATTCGGCATCAACCGAACCCTGCAATACGGCGGCGGGGGCCTGCCGGACAGTGCTCATTTCCTGGTCACTGACATCTTCAAGCCCGGAGGAACGTCGCAGACTCTCGGCAATCAGGAGGCCTCCTACGTCACCCGCTACATCGTGCCGGCCAAGACTCCCTTTGCCGTGTACTTTCAGTATGCGGGCGAAAATACCTTGGACGGCGGCAGCTACCTCTTGGGTGAAGCCTCGCTCACGGCGGGCATCGATTTTCCCAGGATCTGGCATCACTTCGACCTGACGTACGAAATCTCCGAATGGCAGAACGGCTGGTACGTCAACAACGTCTTTCTGGACGGGATGGTGAACAACGGGCTCGTGACGGGCAACTGGGGCGGCGATCAGCGGTCCTTCGGTGATGGTGTGGGGGCGAGGAGCCAGATGCTGCGCGTCGGCTGGACGCCGCCGTTCGGCGGCTATCTGGAAGAGCGCGTCCGCGTGCTGGTGAATCAAAACTACGCCTACGTGGTGGTCCCCACCCTATTTGAGCCACCCCCGCCTTACCGCCATTACCTCGACGCGATGGTGCGGTACAGCCGCCCCTACAAGGGCGTCACCGTGGGGGGTGAGGTCGACGCCGGCCACGATGTCTTCGGACAAACGTATACGCGCATCTCCGGATTCGTGCGGTACGGGGGCGATGCACGCACTCGGGACGAGGACGCTCCGGACGATGGGGCGGATGAGGCCGATCACGCCAAGCCGGGGACCGAGCTGTTCGTCGATGCCGGCATCAACGTCAACCGCATCAACATCAATTTCGAACCGAACCTACCGATCGAGACGACGCAGGCCGAGTTCGGCCCGCACTTCGGAGTGGGCGCGCGCCGCGCCCTGTCCGAGAAGAACGATCTCGGCGTGCGCCTCGAGGCCGATGGCGAAGTGGATGGGCACCTGCTGCTCGGCGCGCGCTTGGTCGACTATCGCCACCGATTCACCGAACATTTCGCGATGGGCACCTTCCTGGGGGTCGCCCGGTACAATCTCGCCACGCCTGCCTATTCGCTGTATTCGGGCTTGGGGGCGCAATGGGTCGACATCCTGCCCAAGTGGGATTTGGGAGTCGATTTCCGGTATGCCCAGAATGTCGCGCGCGATCACGTGCTGGCTACCGACATCCAAGGCGTGAGACCGGACACCTTCTACAAGATCGAGAGCGGGGTTCTGTACCTGTCTAGAAAGTTCTAACAGGATCGCAGGTGCCGATTGCCCGCAGGACGGGGGCGCTTGCAGCCGTAGCCCGGCATTGCTGCTCGAGGGGTACCACTACGCTCGTCCTTAGGGCATAGTTAAGGGCTGAAGCCTCTAAATGCCCATTGACGCAACCGTGTAAATGCAGCGTGCCCATCGCCGCGGCAGACAGATTCTGATGCACGGAATACCCGGGATATTGGAAGCAGGGCACGATGTATCTCAATCTAAACTTGTCTTTCAACGGTGAGTCGGCAGATGGTATCGATCGAATCAGGAGGTGCCTGCGGGATGCGCGGGCGAGCAGCGCGGCTTTTGCGATATCGTGTCAAGGCATCTGATTTCGACCGGCTGAGCCGACCTGTCCATCCTTCGTTCATCGCACCGCGCACATGAGTGGGCCGGGGCCTGAAATTCAGCGGTTGTCTTGGCGCGACCCCGACGGCTTCGTGGTAAATGCGCATGGCAGAATTCTCCGTGCCGTGGCGCCTGCGAAGGCTGCACAAATCCGATCGTTGCTTGAGGCGCCGTGGATAGCGCGACTCATCGCCGAAGGGGTGCTTCCCCGGACAGTTGAAACATCAGATCCTCCGCAGCTTTTACAAGACACGGGTGATTGGGTTTGGCTCGAGCACGACCTGTTGCCGTTTCCGTGCCACGCGCATGAGATCACCGCACTGCAGCTTTACGATGCAGGTGACCTCACGCTCGACATCGCCATCGAAGCGGCAGCGAATGGTTGGGTGCTGAAGGATGCTTCCGCATGGAATCTCCTATTCAGCAAAGGGCGTCCCTGGTTTGTGGATTTGCTTTCGTTCGACAGGCTGGACTCAACGGGGACGTGGATAGCGTACGGCCAATTCGTGCGTCACTTCATACTGCCCCTGCTGCTATATCGCAAGCTCGGGATCACGCCTCCCGAAGTATTTCTGATCCATAGGGATGGCGTCGCACCTGAACGTGCCTACGAGCTATTGCGTGGCGCAGGGCTGATGTCTGCGACGGCCTTGGAGTTTGTGGTTTTGCCCAAATTGCTTACGCGTGCGGGCAGTCGGCTGATCGCGGCGCAAAGCGCGGGCAAAGCCCGAGTTCCGAGAGCTGCGATCGGCGAACATTTGCTGTTGAACACGCTGCGTCGCATGAAGCGAACCCTAAAAGCGCTCCGGCCCGACGAGACCAAGACGCACTCGGCATGGAAGAGCTATGAGGAGGAGCGTACCCACTATTCGGCGGCCGATCTCGCCGTAAAGACGGAATTCGTGCGCGAAGGCATCAAGGACAGCAAAACGGTGTTGGACCTCGGATGCAACGCCGGTGAATTCAGCCTGCTTGCCGCCGAGTGTGGCAAGGCCGTGGTAGCGGCCGACGCCGACCATGCGGCGCTAAGCCGCATGTATGCGCGCATTCGTGGACACGACACGGGGGTTTCGCCGATCATGCTGAATCTTGGCCGACCCTCACCCGCTGTTGGCTGGCAAAACAAGGAGGTCAGGAGTTTTCTTGACCGCGCCGCCGGACAGTTCGACTGCATCTTATTGCTCGGCATAATCCACCATCTTTTGGTCAGCGAGCGAGCGACCTTGCCCATGCTGGTGGACTTGCTGCACCACTTGAATCCCAAGTATGTGGTCTTGGAGTGGGTTGATCCCAAGGATCCAAGATTTCAGCAGTTGGCGGGGCTGAACGGCTCACTTTATAGCCATCTCGATGCGCCCAGTCTGGAGGCGTGCTTATTGCAAAGATTTCGCATGATTACAAAATTGCCCTTGCCGGGGGGTACCCGGGTGATGTATTTATGGCAGACGTAACGCACCTGTAATGCTGCACATGAGGCTGGGCGTTGGCTGGTAAAATCGACGCCATAACGAGGTTTATGATGGGGGAAGGCTCTTTTGGTCCGAGATTTGCTGTTGTCGTCTTGATTCTGGCGACAATCCCAACCGCAGCCATGGCCTACATTGACCCAGGCAATGGCGCGTACATGGTACAAACTCTTTTGACCGTGGTCGCTGCCGGCGCATTTTATTTGCGCCATCCAATTCGATCATTGAAGGCAATTGCACGCTGGTGTTGGACTCGGAAGTCCAAAGTTGCAGACGCCGAAGACTCGAACTCGCTGGGATCCACCAGCGAACTGAAGTCCGGCTCGAATGAAGCGTAACGCATTGCCGGCAGGAATCGATCTAGATCTACCGATAGATGTCGGCCTGCGACAAGTAATGCTGGACATAGTCCGCCACTCCCGCTTCCAGCGTATGGAACGGTTGGTCATAGCCCGTTTGTAGCAATTTATCCATTTGAGCCTGAGTAAAATATTGGTAGTGGGCTCGTATCGATTCCGGCATGTCGATGAATTCGATGTTGACGGGCTTGTCCAATGCCTTCCCGATGGCCAGCATCAAATCGACGAAAGATCTCGATTTGCCCGAACCGAGATTGAAGATCCCGCTCACCTCGGGTTTAGTCGCCAGCCACCGCATAACGCGTGTACAGTCCCTCACGTAGACGAAGTCACGCAATTGCCGGCCATCTGCGTAGTCGTCTCGATATGACCTGAATAGCTTGATCGTTTGTCCGGCAGCCACGAGCGGCGTGTTTTTGCAAACCAAGCTGCGCATGTCGCCCTTATGATTTTCGTTTGGGCCGTAGACGTTGAAGAATTTCAACCCACACCACTGCGGCGGCGCGATTCCCGCGAGGCTTTGTGCCACGGCCCACTTGTCAAACGCATGTTTCGACCATCCATAGAGATTGAGTGGGCGCAATGCATCCAGCACGTCAATCGATTGATCATCCTTGAAACCTCGCGAGCCGTCTCCGTACGTAGCGGCCGAAGAAGCGTAGATCAACGGAGTTCGGGTCCGGGAACACCATTCCCACAATATTTTTGACGTGCGGAAATTGTTGAGCAACATCTCATCCCCATCAACCACCACGGTCGACGAGTTGGCGCCCATGTGATATATAAATTCGGCGCCGGGCAGCTTTTCCAGGAAGGAACTCAATTCGCGCGGCAAGATCAGGTCGTGAAAGCGACGCTTCGCAATATTCTTCCACTTATCCCGGGTGCCCAAATCATCCACCAAGATGATGTCGTGGCGGCCTGCCTCATTGAGATCGGCAACGATGTTGGAGCCAATGAACCCGGTGGCGCCGGTGACGATGATCACGGTCTACGGTGTCTCGGTAGCATGGATTCGACCGTCTTCAATGCTTCTCGCAGTAGTATCCGATTCGCGCTCGCATATGTACGCTGCGGCCTCGCGCATATGGCGAAAAACCGGCCGTGCATTCGCACTCGCCCAGGCCAAATCTCTCAGACCGTGCCCTTTGGTAACCAAAATACCGGTGCCCCCCACGGCGTCCGCCAGCTCGAGATCGGTTCTCTTATCGCCGATGACGTAGCTTCCGGCCAATCTAACCCCCCAGTCCCTCGATGCGGCAAGCGCCATGCCGGGCAACGGCTTCCGGCACTCGCATTCTGTGTGCGGCGCGTGCGGACAATAATACCACGCCAAAAGTTCTATCCCGTTTTGACGCAGTAAGCCATCCACTCTGGCATTGACACGCAGTGCCTGGTCCTCGGTGATCTTGCCCCGCCCGATCCCCGACTGGTTGGAAACGACGATCAAAGGGTGGCCCATGCTCTGCAACTGCGCCAACCCTTCGATAACGCCTTCTTCCAGGCAAACTTGATCGGGATCACCGAGATATTCCTTCTCGACGATGATGGTGCCGTCGCGGTCCAAAAACACCGTCGGCTTGTCATGCGGCAGTTTCACGCACACCGCCTATTCATCATCGGCTCTCAACTCCGCTCCGACCGCGCAAAGCATTCACCACCCTGGTAGTGCTCTTGCCGGGGACCAATTCGCATGTCAATACTCGGCCACCATACGACAGAACGTGGCTGGAACCAACGATGTTTTCAACGGTGTAATCCGCACCTTTGACCAAGACGTCCGGGTTGAGCTCTTTGATCATCTCCAGCGGTGTGTCTTCATCAAAGATCACGACGGCGTCAACGGCGGACAACGCCGCCAATACCATGGCACGGTCGTTTTCAGGGTTCACCGGGCGGCCGGCCTCCTTGAGGCGTTTGACCGACGCATCACTGTTCATCGCGACGATGAGCTTCCCACTGTGTTCCTTGGCAAAACCCAAAATAGACAGGTGGCCCACATGCAAGATATCGAAGCATCCGTTCGTGAAACCCACCTTGAGGCCGTTCTTGCGCCAGGTGACCGCGAGCTGAACGACGTCTTCGCGAGACATGATCTTATTTTGCAGCGCGCGCAGACTACCGCTATTGAGCCGGGCCAATTCATCGGCCAATTCAGTCTGAGTGACGGTTGCGGTTCCTCGTTTCCCCACCACGACTCCGGCCGCGCAATTCGCCAATAGAGCGGCGTCTCTCAACGGCAGTTTCGCTCCCAGGGCCAGGGACAATGCGGCAATTACCGTATCTCCGGCGCCTACCACGTCAAAAACCTCGCGTGCACTGGCCGGAATGTGGAAGGCTGTATCGGTCGGACAAACCAAGGTCATGCCGCGATGCGCGCGCGTCAACAAAACGGACTCGACGCCGGACCTGCTCAGAATCGTTGAACCGGCGTGCTCGGCTCGTGCGTCGTCTTCCGTGGGATCGATACCCGTCGCGTCCAGCACTTCCTTGCTGTTTGGCGTGATCACCGTCGCACCGGCGTAGCGTTCCAAATTCAGCGATTTCGGATCGACCACAATCGGCAGACGGCACGCTTGAGCTCTCTTGACGGATGTCCGGATGACTTCATCGGTCAATAGACCTTTCGCGTAATCGGAAAGCACCATGACATCGTGTTCCGGCGCCAATCTGGCGATGGATTCGATTATTGCCTTTTCCGTTGACCCGGCAATGGGTTCGGTGACCTCCGTGTCGGCACGCAGCATGTGTTGGCCATGTGCCACAAAACGAATCTTTTCGCTCGTTGGCCGATCGGCGCTGATGGCAAACTCACATCGGATCCCTTCAACCGACTCCATCGCCCGCCGTAGATCGCGCGCGACACTGTCCTGCCCCACGACGCTCACCAATGTGCACTGACCTCCGAGAGAGGCGATGTTCCGAGCGACGTTAGCCGCACCGCCAGGGAAGTCTCTCGTTGCTGAGACCGATAAAACGGGCACAGGGCTTTCCGGTGATATTCGTTTCACCTGTCCGGAGACAAAGCGATCCAACATGACATCGCCAATGCATAGCACGCGAACATTGCTGAGCTTATCGGTAATGATCATATTAGTCGCATCGGATCGAGTTCAAAGGGCGGCTCATTATACTAGGCTCGGCACGAGCATTAGGGCAGGCACGAGCATCAGGGTCGGCGCGGGATCGCGTTACCACAAACGCTCAAAGTTCGTTGCAACGCTTCGATTGCGCAAACAACGTGGTAAAAACTGCTGGCTTTACAGGGTTCCGAGGTAAAATCGCCGTTTTCCCACAGCACCTCTTGCCACAAACCCGCGGGCTGAGCGAGGAAATACCGCCACATGCCACGAATGGCCATGGCGACCTTCTGACACGCCGCTTCCACGTCTTGCATCGTTTGTGCGTGTTCCAACAGGGTGCACCATGCCTTGACGCGTTCGGTTTGGGGCCACAATTTTGCGGCAGAGTCCCGGACGGTCATGTCGTCCCAAAGCTCATTGACCGCAACACCGCGCACGGCATCCACGCCCCATCGCTCGCCGATATCGACTAGCCGTCGAGCCGCGGCCAAGTACGGTTGACGATGCTCGGCCTTGCAATACCCGGATTCCGCCCATCGCATGAGCAGCCAAGCCCACTCGAACTGATGACCGGGTTCGAGGATGCGGCCTGTCTCATCCTGCATGGGGCGCCAATTCGCGTCGAAATGCTCGCGAATCGCGCCCGTATGGGGGTCGATAAAATGAGTGGTGCAGAGGCTGACGATCTCGCGGGCCAGTTCCACCCAAGGCTTTGGGTCGGAATCATTGGTAGCCGCGATCCACGCCAGCGCCGCCTCGAGCATATGCATGTGTGGATTAGATTTCAGCGGTACGCTGGGCGGGTCGCTCTCTTCGAAGCCGCCGATGGATTTACCCCAGGTATCGCGCAATTTCCGCAGACATCGGATGGCGGCATCTTCAACCGGAAAACTCTCGGACAGGGTGGGTTTTGCGTGCGCCAAGGCAAATAGGTAAAAAGCGCACTCATACAGGCTGAATGGCGAGTGCGGCTGCCCCGTTTCGGAGTTGAGCGACGTATGAAACAGTCCGTCATGCCGATGCATACGCGAGAAAAGGTACTCGCAGCCGTGCCGAACCGGATCCGAACGGGTTGATTGCCACCCGAGTCGGCGACCTACGTCAAACACGAATATTTGCCGAGCGACCACCCGGCCGCGTCGTATCTTTCCCGAAACTTCGAATTCCTGCGTCTTTGACTCAAAGCTCAGGCTCTCGAAATAGCCCCCGGAATCTCGATCGACGCCATATCTATCCCATAGAGGCAGCGCGTCCCGCCGCAGCCAGTCAACAAGCTCCGCGCACAACGAGGCTATGGAACAAAGTCCCGGGGATTGCCTCATGTCCATGTGTGCCCGCACTGCTCGGGGCGACGTGGTTGAATCGAGCGGTGACATTTAACAGGGACGCCGGGCGACGACGAGCTGTTGAGCGCAGCAGATATTCTTATTGTCAAAAAAGCCTAGGGCGCACCCGATGTCAAGCACCCGCCTTGCTGTGGGCGCGAATGCTCCGATCAGCCGGACGATTCCTTTCGTTCGAGCCTGATACCAGCTAAGGCCACGCATGGATTATTTGTCACCGCTTCGTCAAAACCCAGAATTCAATATCCAAAAGGATATAATGTCAACGCCGTGCTGGCTTTCGCCTAGCCGTCAAATCCTCTCGATTATAATGATTAAATCGCAAAAAACCCGGCCGAAGGGGGTCTTACTCGCGAGGAAGGCCGCTTACGAACCCTCTCAACCCTGAGAAGCCGTCTCGCCAGGAAGCCGTCTTGTTCGCGGTGCCGCCGGCAACGAGCACTTTACCGCCCTGCAGCAGCGCGCGACTGCGCGGCCCGATTGATGGTCACGTGAATCCGTATGGAAGACTTAATCTCGACATGATCACAGGGTCGGCGCTCGTGTGACCCAAATGGCACCCTCTCTGTGTGACTACGACAACACGCCCTCATTTCGCAATATCGCTTGAAAGTGTTTGATCTCGGCATCCAGCGTCTTCTTGAATAGCTCGCCGTCCTGCTCGTGATAAATCGCCAAGTCGACATACGGTCGTGTTTCATCGCCAAAAAAATAAAACGAGAGTTGGCTGAATAATTCGACATCATCGAGCGAAATTGAACAGAGCAATGTTCCGAGGTTGTCCCAGACTATTGCATCGCGATAACCCCTGTGCCGGAAGGATCGCAAGAAATCCACAATCGATTCACCGGAACGGAAGATGAGATATGGCTCCCATTCCAAGAAGATTACCGGTCTATCGCGATCGATTATACCGGCGGCGCCTCTTAAAATCGCGAAATCAAACCCATCAGTATCGACCTTGAGCACGCTGACAGAAGACAGATGTGCCGCAGCTTCGTCGAGCGGCCTGAGAGTCGTGCCGCTAACATCACCGTCTGGTGATGGCCGAAGATGCGCAGAGCTGGTGAACGAAACCAGTTGATATTGTTCGACGCGGCCGTCGCCAACGAATCGCGGATAATCCCCTACGAATTGCGGATAGATCGTCACCGGCTCCAGTTTGGCTTTGTTCTGCTGTAGAACCCGCAAAAACTTGGGACTGCCCTCTACCGCAAAAACATCTGCTGAGATTCCGACGCCACGAAGGAGTGCGATGCCATCCCCTATGTTGGCTCCGACATCAATGATCGTACCCGTCGGCCGCTCCGCGACAGCGAATGCGGCAAGTCGGCCAAAGTTTCTGTTCATTTGCGGGTGGACGACTCGCCAGAAGACGGCGTCGTGAGAAAGACTTGCCACTATCCTGGTACTTCCAAAATCCAAAGTTACCAGGGGGTCGTAGAATCGGTTTAACAGAATAATAACGCGTCTAGCGAGCGCGAGCTTTACCTGCTTGCGTCGGCTCCTTTTTCCGGCACTGATCTTTTCGACCAGATTGACGAGCGGCTGAGCCCAGTGCTTCATGAATAATCCGCGCTAGGGTGGAGGGATTTCCTTCCTCATTCTGCCTCGCCACCATCCCCCGTGTCAGGTGGTGCCACATGCGGCAATGCGGTATGCATGGCGGCGCTGGGTGCTCCTCGGGCTATCCGAGGCAATCTGCATCACGACGGGAAGTTTAGCTATGCGGTTTACCTATGCGATCTTCCCAAAGAATTGGACCTTGAGATATTTCCCCGAAGCAATATTGCTCGTATTCAAGATAAATCCGTCGTCATTTGTCTGGCCCATGAACCGAAAAATCAATCTCGTTTGGGTAACCCCATCAACATTCACCCCGTACATGAATGCTTGGACAGTGAGCGCAGCACCCGTATTGTTCGCGACAAGCTGTGCCGATAAGCGGGTGAATGCTTGGTTTTGCTTGGCGGTGTTGACGATGAACCAATTAGGGCTGGTGCTGGAAATCTTACCGCCATTGGCAAAGGCGGTTGTCGCATCGGTGCCGGTGGGCGTATTAGTGGGTGTTGCCGTCCCGCCGATAACTCTCGAGGAGAAATTTCCGAGCACGCCGCTGCCAAGATCTTGATAGAAGGAATGCTGGAGTGTGCCCCTATGGTTCACCAGCTCGAAAATGAACGCTTGCTCAGTCGCAAGGCCCGACTGTTCGTCCGTGTTGCATTCCGCCACGGAAGTTATGGCCCCTGCTGCGCCGAAATAAAAGCGCGAATTGTACCCGTGGTTGTCGCTGCAGTAGTTGGTTCCCGGCGCGGAGATTCCGAAGTTATTTTGAGTGGGACCGCCGTATACGTCGTTATCACTTATCGTGTTATGGGCGGATTTCCCGTTGATTAGTATGTCCGGGTAATTGGAGTTGCGCAGTTGATTATTGTCGTTTGCCCGATTGGCGCGGACAGTCGATAGCGAGAGCCCGGCGCCCCATAGCCCGAAAATCCCGTTCCGCGTCCACACGTT
>Ga0187887_10003708_pt1 | contig 11716 bp, 13 predicted proteins | sample June2016WEW_7_10_FD_132977 | JGI IMG/M metagenome (GOLD analysis project Ga0187887, IMG submission 132977) | Peatland microbial communities from SPRUCE experiment site at the Marcell Experimental Forest, Minnesota, USA - June2016WEW_7_10 | ecosystem: Environmental > Terrestrial > Soil >... | reverse complement strand
GCGGGAATGGTGATGGAGCCAATCCAGCCGCTGCCGGCCTTGTCCAGGTCAACTTCCACATCCAGCCGCTGATCGGGAATGTCGATGGACCCGGTCCAGTGTCCGGGCGGCCCTTGCTGCGCGAAGAGCGCGCCGGTCAAAAGGAAAAATCCGAGCGCAATGCGAGTTAACACGGTCCCCATGCCCGCAAGTATCGCAGATGGGTTTATTGCCGGCACGCAATCGACCGCCCCCGCTTAGTACTTGAACCCGGGCAATTCCACGCGAGTGGCGATGTGATCCCGAATCCAGTGCGCGTCGAAGAACTCTTTGGGATCGATCTGAACGCCGTCGAGCTGCATGCTGAAGTGGATATGATCTCCTCCAGCCATTCCGGTCATCCCGCTCTTCCCGATGATCTGCCCGCGCTTCACGGTGTCGCCTTCATGCACCGCGAACTCGCTCATGTGCCCGTAAATCGATTGCAGCCCATACCCATGGTCGATGACGGCGCAGTTTCCATAGATACCCAACGGGGCTGCGTAGACCACCTTGCCGTCGTTCGATGCTTCCACTCCGATGTGCGGCGTGATCGCCAGATCGTAGCCGAGGTGCACTTCCTGATCCACCTTCTTCCCGTGATAGATGTAGTTGCGGACATCAGCGAAATTCGCCTCCACCTGCGAATTGTGTTCCTGCAGAAAGGGCTGTGACCAAAGGAATCGGCCTTCGGTTTTGCCGCTCAAGTCGGATAGCGTTTTGTTGTTCACCACGCGCATGTCGCGATTGATTTTCACGAATCGGTCGATCAGTTCGCCCGAGCCGTTGGGGTCCAGCTCATTCACCACCTTCTGCACGAACGCATCGTCGAGCACCAGGTCGCGCACGCGATACTTCGGCTGCTCCTTTGGCGGAAAAATCGTCACCACCCGGCCGGTGACGTCGGTTCCCGTTGGATTGGCGGCGAACACCAGCGGCGCCGTGCCGAGCGGCGTGTTCCAGGGGAAGGCGAACAAGGAGAACATCCCCGGTTTTCCACCTGGCATCGGCCAGCTTCGGAATGTGTTCGTGCCCACGCGCACTCCTGAATTGGTGACATAGCCGCTCACATTGAATGTCACCAGATCGGCCATGCCCAGGTAAAGATAGTGCTGCTCGGAATCGACGCTGAGCATAGGCGGACGGCTCACCACGGTGACATCGCGGCCCACCGAGGCATTGGCGCCGCGAAAATCGTTGGACGTGACCTCAGCCACAAGGCGTGCCGGACCGTCTTTCAACTGCGGTGTGGTCTTCAGGCCTGCGGTGAAGCTCCACGCCGATGGCGGAACATGGCGCGTCCACAGGAACCGTCTAGCCGGAAGGGTTTTCTCATAGACGTCGTATCGGGCGCCGTTCTGTTCCACCCACGCGTCGATTTTCCTGATACCATGCGAGTCCGTGACCTGTACCGTGACCGCCGTGGCCGACCCCAGCGCTGTTAGCGAGGATGGCAAATCCACCCGAGGGGCCTCCGAAAAAACTACCAATAGTCCGATAGAAAGGAGAACAAGGAGAAAAAGAACGCCAAACAGAAATCCCAGACTTCTCACAGACTCAGGATAGCGTGCCGCTCTTGCGGAGCCCGTCCGAAAGCGCCTGAGCGCGTAACGTTTGGCCTCCGCCCGAATCTAACGTGTGCGGTCGCGGGGTAGGAAAAATCCGTTTCCGGCACACCATACTCTTGAATCCGGCGGTCAATGCCGCCGAGGAGCTCCTCAATGGCTTCAATGTCGAAGACCGCGATCGCCCGGCATGTGCCTCGTCCGCTCCTGCTTGTGGCTGTTTGCCTGCTGCTACCAATCCTGCCGATTAACCTGCCCGCGCGAGTTATCGTAATCGCCCAACACACTGCCACGCCCGGAGATAATACCGCTTTCCACTCCGACGCAAGCCTGGTAATGGTTCCGGTCACCGTCACTGACCGGAACGGCGCCATCGTCAACGGTCTGCCTCGAGACGCCTTCAGCGTGAAGGAGGACGGCGTCGCCCAGAAAATCCGTTCGTTCAGCGTTGAGGAGGAGCCGGTATCCATCGGCGTCGTGTTCGACCTCAGCGGCAGCATGAAGGAGTCGCTCGGGGGTGCCCGGCAAGCCCTTCGAGCCCTTACGGCGTCGGCCAATCCCGGCGACGAGGCGCTTCTGGAAACCGTCTCCACGCATCCGAAATCGGTGCTTGGATTCACCAATGACGTGGATGAGCTTTTGAGCATGGTGGCGTACGAAAAGGCGCGGGGAGATACGGCGCTTGTGGATACGGTGGGGTTGTCGCTCGATCACATCCGATCGGCCGCGCACTCACGCAGGGCGCTGGTGGTGATCTCGGACGGGATGGACAACCACAGCCGTCATACACAGGGCGACTTGCTGAACCGCGCAATGGAAGCGGATTTGCAGATTTACACGATTTCCATCTTCAATCCGCCAGCCAACCGGAAGGCGTCGCAGCTCATGGAGGAGCAGCATGGGCTTCTGTTGATGGAGGAGCTGGCCGAACGCACGGGCGGTCTGCAATTCATGGTGCGCAGCGACGAAGACATGCGCCAGGCCGCTGCGCGGATCGGCGCGGCCATGCGAAACCGGTACAGCATCGGCTACATCCCGGTTGATGCCGGAAGGTCGGGACAGTGGCGCAGAATACAGGTCAAGGTCGCACGGGCCGGTCTGAAGGTGCACGCGCGCACCGGGTATCGTTTGGATTGAGACGGCAAGAGAATCGTGGCCAGTTCGAGAGCTGGTCCACGGGCGATGGTGGGGATGAGGAGAGTCGAACTCCTATGGGGTCGCCCCCGCTGGAACCTAAATCCAGTGCGTCTGCCAGTTCCGCCACATCCCCGGGCTGCGCAGATCGGGCTTCTCGACGTTTATTATAGCGGCCGGTCGGGAGCGGGCCCCGCTCTCGCCGGATGTTATGCTGCCCGAACCTCAACAGATTCGGTGGCGGTCGTAGGTTCCGGAACAGGCTCTCCATCGAGGCGCATTCCTTCGGTGTGGAACTCGATAGCTTCGGCGATCAGCCGAATGGACGAGTTGCCAATGATCGCCGCGGGTCCTTCTGAGAACCCAACCGTCCTTTTCGATCATCCTGATCACGTCGCGGACCTTCATTGAGGTTCGGGAGGTGCGCTATCGCTGATCCGGACACAGGTTCAGTTTTCCACCCGCAACCTCAGACGCGATTGTCAGGCGCGGGCGAGTGTTGCCGCACCCGCACGGTGTGTCATCGAGTCGCCAATCATCGCGCCGTGGCACCGGCCCGTAGACGTGCACACCATCGTGCGCGTCGCATTCGGTCGCGATTAATCGATTGTCGCGATCCAGATATTGCTGGAACGCCGGCACGCCGAAGGCATCCCAGAATATGTTGCGATCGTATTCGGTCGGCCCTGCTTCGCCTTCCTGCGTGAAGACGACCACTCCCTTGCGCACGGATACCGCCAATCCCGTCAGAGCGATCTCGCGTAATTGTGCCGAAGTTCCCGCCAGCACTTCCGGCTCAAACCGTGCCACTTCGTCCTCGTCCAGGCGGCTGAAGTACCGAATCTGTTTTGTCTCTCGAAAGCCGGGCATCAAAACGGCAACGCGCGGATTCCCCGCGGAGGGATATACGAATGGCGCGGCACTGGCACCGAACAGGACGAGCCGCGGGCTTCTCCACAATCCCGACCTTATGATTTGCATGTGAAGTGAGGAAGTGCGCCGCGCGCTGAACCGTTCTCACGAAAAGAGGCCGGCGAGATTATCGTGAAGTACCATGCGCGCATCATCGGCGCTCACGCCGAGTTCGTACAGAACCCGCGTTTGGGTTTCGAAGATCTGACGATGCCATCCGCGCGGGAAAAACGACGAATCGGTTCCAAACAAAAGCCGCGACGGACCCACCACGGCCAGAGCTCTGCGGAATACCGCGCGCAAATCCATCGGATCCTGCTCGTAGCGCATCCACATGTTGGAGCTGGAGGTATCCATGTAGACATTGGGGCACAGATCCGCCACCATCAGCGCCTCACGGAAGTATCCTGCACCGAAATGCGGGATAACGAACCGGACGTTGGGATAACGTAACGCCACGGCATGCAGGTCCACCGGATTCGAGAAACGCAGGTCGAACTCCGAAGGCAGATCGAGCTTCCTGCGAACGCCAACGGTCAGCACGCCGCAATGCACGAACGCGACCCCACGGCGCGCCGCCAGCAATTCAATCAGAGCGACTGCGCGGTCGTCCTGAATCGAGTAGCGATGCATCGCCGGGAAAAAGCAAAGGCCTTTCAGGCACCCCGAATCGAGTGCGCGCGCGATTCGTTCGCATGCGTCCTCGGCACACGGATTCACCATTGCGTAGGCGAGGAATCGATCGGGATGCCGCCCAGACGCCGCGATCACCGAATCTTCATCGCCAGGAACGCTTGCGATGATCGCCGCGCGCTGCACTCCGTATCGATCGAGTTCGTTGATCCAGTAATCGGCGAGCGCCACCGGGTCGGTTGCCGGAATTTGCCAACCCAACAGCGAACTCAGCTCGTCGAGCGAAATGCCTTTCTGGGCGGCCAATGATGCAAAGAAGCGATTCGAAAAGAAGTGAACGTGAGCGTCGGCGACCGGCAGCGGCCCCCAGGGCGTGTCCATTACTCGCCGCCCGCGGCAGCCTCGCCCGCGGTGAAGTGCGTTAAGCCAGCCGAGAGCGCGAGCTGGGTCAAGCCGGCGACGTTGTTCACGCCCAGCTTCTTCATCATGGTTTTCCGGTAGCTGCGCACGGTTTGCAGGCCAAGATCGAGCATCACGGCGATTTCCTTGCTGGTTTTCCCTTCTGCCACCAGCCGCAGCACCTGTAGCTCACGCGGTGAGAGACCATCCAACGCGGACGGCGCCTGCTTCGATTCCAGGTCACCGCGTTGGATGCGATGCAGCAGCTTGTCGGAAACCTGCGGGCTGAGATACGACCCCCCCTTGGCCACAGTACGCAGGGCGTCCACCAGGTCGCTATCGGAGGCCCGTTTCAACACGAACGCTCGGGCGCCGGACCGGATCGCGCTTACTACGGAGTGCTCGTCGTCGTACATCGACAAAATAATGACGCGCGTCTCCGGCACGTGCCGAAGGATCTCCTGCGTCGCCTCGATCCCGTTCAGGCCGGGCAGGCCGATGTCCATCAGCACGATCTCAGGCTTCTTGCGGCGGCAGATTTGCACCGCTTCCGAACCGTTCTCGGCCTCGCCGACGATGACAAATTCCTCGTTATGCCGCAGAATCGCGCGAATGCCGTCGCGCATGATCTTGTGGTCGTCCACCAGAAGAACGTTAAACGGCATAGTTACTCGCCCCGCACCGGGCAACTCGCTTTGACAATCGTACCCTTGCCGGGGAGGCTGTGAATGGTCAGCCGCATCCCATCGAGCGAGGCGTAATATTTCATCAACAGCAGTCCCAGTCCTCCCTGAACCGTCTCGATGGTCTCATTCACGTTGAAGCCATGGCCGTTGTCGCGAATCTCCAATACGAAACGATCGCGAACCTGCCGGACGAGAACCTCCGCGTAACTACTTGCCGAGTGTTCCACTACGTTGTCCAAAGCGAACTCGGTGAGCTTGTAGAACGTTCCGGCCGCTCCCTCCGGCACGCGCGCGGCGGAATCCACGAATAGACGCATCGTTCCCGGATAACGGTCGCGAAAGCGGCCCACCAAACGATCCAGCGCAAACTGCAAACCGGCGCGCTCCACAATGGATGGATTCAGTTCGTAGCTGAGGCCGCGCAGTTCGCCAATCACTACTTCGAGCATCTGCTGGATCTCCGCGGTGCGTTCCACAATCCCCGGCGCGGCGCTTTCGAAATCCATGCGCATCACGTCCAATTGCAGACCCACCGCGCTCAACACCTGGCCTATGCTGTCGTGCAGCACACGCGAAACACGTGTCATTTCCCGCTGGCGCTCGTTGATCAACGCGACCAGCTTGCGCGCGAGAAGAGTCTGAATTTCCTGCTCGGTCCGTCCGGACGGCAGGCTCTCCATGGTGCGGCTCATGATGGTGGACGCTCTGGCTCAATCACCGGAGCGTTATCATGTTAACTGTATCGGCAAACAGAGAAGGACGCAAATGTTTTCTGCAATCTTCACGTTACCGCAATCCGGGGAAGCACGTAATGGCCGTCGAGTTCGTGGTTCGCCTGCTCCGCTGAGAGGAACAGCAGGGCGTGGATTCCCATGCGCCCCGCGGCCTGCACATTTGGCTCGCGGTCGTCCAGAAACAGCGCCTCGGCCGGGATAACTCCCAGACCCTTCAGAGCGTGCGCATAGATGCCAGGTTCTGGTTTCACCATATTCACGTCACATGAGTATGTGTAGTCGTTGAATCCACGCAGCCAATCCGCATTGGCGGTCAAATGCCGGCGCAACGTTACAGGCATGTTAGAAAGAATTCCGGTTCTGATACCGACCGCGCGCAACGTGGCCGCCCAGCCCAGCATTACGGGGTCGGGCCGCGACCAGCTTTCGTTGTCCAGGCGGATGATCTCTTTCAATTGCTCTTCGCCGAAGTCGCGGCCCGCGCCCTTCGCCACGGCGCTCCAATACGAAGCCACGTCGAGATCCGCCCGGTCGAACGCCAGGCGGAATTGCCAGTACAGGCTGTGCATCTTCTCTGCGGGGATGTCCGCGACACGGCCCATGGCGGCAATGTCGTCCATCGTCTGCGGGAGCGACAATACGTTGCCGTAATCGAAGATGACCGCTCTCAGAGGAACCGGCGTCACAGCAGCTGAGCCGCTTGCTTCGCGAAATAGGTCAGAATGAAGTCGGCGCCGGCGCGGCGGATGCTGGTCAGCGATTCCAGAATGGCCCGGTTCCGGTCGAGCCATCCGTTGCGGATGGCCGCGATCAGCATGCTGAATTCACCGCTCACCTGATACGCGCCCAGCGGAAGCGGGAAACGGTCCCGCGCCATGCGGACGATGTCGAGGTAGGGCATGGCCGGTTTCACCATGATCATGTCCGCACCCTCTTCGATATCGAGCTCAATCTCGCGCATCGCCTCACGCGCGTTTGCCGGGTCCATCTGATAGCTGCGGCGGTCGCCGAACTGTGGCGTGGATTCCGCAGCCTCGCGGAACGGCCCGTAGAACGCCGAAGCGTACTTTGCCGCGTACGCGAGGATTGGCAGGGAAGGGAAGCCGTTCTCGTCCAGCGCCTTTCGAATGGCCGCCACGCGCCCGTCCATCATGTCGCTTGGTGCGATCACGTCCGCGCCCGCGCGGGCATGCGAGACCGCCGTTTTCGCCAGCCACTCCAGCGTCGTGTCGTTGTCCACATCGTTGTTGACAACGTAACCGCAGTGCCCGTGGCTGGTGTACTCGCAATTGCATACGTCGGTGATCACCAGCAAATCTTTCACGCCTTCCTTGATTCCGGCAACGGCCCGCTGCACGATGCCGCTCTCCGCGTGCGCGCCGGAGGCCATCTCATCCTTCACCTCGGGAATGCCGAACAGGATCACGCCGCCGATCCCCAATCGCCTGGCGTCCGCGCATTCCTTCACCAGCTCGTCGATGGAAAGCTGATAGTTCCCCGGCATGGAACCGATCTCTCGGCGTACGCCTTCGCCTGGACACACAAACAGCGGCAGGATGAATTGTTCCGGGGAAAGCCGGGTCTCCCGAACGAGCGATCGAAGTTGTGCGCTGGCGCGCGTACGCCGCATGCGCTGAATCGGAAACGCCATAATATACTGTTTCAGTCTAATGCAGATGGCTCGACGCTACCTCGTCCATGGCCGCGTGCAGGGCGTGGGTTACCGCTACTTCGTGCAATATGCCGCCAACAGCCTGGGGATGAAGGGCTGGGTTCGCAACCGCGACGACGGCAGTGTCGAGGTGTACGCTATCGGATCGCAGGCCGAACACGATAAGCTCGCCGGCCATCTCCGCAAGGGTCCCGGCATGGCGGACGTCCGCGGCATGGAACTTCAGGAGGCCGCGCTGGAAACGCACAGCGGCTTCCGCATCACCCACTAGTTCGATGTGGATGCAGGGTCCCAGCCCGTGGCGGCATCTCAGGCCGCCTTGCGGCCGATTTTCAACCGTTGCGCCATGGGATAATGATCGTCGTGAACCGCGTCAGAGAGCTGGAACAGCGCCTTGAGGGCGCGGAGCATCAGCTTCGCCTCGTGCAAAAAATCAGCCGCTTCATGGTCCGCGGCGTTCCCCTCAAGCAATCTCTCGATTCGGTGGTTCAGCTCGTGGTGGAGTTCATGGAGTGCGACTCCTGCCTGCTCTACCTGCTCGAAAACAACGAGCTCGTCCTCTGCGCGTCCAACGCCGCGCATCCTCAATCCATCGGCAAGGTCCGTCTGAAATTAAGCGAAGGTCTCACCGGCTGGGTGGCGCGTGAACGGCGCCTGCTGGCCATTTCGCGCGAAGCCTATCACGATCCCCGGTTTAAGCTGTTCAGCGAGCTTCCCGAAGACACGTTCGAGGCGTTCCTCTCCGCGCCCATCGTTTTTCGAAACGGCGTAGTGGGCGTCATCAACGTCCAGCATCGCGATCCGCATGCCCATAACGGCGGCGAGATGGAGTTGCTCACCACCGTTGGCGAACAAGTGGGCTGTCTGCTGGAACTCTCCCGAGCCGCCGCGGCGGACGAATCGCGCGTGGCTTCATTGCTCACTTCCGGCTCGACGGTCTGAAGTGCGCACAAGCTTCCACCTCCCCGTACTTCTTCTATTCCCTTTACTCCCTTCGCTTGTGTCCTCCGCCGATTCCGGTCCAACGTGGCAGCGTTCATTTTTCTTCGACGAGGCGAAGGCCGATTTTTCCATCGCCGATTTCGCCTGCCCCTCCGCCACGTTCTGCATCGCTGCGGGCGCCATCGAACAGAACACTGGGACGCCGTATCCACATGCCATAATCACCCGCGACGGAGGGGCGCATTGGAGTTCATCGAGGCCGGCCGAGTTTCCCGTCTCCCTGTTCTTCCTCAACGACACCACCGGATGGATGGTCACAGAACACGGTATCTGGAACACCGTTGACGCGGCGGCCACCTGGAAAAAGGTTCAATCCGGTAGAGGCTATTTCCACGTCTTCTTCACCGATGCGCAGCACGGCTGGCTGGTGGGCGACAAACGATTGTTCGAGCAAACCGCCGATGGTGGTGCGCATTGGTCCGCGCTGCCGGATGTGGCGAATGCGGTGGCCGCCGCACCCGCGGAGGTCGCATTCGAATACGTCCATTTCAGCGATCCCCACCATGGCATAGCGCTTGCCGAAGCAGGCGGCCATCGCGATCGCGGGCTGCCGGTCTGGATGGATCCGGAGTCGGCGCAATACCGGCGCGCGTCGAACGGTGGGGTGTGCGCATGCCAGTCATCCGATGGCGGCCACTCCTGGAACTGCGGTTCTGTGGGCTCGTACCGGAAACTCATCACGGCGGCCTTTCCCGCTGCCAACCGCGGCTGGCTGGTGTTCGAGCCAGAGTCGCCCTCCGAACTCTTTTCGGAGGTGATCGAACGGAACTGGTCCGCCTGGGAGAGCACCACGGTCTGGCATCTGGACGGCGCAAGGATTTTGGATCTCAGCGCCGGCGCGGACGGCTCGTTAGCAATCGCGGCGGTGCAGATTCAGGGAAAGCTGATTGACTCGCCGCTGCCGGGCAAGGTGCGCATCTTCACCGGGGGGGATTTCGCGTCGCTGCGGGAGGACCCTGTCGATTACCGCGCCGTGGCGCGCCGAATTATGCTTGCGAACGCAGGGCCGGAGTGGTTCGCCGCCACCGACACCGGCATGATACTGCACCGCATCAAGCCGTGAATCAGGCTGAGGCCTCGAAGCTGGCCGCGGGACGCGGCACTTCCATTTGCGGGGGAATCACCCCCGTTTCCGCACCCAGATCCACGGGTTCGGGAGACGCCTCCATCGCTCCGCGCCGCGCGGCCCAGTAAGCAGCCATGCGCTTCGAGACGACTTGGCGTTCCTCAGCGCTCATGCCTTTACGCCCCCGCCTGCCTTTCACCCGTGGCGCACCATTGGACCGCGTTTCGAGAGACGCGATGATAGCGTCGAGCCTCTTCTTTTCCTGCATCAGATCCTGGATTGCCTTGTAAATGTCCATGGAATTAGCCCGATCCCCGGACTCCGCGCGACGCGGCGCCTTCAACGTGCGCTGTAGCTGCCTGGAGCCGAGAACAATACTATTACAAAACTGCCGGTAAATCCAGAGGCAATCGGTTGAATTCTATCTGGTCAGATACGGCCAATGCGGGACCACTTTATAGCCCAGACGCATGGCCCCATAAGCCGCGCCCGCCAGTACCAGCAGTACTGCCAGTGACCAGGTCAGCACCTTCGCCCAGGGAAAACTCCTGCCCTCGCGCCGCAGCACTAATAGATAGCTGGCAAACACTCCGAGGAAATACAGCAGATTCATGGGAATTGCGAAGAGCATGAGATTGAACACGTCGGGCGTCGGGGTGATGGCGGCCGCCGCAATTACGATTGCGAGGATGGCGTAGCGGGAATGCTTCATCAGGAATCGGGGTGAGGCCACCCGGATCAACGTAAGAAAGAAGATCAGAACCGGCAGCTCGAAGACGATGGCCACGCCAAGGGTCACGTTAACGAAGAGATCGAAGTATTCAGTGATGGTGACCATGGGCTGGACGTTGTTCACCAGCCCCAGCCCGAGCAGAAACTCGAGGCCCAGGCGGAAGACGACGAAATAGGCGAAGAGGCCACCGAGGATGAAGAGACCCGCCGTGGTAAGGATGAACGGTGTGGCCATCCGCCGTTCGCGTTTGTAAAGGCCGGGTGCGATGAACGCCCACACCTGGTACAGAATCCACGGCGATGCCAGGAACACCGACACCAGCAGCGGCATCTTTATCCAGATGATGGAAAAGCCTTCCAACGGCTGGATCATCACCAGACGCGGCGGATTCACGCCGAGGTGCTTCAACGCGGTGATGGCCGGCGCGGAGATGACTTCCCACAGATATCGCGCCAGAAATACGCTGGCGACGAATGCGGTCAGCAGCCCGTAGAGCGAGCGGATGATTCGAGTGCGCAGTTCCTCGAGGTGCTCGAGAAACGACATGCGCAGCATGCCCTCTTCTTCGCCACCGACAGGAGGGGCTGGAGGCGCCGGAGGAAGAATCGAGCCGCCGCCGGCCCTCAGCGCGGGTGCGTTTGCGCGAATATCGCCGCCGGACACGTCCCCACTGTCGGCCGAGGAAGGCCCCTGCGTTCCATCGTCATCCATGATTCGAAGAAGTTAGCTCTCTACGTGGCTGGCTGCCGACGAATGGGAATCCTGCGGTTCCTCATGCACAACGGGTTCCGCTGGCGATGGCAACCCCCGAGCAACCGTCCCATTCACGGCCACGTAATTCCCATTCGCGTCGGCTGGCGATTCCGGCTGAGCACCCTCGGTTGTGGCAGCAGGGGAGGCGGATGCTTCGATCGCCGGTTGCGCCGAAGCCGGCGTGGATCCGCTCGACTGCGCATCCCACGACGACGAACCGTAGCTTCGTGAATTGTAACTACTCGAATCGTAGTAGTTCGTGTAGATATCGTTGTTGAAGCTGCGGGTGAGGTCGCGGATCGACTCGCTTTCCTTTTCCAGCTCGCTCATGTGGTGCTGCAGCGTAGCCTTCAGTTCGTTCTGCGCCCGCCGGAATTCGGAGATCGCTTTGCCCAGGGTCCGGGCTAGT
>Ga0187887_10003705_pt1 | contig 11721 bp, 9 predicted proteins | sample June2016WEW_7_10_FD_132977 | JGI IMG/M metagenome (GOLD analysis project Ga0187887, IMG submission 132977) | Peatland microbial communities from SPRUCE experiment site at the Marcell Experimental Forest, Minnesota, USA - June2016WEW_7_10 | ecosystem: Environmental > Terrestrial > Soil > Wetlands... | reverse complement strand
TGTCTCGGCGCGGTATGACCGGGCCAGCGGGAAGGTTGTAGTGGAGCTGAGTTCGAAACTAACATTGAGTTTTTCGCCGCAAGACGCGCAAGGCCTGGAAAATGCCAAGCCCGCGCAGCTCGAGGGAATTGAGTTGAGTCCGTCAGGCTTTGGAGTTCATTTTCCGAAGCTCGACGCCGACCTCTATATTCCGGGTCTGCTGGAAGGCTTCATGGGATCGAAAAAGTGGATGGCCGCAAGGCTAGGACAGGCCGGCGGACAGTCCCGAAGCCGGGCCAAGAAAGCGGCATCGCGGGCAAATGGGTTGAAGGGCGGGAGGCCGAGGGGGAAGGAAGCTGCGGCGGGGGATTAGCGACCGGGTCTCGCTGAACCCACAGATTGGCAAAAGGCGCGAATGTGCGCGGCAGGCGGCACGATGGCCGACTAACTGGCTAGTTGCTACCCGACCAATGCATTAATATAGTTCGCACGTTGGGACCAAATAGCCGGAACAACCCCATAGGCATGCAGAGCCTCAAGCACGTCACCCCCAACAGTTTGGTCTTGATCGTTCAAAAATGCATAAGCCTCTGCCGCCGATTCTCCGGCCCGCGCAGATCGAGTGTCGCCGAGCGTCCAAAGGTAAGCAAAAATGTTGTCTCTCTTAGGAGCGGCGATTGCCTGCAAGATTCGCTCGGGGCGTTTTCGAGACTTGGAAACGAGGAAGTCTATGCCGTGATCGTAGCCGCTTTTCCCGGCTAGTTTCACTCTGGCGTTGTAGCGAACGTCATTGCTATCTAAGAAGTTGCGGACATCTTCAAAAAAGAAACTCGCGACCCGAGGTTGGGCCATGACAAACATGTCATTGACGGCCAGCATTGCTTGAACAAGGGAATGAAGACGCTGTCCTAGATTTGCCGCCGATGCGTCGACTAACAATTGGTTATTCTCCGCCCTTACGCCCAGACCTTTAAGCACACTATCAAGAACCGCCTTCCGCTTCGGCGTGTCCAACTCAAGGCCGCTCGTTCGGAGATCAGAAAGAACATATCCGTCGTCAGACAAGATGATGGTTCCGTTATGTCGTGTCGCGTACACCTGAAGATGATCGTTGTGCCGATCAAGAAACGGGGTGGTCAATTCGCAGGCCTCACCCACCTCTTCGACGGAAAGTCCCTGACGCAGCCAGCCGATGTATCCATCGATCAATTTCTGGCATTCGGCGCGGTTCATACGATTACCCCTTGGACTGGAGGGGGCGATTCAATCTTGCAGAAGGTGCAGAAGTCCTGGAATGTCGTTCCAGGGTCACTCAGCAGGGTGAACGCATTCGGGTCCACGGGATAGGCCCATCTGTCGTCATAGCCTTCTCTGAACAAATGCAAATGCGTGCCCAAGAGTTTTTGTCCGTCTGGATTCGTGTGAGGTGCTCCATCTACGTCGAGGCGGACTAACACGATGGCAGTTCTCACCCTGTTCTGAAATTTTAGCTTCGTCAGCCGGAGTGTTCCTCGCCAAATATCGAGCAGGAAGCTCTCGCGGTCATCAACGCTGGCAAGTTCATATGTATCGTCTGCACCTAGAGGGATGGTAATCGATGCCGGAGGGCGCACAAAATGTTTAACCATCTGTCTGAACTGATCGGCTTCAGCTTGTGAAAGCATCATGGAATCCTAACGGGTGAGGATAGCATCAGGAATCGAGACAGCCTAGACCTTGAGTGGGTAACCAACCTGTGGTGCTCTAAATCTTGGAACGAAGAAGTCGCCAGCTTTCGCTGACGGCTGACCTATTCTGAACCTGGCCCGGACAGCCGAAAACGACATCACTCTCGAGATTTTCCGGAAGGTAACTCGCGGACGGATTCGCAACCCCTCTATCGATGATGCTCGCCCAAGAATTCCTTGACTTAGCGAACCACATCCCCAAGAATTTCATAAGCAGTGAAACCAAGAAAACCCCGGCCCGCTCAGGCGGAGTTAGAGCGCAAGTTCTTTGAAAGTGAGACTTTGCGGTGAATAGGACCATGTCGCAGGCGATCCCGCGCACAAGCCACCGAATAAGTCCTTATTCCTCAAAGACCTAGGGGGAGTGCCAGGGAGGCATAGATTCTAAGTGTTTGATTTATAAATACTTTACGAGTAAGTCCTTATTCCTCAAAGACCTGGCAGGAAACTCCCCCTAAGTCTTTGATTCCAAAAGACCGGGTTGGGGGGGTGGGGGGTAGGGGGGCCCTGGAGCGGCGCAAGAAGCAAAAGCCGCCAGTTTTCACTGACGGCTGATGGCTGAATGCTGACAGCTATCTTCTAGCTTTCGTACAGCAGCACGCCTTCGGCTTTTTCTGCGTCTACCGGGCGGTAGTACAGCTTGTTCGCTTCCAGGAAGACTTCGATGAAAGCGGGCCTGGTCGTGATCGTACCTTGGATCAGGGCTTCCGACAGCGGGTCCTCGATGTATTTCTGCAAGGCGCGGCGCAGCGGTCTGGCTCCGTAGCTGCGGTCGGTTAGCGTCTGGTTGAGGATCCACTTCTTGGCCTCATCGGCGACGCTGACTGTGATCGAACGTTGGGCCAGGTTCTGGTTCAGTTGGCTGACCATCAGTTCGAGAATCTGGATCAGGTCGTTTTCGCTGAGCGCCATGAAGAGGATGATCTCATCGACACGGTTCAGGAATTCAGGATTGAATGTGCGCTTGACTTCGCTCTTCACCAGGTCTTCGACCTTCTCGGAAACCATTTCGTCTTTCGACGACTGGAAGCCGAGGCCTTCGCGCTTCATGAGGTGACGGGCTCCGATGTTCGACGTCATGATGATGATCGTGTTCTTGAAGTCGACGGTGTTGCCCAGGCCGTCGGTCAACTGACCGTCTTCAAAAACCTGCAGCAGGATGTTGAAGACATCCGGATGCGCCTTCTCGATTTCGTCGAGCAGCACGACAGAATAAGGCGCGCGCTTGACGCGTTCGGTGAGCTGTCCACCTTCTTCGTAGCCGACGTATCCGGGAGGCGAGCCGATCAGCTTCGAGACGGAATGCTTCTCCATGAACTCCGACATATCGAAACGGACTAGAGCTTTGTCGCTGCCAAACATGAAATGCGCCAAAGTGCGGGCGACTTCGGTTTTGCCGACGCCGGTCGGGCCTAAGAATAAGAATGAGCCGATCGGGCGGTTCGGGCTCTTGAGGCCGGCGCGGCTGCGGCGGATGGCGCGAGCGAGAGCGCTGATCGCTTTTTCCTGCGAGATGATGCGCTTGTGCAGCTCTTCTTCGATGCGCAGCAGCTTCTGGGTTTCTTCTTCTTTAATCGAAGTGATGGGTACGCCGGTCCAGCGGCTCACCACGTCCTCGATGTCCTCCCGACCGACTACGCCGGTGGAGGATTCATCGAGGTGGTATTTTTCGCGAAGGGCGCGCAGGTTCTCGCGCTCCTTGCGTTCTTCGTCCGAGTAGAAGCGCGCCTTCTCGAACTCGTGGTTCGCGATAGCGTTCTCCATGCGATGGACGATGAACTTGATCCGCTTCTGGACTTCCGTCAATTCTTCCGGCAGCGAGGTCTGGCGCAGTTTCACACGCGCTCCCGCCTCGTCGATCAGGTCGATGGCCTTGTCCGGCAGAAAACGGTCGGGAATATAGCGATTGGAATGCGACACCGAAAAATTGATGGCATCGTCGGTGTAGGTGACGGCGTGAAATTTTTCGTAGCGTTCCTTGATTCCGAAAAGAATCTTGACCGCGTCAACTTCGTTTGGCGGCGGAACTTTTACCGCCTGGAAGCGGCGTTCGAGCGACCGGTCTTTTTCTATCGACTTGCGGTATTCAGCGGGCGTGGTTGCGCCGATGCACTGAATTTCGCCGCGCGAAAGGGCCGGCTTCAGAATGTTGGCGGCGTCGAGCGAGCCTTCCGCCGATCCCGCGCCCACCAGGGTGTGCAGCTCATCGATGAAGATGATCGAATTCTGCGACTCCATCAGCTCTTTCATGATGGTCTTGAGCCGCTCTTCGAACTGTCCGCGGTACTTGGTGCCGGCTACGATCAGAGAAAGATCGAGCGCCAGAATGCGTTTGTCGGCGAGGAAGGAAGGAACTTCGCCGTCGGCGATGCGCTGCGCCAGTCCTTCTACGATGGCGGTCTTGCCTACGCCCGGCTCACCGATCAGCACGGGATTATTCTTCGTGCGGCGGCACAGAATCTGCACCACTCGCTCCACTTCGTTTTCGCGGCCCACCAGCGGATCGAGTTGGCTATCCATGGCAGACTGCGTCAGGTCGCGGGAAAACTCACTCAGTAATGAAGACTCGCGCTGTCCGCGTTGCGGCGCGGCTTTTTCCTGGCTGGTGCGCGCCAGTTCTTCGCGGATGGTCGAAAGCCGCAATCCCCGCTCGTGCAAAATCTCAGCCGCAAAACACTTTTCCTCGCGCAACAATCCCAGCAGCAGGTGCTCGGTTCCAATATGCTTATGCGAAAGCCGCTCCGCCTCTTCCGAGGCATACGCCAGCACACGCTTGCATTCGTTGCTCAAGGGAAGATCGACCGAAGTGGAAACCTTTTCCCGGATGGTGGTGTGACCCTCGATCTGCTTCCGGATCGATTCCACCGACGCATGCGAGCGCAGAAAACGATTGGTCAGGGCCTTGTCTTCGCGCAGCAGTCCGAGCAGCAGGTGCTCGGTCTCGATGTAAGGAGATCCGAACTGGCTGGCCTCGTACCGCGCGAAGAAGATTACGCGCCTGGCTTTCTCCGTGTAGCGTTCGAACATATGTCAATTCCCCCAAAAATCCTGCGGAGCGCCCGCCCTCCGCCCAACCCCTGACTTTACCACCTTAATTATGCATTTCTATCGCTTGATCTCCCAAGCGATATTCACTTTCTAGTAACCCCGTGCTTCTGATCTGCCTTTTCGCTACGCCGAAAGCGACTCGGGCGCGACTTCCTCCATTTTGCCCTTATCCAACCGCAAAACCCTATGGCACCGACGTGCAAACGCCAGGTTGTGGGTGGCGATTACCGAGGTCAGTTGGTGGTCACGATGCAATCGGGCGACCAGTTCAAAAACCAATTCGCCGGTGCGCCCGTCGAGATCGCCCGTAGGCTCATCGGCCAACAGCACTTGCGGCCGGGTGATGAGCGCCCGCGCCAGCGCCAGCCTTTGCTGCTCGCCCCCGGAAAGCTCGCCTGAACGATGATGCCCGCGCTCTTCCAGTCCCACTTCGCGTAGCCACCGCGAAGCCTCCTTTTCGGCTAAAGACAGCGCTTGCCCGCGCGTCAGCAGCGGCATCGCGACATTCTCCAAAGCGGTGAATTCCGGCAGCAGGTAGTGGAACTGCCACACATAGCCGATTTCGCGGTTACGAAACTCGGCGGCGGCATCCTCGGAGAGCGAATTCACGCAGAAGTTGGCGCAATATACCGCACCCGCGGAAGGACGATCCAGCGCCCCCAGGATGTGCAACAAAGTACTCTTTCCCGCACCCGATTGCCCCACGATGGCGAGCATCGTTCCCTTCGCGACCTCAAAAGACAGGTTCTCAAAGAGCACGAGACGGGTTTCGCCTGAGCGAAACACCTTACTTAACCCTTCGACCCTCAACAGAGGATCTTGAGTTGTTAGATGCAAACGTCCCCTCCCAAGTACCAAGGTCGCCGGACGCTTTCCGCTGCAACCCAGCGGAAATGGCTCCCCGCTCCATTAGACCATGAGAAGGAACCACTCGTTCCCGCGATTTCCGAGGCGGAAACGATCCATGCGAAAGACTGTATACCTCTGGAAAACAATTGCAATGTGACGGTGGTCACAGATGGGCGAAGCGGGAACGCCTTCAGGCCCCTATTCGTACCTCAACGCCTCCGCCGGCAAGATCCGCGCCGCCGACCACGACGGGTAAATCGTGGCCACAAACGAAATCCCGATAGAGACCAGCGCCACGATTATTCCGTCTATCAGACGCGGCGCGAACGGCACATAGTCAATCGAATAGACCTCGGGAGAGAGCGAAATAAAGTGGTAGTGTCCGCCTGCCCACGAGATCGCGTAGCCGAGCACCAACCCGATCACGGTCCCAATCACGCCGATCAAGACGCCCTGCGCGATGAACACGCGCCGGATCTGCCGCTTCTTCGTCCCTAGGGACATAAGCACGGCAATATCTTTCGTCTTCTCCATGACCATCATGATCAGTGAGATCAAAATGTTGAGCGCGGCCACGAACACGATCAGCCCGATCGTAATAAACGTCACCACGCGCTCCAGTCGCAGCGCGCGGAACAACGGCTTGTTCTGTTCCATCCAACTGGTGGCCATGAAGCCGTGGCTTCCTGAAATACTATCGGCGGCCTGTTCGAGCGAGCGCGCCACCTCGCCCGCCTGGTAGATATCGTCGATCTTGAATTGGATGACCGAGATCACGTCGCCCAATCCAAACAACTGCTGGGCGTCAGCCAGCCGTATGAATGCCCACGAAGAGTCGTAGTCGAAAAACCCGGAGTTGAAGATTCCCGCGACATGAAAGCGAATGTACTTCGGCACCATGCCAAACGGAGTCAGCTCGCCCTGAGGAGAAGTCACCAGCACCACCGACCCCACAGTCGCGCCCAGCTCCTCCGCCATATCCTTGCCAAGAATAATCGGAGGCATAGCCGCAACCCGCTGCTGCACGCCGGCAAGGTCGTCAGGAGATTCCGCCTGTGTGGGGCGGACACTCTTGTCCGCCGCCGTTGCACTTGAATTTGCTTTTGACCTTGTCTCCTCAGCCCCACTCGTCGCCGCAGGCTCCTCCGCCAGCGCCGCCGCCGATCCCAGCGTCACGGAGTTCAGCAGATCGCTGACCTTCCGCTCATACTGCGGCAGCATCCCCTTCAGCACCGCGCCGCGCGCCCGCGGCCCGCGCGAAATCAGCACCTGCTCGTAAATCGCCGGCGCCGCCGCCACCACGTGCGGCTCCTTCGACAGCTTTTCAAGCAGAGGACGCCAATCGTGGATGCCGTCACTCTCCGCCCGCAGCAGACTGATGTGCGCCGTCGACCCCAGCAGCCGCGCCTGCAGGTCCTGCCGAAAGCCGTTGTTGATCGCCAAAGCAACGATCAGCGAAGCCACTCCCGCCGCCACTCCCAGGATAGAAATACCCGTGATGACGCCGATAAATGCCTGGCGGCGTTTGGCGCGAAGATAGCGGGTTGCAACAAAGAGTTCGAAGCGCATGAGAAAGAAGCCGTCAGCTTTCAGCCGTCAGCCTTCAGGTAACCCAGATTATAGCTGGCGTTATTCTCGATGGTTTTCCTGACGGCTGACGGCTGATGGCTGACGGCTCTCTCCTGACGGCTGAAGGCTCGTTCCTGCTATCCTTCTCCCTCATGTCTCCCATCCTGACCAGTGTGTTGCTGGGGCTGACCGCGGCGGGCGCGAACGTGTTCGGCGGCGCCATCATCGTTCAGAAGCATTGGGAGCGCTCCTACCTCCGCTACTTCGTCGCGCTGGGCGCAGGGTTCATGCTGGCGACGGCGCTGGTCGAGATGGTGCCAGAGAGCATCCATCTGCGCGGCCCGTACGCTGGGTTTCTCATTCTCGGCGGATACCTGCTCGTCCATTTCTTCGAGCACACCGTCACCCCGCACTTCCACTTTGGAGAAGAAACCCACGCCGAACAGTTCGTGCATTCTCACAAGGGATACTCGGTTCTGATCGGATTGCTGATCCACACCTTTTTTGATGGCATCGCGATCACCTCGGGGTTCCTGGTTTCCCCTGCGCTCGGCTGGATTATTTTCCTGGCAGTTTTTCTCCACAAGATTCCGGAAGGCTTCACCGTCTCATCGGTGATGTTGGCCAGTGGCCGAAGCCGCGCCTTCGCCTGGGGATCGTCCGTGATGCTGGGCGTAGCCACCGTGGCTGGAGTGATGACGATGGCGATCTTTCGCCACGAGGTAAGCTTTGGCCTGCCCTTGTCGGCGGGCGTTACGATTTACGTAGCCGCGTCGGATCTGATCCCGGAAGTAAACAAAGAACCCGGAGCGAAGATGGCGCTACTGGTCTTCGTCGGAGCGGCTTGCATGTTTTTGCTGGATCGGTTCTTTCATGTGCATTGAGAGGAGTTCTCAGCTCTCAGCTCTCAGCTCTCAGCTCCCGGTTCTCAGTTCCCAGAACAAATCCTAGTGGCTCTTACTGAGAACTGGGAACTGAAAACTTTTTTACCCGCTGTGCCGTATATGCATAACATCCCCATCCTGCACAATGTAGTCTTTCCCTTCCAGGCGCAGCGTGCCTTTCGCGCGCGCGTTTGCCTCTGATCCCGCTTCGAGCAACTGATCCCAGCGAATAGTCTCGGCGCGGATGAAGTGTTTTTCCAGATCGGAATGAATGGCGCCAGCGCCGTTCTGCGCCCGCGTATTCAGCGGAATCGTCCAGGCGCGGCATTCGTCTTCGCCGGCCGTGAAAAACGAAATCAGTCCCAGCAGGTGATAGCTCTTGCGGATCAGCCGCGAGAGCCCGCTTTCCGTCAGTCCGTAGCTGCCGAGAAATTCCGCTGCGTCTTCGTCACTCATCTCCGCCAGTTCCGCTTCCACTTTGCCGCAGATCGCGCTCGCTCCGGCATTCGGACGCGCGGCCACTTCGCTCAACTTGAATTTCGCCACCGCTGCTTCCAGGTCTTTGCCGAGTTCGGTGCTCTCGCCGATGTTGAGCACGTAGAGCATTGGCTTCTCGCTCAGAAACATGAAACCCCGAATGCGCTTCTTGTCCTCGGATGTCATCTCCATTTCGCGCAGAGGCTTCTCGGTTTCGAGAAAGGCTTTGGCCTTGATCAGCAACTCGTTTTCTTTTTCAAGTTCCGGCGTCTTCATCTTCTTCAAATCTTTTTCCAGCCGCTCCAGCCGCTTTTCGATCTGGCCCAGATCGCTCACCATCAAGTCGAACTCGACGTTCTTGATGTCGCGCAGAGGGTCGATGGGACCGACGTGCGGAATCGCATCGTTTTCAAACGCCCGGAGAACGTGAATCAGCGCGTCCACCTGCCGCAGATGGCCGATGTATGCGGTCTCTTTCAGTGCGTCCTGGCCGATGGCGCCAACGTCCACATACTCGACCGAGGCGTGCGTCAGCTTCTTCGGATGGTAGAGCGCAGCCAGTTTGTCGAGACGCTCGTCGGGCACTTTGGCGACGCCGATGTGCGCCTCGCGCGGATTCGCAAACGCATGCTCGGAAAGATTCGTCTTCGTCAGAATGCGAAATAGGGATGTCTTGCCGACCTGCGGCAGACCGATGATGCCAGTTTTCATGGGGAGTTCTCAGCCAAGAGAATAAATCATCGTGCCTGATTCATGGTATGTTGTCTCGTCGTCCGGCAAGCCCATGATCCGCTCCTACAAAGGCGTCACTCCCCAGTTCCCCGACACCTGCTACATCGACGACTCCGCCCAGCTCATCGGCGACGTCATTCTCGGCGAGCATTCCAGCGTCTGGATGAACTCCGTCCTCCGCGGCGACGTCCATCAGATCCGTGTTGGCCACTACTCCAATATTCCGGACAACTGCGTCCTCCACGGAATGAAGGAACAATACGGTTTCTATCTCGGCGAGTACGTCAGCGTATGCCACAGCCCCATCCTGCACGGTTGCAAAATCGAAGACCGCTGCCTTATCGGCATGGGCTCCATCATCCTCAACGGCGCCGTCATCGGATCCGGCTCCATCATCGCCGCCGGCTCCCTGATCCCCGAGAAAACAATCGTAGAGCCGAATTCGCTCTGGATGGGCTCTCCAGGAAAATTCCGCCGCCGCCTGGATGAAAAAGACCAGGAGACAATACTCCGCTACGCCGATAATTATCTGGGCTACAAGAAGTCGTATTTGATGGAGAGAAAAGGCTCTTAGCTCTTCCTAGTGGCGTGTCGCAGAGGAACCATTGCTAGACCGCTAGCATCGACTTGAGAAATCAGCTCCGAGTTCTCAGATTAGCCCAGCGGTGCCGCTTCACGGCACGCTGGAGCTATTCCCACAGGGCAGATCACAATGTAGGCTGAATTCATAAGCGGACGTTTCGAGTCGCAGAATCCCCCTGCTGGATCCTAATTCAGGCGCACACTTTGGCAGCGCCGTTGCTTATTCGTGATGAGTGGAACATTTCGGTATTCGGAGAAGAAGCCATGTGGATGAGGCCATGCGCTGTGTGTAAGGCACTCATGATGAAGCTCCGATTGCGCGATTCCGTCCGCTGTCGGTGTGGGTGGGAGTGGAAGTGGTAGGGGCGATCCAAATTGACGATATCGCAGGCGACCAAGACGCAGAGATTTTACAGATGAAGGGAAAGCTGTTATGGCCCGAGTGATTGAATTCTACATACCGACGAGTTTCCGAAGAAAAGTAGCGTCGGTTCCGCAGTCGCAACCCGGAAAGGTGATCGAGTTTTGCCCACTGAAAAAGAAATCAGCGTAGTGTGACCCTCCGCAACCGCCGCATCGATTCGGAGTTGGATGCCCTGCCAGAAGATGACCGGGATGTTCTCAAGTTACTTTCGTACTGCCATATGGCACGCAGGAGCCATTCACGAAGCTCTGGACAGAGTTTAAGTTGGAATTGAGCAGCTTTCGGGGGAGGGCTACTTACGAGCGTCCCATGACTCTAAACGGAGTCTGGGGCGCTTTCGTTTTTCCGAGCCGTGATGGGGCAGACGTCTTTTGCTGCGACCGTGCGCTCTCACATCCTCTGCTGATAGCCACATGCACTTCGGATCGTCGCGGCAACGGCTGATGGCGGTCATGTTGCCTTCTCTCTGGACAGCTTCCTGCGCAGCATCAGCGACCTGTGCAAAATTGACCAGTCTTGAGAGTAGTTCGGCGTCTAGAGTGCCATTATTACGTGTCGAGAGGGTGGCTCTGAAATGTATTGCCACCGAGACCTTCGCGGTACTGAAGCGGCAACAGGAGGAGCCAATGTCAAAGCATGACTCTGTAACCAAACGCAACCGGCGCCCGAAGTCGGCGAAGCGTGTAGACTACACCGCACGAACCATGGCGGCTGTGAGGCAACTCGAACAAGCAGCGAAGCTCAAAGTCAAGGCTGCCTAGATGCAGTTTAGGACTACCTAAGTGCCGCGCCCAACGGAGCAGCGGGCGTACTGCAAATAGGGCAGCCCAGAGCCAATTGATGTCATCTGCTGAATCCAGTGAGTCGAAGAACCAGACCAGGCTAAATAGACTCCGTTGAGAATGGGCAGCAGTTCAGCGTAGCCGGACTGAAGAATTTCGCCCAACCGCTTTTCATCGCAGTCCCCCCTGGGGCAACTGGCGAAAGTCAGCGGCGTGAATTTTCTTGATACTGCCGTCTCTCCTCGCGTCGCCGCGAACTGGCGTTCCACCACTTTAGAACTACTCTCGCTGCAGGTGCCAATGTCGATTCCCGCTGTCGGGGAGCACATCTCGCAGCAGAGCACTGTCTTGTAAACAAATTCTGAGATGACTCCGGTAATTAGCGGCTCGCAGGGTTATTTCGGTAAAGTTCACAATGAGGCATACGTATGAAACGAGTACTGATTCTAATTCTGGCGATATCCACCTTGACTGCGGCGCGGGATAAGAAAGCAAAGCCTCAGCCGGGGCCGTATGTATTCAGCAGCAAATCATCCGCTCAAACGCTCAAGGTGCTAATCGTCCAGGAGAATCTAAGAGAAGGCTACACACTCGATTACGACAATCAGCTCCAGTTCCGCTTTTCGAAGCCAGCGCAGATGCCCACCGTAGATGCGATTTTCATGGCC
>Ga0187887_10003704_pt1 | contig 11724 bp, 9 predicted proteins | sample June2016WEW_7_10_FD_132977 | JGI IMG/M metagenome (GOLD analysis project Ga0187887, IMG submission 132977) | Peatland microbial communities from SPRUCE experiment site at the Marcell Experimental Forest, Minnesota, USA - June2016WEW_7_10 | ecosystem: Environmental > Terrestrial > Soil > Wetlands... | reverse complement strand
TCGCAAGCACGCTGCACCAGTTCTCGAAGGAACAGGGTTTGGGGGGAAGCAGCTTCAAAGCCATCGGCGCTCTTTCTTACGCTAAGCTCGGTTGGTTCAACTGGGAGACGAAAAGGTACGATCCGGCCAGCGTTCTCCATGAGCAAGTGGAACTGCTTTCGCTGATTGGCGACATCGCCCTCAAGGACGGAGAGCCGCAGGTGCATGCGCACGTGGTTGTAGGGCGCTCCGACGGGACCGCCCACGGTGGGCACCTCCTTGAGGCTCGCGTGCGTCCGACATGCGAATTGATTTTGACCGAGAGTCCGATTCATCTTCAGAAGAAACTCGATCCGGAATCGGGAATAGCGCTGATTCAAATCTGAAAGATGAAGGGGTCAGGACGTTCCAGCGCACGGAGCCTCGCGGAGGCGTGTCGCCGGCGCGTCGTCCCCTGACCAGCAGGCGACGCCGACTGGGCGCGTTTGTCACTTTCGCTCAGCAATACCCGCGCGGTAACGGTTGGCAGCGCAAATGCATACGTGCCAGTTGAGTTATGACACCTCTTGAAAAAATCACCACGAATCATCGGCTGGGCTTCATCGGCCTCGGACACCTCGGATCGCCTATGGCGCGCCGGCTTCTGTCCGCGGGGTTTCCGATGGTGGTCTACAATCGCGACGTTAGTAAGACCAAAGAACTGTCCGCTTTGGGCGCCGAGGTCGCGCTCGACCCGGCCAAGCTGGCGGGCGACGTCGATGTGGTCTTGTCCTGTCTCGTCGACGGAGCGGCCGTAGAGGATGTCTACCTGGGTGCAGGCGGCGTTCTACGAAACACCAAGCCCGGCGCGCGGATTATCGAGCTGAGCACGGTGGCTCCGGAGACCTCGCGGACGCTCTACCGAGCTGGCCGCGAGATCGGCATCTCCGTACTGGATGTAGCCGTCTCCGGCAGTGCTCCTGTCGCCGAGGCCGGGACGTTGACGCTTCTTGGCGGCGGCGATCGCGAGGACTTCGAGGCCGCCGAAGCGGTGTTCGCAGCCATCGCGAAACAGTGGTTCTATATGGGACCGAGCGGCAGCGGTGTGGCCATGAAACTGGTAGTGAACACCCTCCTGGGTGTTGGCATGCAGGCTCTGGCGGAAGCTGTCGCCCTGGGTGGCGCGCTGGGACTGCCGCGCGATCTGCTCTTCGAGACGTTAGCCAAAACCGCCGTCGTTTCGCCCGTGCAAGTCGCGAAGCTGGAAAGCACAAAACGGGACGACTACACGCCTCAGTTTCCAATTCGCCTGATGCACAAAGATTTCGGATTGGCTCTAAGCGCCGCCGGGCGCGCGGGGATTTCGCTGCCTGCGGCAGAAGCGGCGGCGGCTGTTAACGCCACGGAGACCGCGAGCGGCGGCGAAGAGGATTTCTCGGCCGTGGTCCGCCGCATGGAACAAGAGGTCAGCGCGAAGAGCTCTCTGCCGGCGTCGGCTGCATAGGAGCGAATCGTTCATATATCTCGCAATAGGAGGAATTTAGAATGAACTTACGAAAACTGGGACAGAGTGACCTGGACATCACGCCAATTGGCATCGGATCCTGGGCCATTGGCGGCGGAAAGTGGGAGTTCGCGTGGGGCGCGCAGGACGACAGGGAGTCTGTCATCGCAATTCACGCGGGCCTTGGGCGAGGCATCAACTGGATCGATACGGCCGCGGTCTATGGGCTCGGTCATTCGGAGGAAGTCGTCGGCCGGGCCGTCCGCGGGCTCAGTAAACGTCCTTATGTCTTTACCAAGTGCAGCCTGGTCTGGGATGAATCCGGAACCATTTCCCACAATCTGCAAGCGCCCTCTATTCGAAGGGAAGCCGAAACCAGCTTGAAGCGATTGGGGCTCGATGCGATCGATCTCTATCAAATCCACTGGCCCGCCTGGAAGGGCAACCCGGAATCGGCCTCGCCCGGGTCGATTGAAGAAGCGGTGGGCGAACTTGCGAAACTCAAGGCCGAAGGTAAGATTCGGAATATCGGTGTCTCGAACTTCAACTCGCAGCAACTAGCGCGCGCCATCAGGGTGGCGCCGATCGCTTCGCTTCAGCCACCGTATTCGCTGCTGGCTACCGAAGTTGAGGAATCGACTCTTCCGTTCGCGATGCAGCACCAGATTGGCGTAATCGTCTACTCACCAATGGCCTCCGGTCTACTGAGCGGCGCCATGACGCGGGAGAGGATTGCGGCGCTACCCGAAGACGATTGGCGAAAACGGAGCACCAACTTCCGGGAGCCGGCGCTTACCGGCAATCTGCACCTGGTGGAAACGCTGCGCGCAATCGGCCAACGTCACAACGTGACGCCTGGCGCGGTAGCGATCGCCTGGACGCTGCGGAATCCCTCGGTTACCGGTGCAATCGTTGGCGTCCGCAGCGTTCAACAGGTGGACGGCGTGATCGGTGCGGCCGAGATCGAGCTCAACAACAACGATCTGTTGGAAATCGATCAGGTGATGGCGCTGCAGGCGGCGTAACTTCCTGCAGGCTCGATTGCCCGCGCCACTTCCCTCAGTGTGTCGATTGGTGTCGACGGGTCGACACTGACGGCGGAGTGTGTGCTAGAATCGCGGCCTGAATGCGCGCTGGGCCGTCGATTGCATAGGGGGGCGAAGGCTTGAGCTATGATCCGGATCTCCATTGACGGGATTCCGCATGATGTTGCCGCGGGAGATCGTCTGGTCGACGCGATCAATCGTGCCGGCGTTCCACTTTCGCAGGTCTGCTACCTCCCGATCTTAGGACCGATCCAGACCTGCGATACCTGCATCGTGGAGGTGGATGGCAAACTGGTTCGCGCTTGTTCCACGCTGACATCTGCCGGAATGAACGTCTCCACCACCGAAGGCCGCGCCCGAGCCGCCCGCACCGAGGCGTTCGATCGCATTCTCCGCAATCACGACCTTTATTGCACGGTGTGCGACAACAACAACGGCAACTGCACGGTCCACAACACCACCAAACTGCTCGCCGTGGAACACCAGCGGTACCCCTATCAGGAGAAGCCGTACCAGGTCGACAACAGCAATCCGTTCTACCGCTACGATCCCAATCAGTGCATTCTGTGCGGCCGTTGTGTGCAGGCCTGCCAGGATCTGCAAGTTAACGAGACACTATCCATCCACTGGGAAGATCCTCATCCTCGCGTGTTATGGGATGGCGGCGCGGCGATAGGTGAATCGAGCTGCGTGTCCTGCGGCCACTGTGTGACGGTGTGCCCGTGCAACGCCCTCATGGAGAAAACCATGATCGGGCACGCGGGCTTCCTGACCGGCTTCAGCGCTCCGGTTTTACACAACATGATCGACGTGGTGAAGGGTCTCGAAGCAGAAACCGGCTATTCTGCAATCCTTGGTTTATCCGAAGCGGAATCCGCCATGCGGACTACCCGCGTCCGGCGCACCAAGACGGTCTGCACCTATTGCGGCGTGGGATGCAGCTTCGATGTGTGGACCAAGGACCGCCACATTCTGAAAGTGGAGCCCGGCGAGGGCCCCGCTAACGGCGTTTCCACATGCGTCAAAGGCAAATTCGCGTGGGATTTCGTCAACAATAAAGATCGACTCACGAAGCCTCTGATCCGCGAGGGCGACCGTTTCCGAGAGGCCGAATGGGACGAGGCCCTGGATCTGATCGCCCGGCGCTTCGGCGAGATCAAAGCAGCGCACGGTCCGGACGCGCTGGCCTTCATCGCCTCGTCGAAATGCACCAACGAAGAGGCCTTCCTGATGCAGAAGCTGGCCCGTGCCGTCGTCGGGACCAATAATGTCGACAACTGTTCGCGATATTGCCAGGCGCCCGCCACCACAGGGTTGTTCCGTACTGTGGGATACGGTGGAGACTCGGGATCCATCGCCGATATCGAGCAGGCCGATCTGGTGCTCATCGTCGGCAGCAACACGGCCGAGAGCCATCCGGTGCTCGCAACACGTGTGAAGCGCGCCCACAAGCTTCACGGGCAGAAGCTCATCGTTTCCGACCTGCGTGAAAATGAAATGGCGCGGCGCGCCGATGTTCACCTGCGAGCGACGCCGAGTACCGATATCGTGTGGCTGTGCGCCGTCGCCCGTTACATTCTGGACGAGGGTCTGGCCGATTCCGAGTTCCTCGGCCGCTGGGTTAACGGCCTTGCAGAATATCGCCAGAGTCTTGAGCCGTTTACCCTGGAGTTCGCATCTCAGACCTGCAATCTGCCGGTAGAGACCTTGAAGAGCGTGGCCAGGATGATTGCAGAAGCGAAGGGTGTCTGCATCCTCTGGGCTATGGGGGTCACTCAGCACAGCAATGGGTCCGACACCTCTACTGCTATCTCCAACCTGCTGCTCATTACCGGCAACTACATGCGCCCAGGTACCGGAGCATATCCATTGCGGGGGCATAACAACGTCCAGGGAGCCAGCGACCACGGGGCAATGCCCAACTTCCTCTCCGGTTATCAATCGGTGGACAACCCCGACGTTCGCGCGCGCTTCCGAAGCGGTTGGGGCGTTGACCTGCCTGTCACCAAGGGCCTGGACAATCATGAGATGGTGGACGCCATTCAGGCCGGTAAGCTGCGGTCGATGTATCTGTGCGGCGAGGAAATGAGCATCGTAGACTCGAACGCTAACTACGTGGGCGAGGCCTTCGCGAAGCTCGAATTCTTCGTGATCCAGGATGTTTTCTTCAGCACAACTTGCCAGTTCGCGGACGTAGTGTTGCCGGCCAGCCCCAGCCTCGAGAAGGAAGGAACGTTCACCAGCACGGAACGCCGGGTGCAGAGGCTCTACCAGGTATTCGAACCTCTGCCAGGGAGCCGGCCCGACTGGGTGATCATTCAGGACGTCGCCAACCGCCTGGGCGCGGGCTGGAATTATCGCCATCCTTCGGAAGTGATGGATGAGGTGGCTGCACTCACGCCCATGTTTGCCGGCGTCAATTACCAAAGGCTGGAAGGCTACAAGTCGCAGCAATGGCCGGTGGCCGCGGACGGAACCGATCAGCCGCTGCTTTATACGAAGAACTTCGCGTTTCCCGACGGCAAGGCCCGCCTGTATCCGGTCGCCTGGCGCGAACCGCAGGAGTGCAGAGACTCCGAATACGACCTTCATTTGAATAACGGCCGTCTGCTGGAACATTTTCACGAGGGCAATCTGACTTATCGCAGCCCCGGCATCCGCGAGAAAACGCCCGACACTTTCGTCGAGGTGTCACCCGAGTTGGCACGCTCACGCGGTATCGAGAGCGGCAGCCTGGTCCAGCTCACGTCGCGGCACGGCCGAGTGCGCGTGCGTGCGTTGGTTACCGACCGGGTGCACAACGGCGAACTCTACATGCCGATGAATTCCACCACCAGCCCCGTCAACCTGCTCACCGGCAGCCACACGGACCCTGCGACGCATACGCCGGCTTACAAGGAGACAGCGGTTCGCATGGAGGTTCTCGCCCAAGCCGGCGAGAGTCCTTTGCCACGCATCAATCCCCGTTTCGGGCATCCCACTCCACAGAACGGTGTGGAAGTAGAACGAAAATGGCAGCAGCCCGGCTATCGCTTCCCGGGCGATCTGGTGCAGATCGAGACGAAGCGGGAGGCATAGAGTCCCATGGCACAACCGATTCCATTGACGCTTACGCCCAAAGCTTCAGACCCCGCGGAACGCCTGGAAGATGCGCTAGGGAAGCATACCGATGCCATCATTTCCGCGCTGGAACTCTTGCAGCTCCTGCACGACCGCGGCGTCCTCGACCTGCTGCGCGGATTGGTGGGCGCCGGGGACCAGCTAGCAGGCATCCTGACGGCCGCGGCCGGCGCTCCGGACTCCCTCCATGGGATACGCAATTTCATTCTGTTGACGAAGTTTTTTGCCAGCATCCCACCGGACGTTCTGGACAACCTGGTTCGCACTGCCTCGGAAGGAGCGGAGCGCGAGAAGGCGCACCGGGCGCCGGGGGTGCTGCAACTGCTGCGTCGGGCGGGTAGCGAGGATAGCCGTCACGCGATCGCCGTCACACTCGATCTGCTGGAGAGCGTAGGGAAAGCCCTGTGACCGTCGCGGTGGTTCCTCCGGATCGACCGTGCGGCGGCGGCCGCAGGAGCAGAGGCAGCACCGCGATCACTAATGCTGATTCTAAATTGTCGGAATGGTGGGCGCGGCAGGACTCGAACCTGCGACCTCCTGCGTGTGAAGCAGGCGCTCTAACCAACTGAGCTACGCGCCCGAAGGCGGGACGAACACCCAGTTTATCATCACGGTTCCACGATGTTGTTCCGCACTGCGTAGCGAACCAGCTCGCCAATGGAGTGCAGGTCGAGCTTGTTCATAATGTTGGTGCGGTGCGTCTCCGCGGTCTTCACGCTGATGTTGAGGGCCGTGGCCACTTCCTTGTTGCTCTTGCCCTCGGCGAGCAATTGCACAATCTCGCGCTCGCGGGCGGTAAGGCGGCTGCGCTGCGTGACCGTGGTCGCCTGGCGCTCCGGCCCCCCCTGCAAATAGGCCGAAAGCAGCATGTCGGAGATCCGCGCGGAGAAGAACGTGCGGTGTTGCAGGAGCGCTTCCACCGCCGACACCAAATCGCGGCCGGCATCGCTCTTCAGCACGTAACCGCGCGCGCCCGCATCCAGTACGTCGCGCACCATCTGCTCGCTCTCGTGCATGGTCAGGATCAGCACCTGCGTCTGCGGGCTGGTCCTGGCGATGGTCCGCGTCGCCTCGAGGCCGTTCATTTCCGGCATGCCGACGTCGAGCACGGCGACGGCCGGCTGCAGCTCACGCACCATCTCACACGCATCGCGTCCGCTCGATGCTTCGGCCACCACTTCCCATCCTGGCTGGGCCTCCAGGAGGGATCTCAGGCCTCTCCTTACGATCTCGTGGTCATCCGCGACAACAATGCGCACTTGTGCCACTCCGGGCGATCTCCTACTCGAACAATACAGTTCCTCGCGGGTTCTGGCAAGTGGACCCAGCGGGAGGCCGTGAGGTTTCAGGCTATTCTGAGGTATGTTCGGGATCGACCTTAGGGCCGCGCGCGTCACGTGGACGGTGATCCTGGTTCTCCTCGTGGCCGGCCTGACGTACCTGGTTCGCGAGACCATCATGGTGTTCGCGGTGGCGCTTTTCCTGGCTTATATGCTGGCGCCGCTGGTGGATTTCGTCGAGCGGTTCACGCGTTCCCGTCTCTCGCGCACGCCGGCGTTGGCGGTGGTGTATGTCGCTTTGATTTGCGTTCTGGCGGCGCTGAGCGTGACGCTCGGGTCCCGCATCGCCCTGGAGGCATCCAGTCTCGCCGACCAGTTGCCAGCGCTGGTGCGAGACCAGGGATGGATCGCCGGGATCCCTTTGCCGGCGTGGCTGGAACCGGAGCGCCAGGCGATCGCCGGCTGGCTGCAGGGCGCTATCGGAAACGGCGGCGCTAATCTGCTTCCCTACGTGAAGGCGGCCGGAATGCAGGTGTTTTCCGGCGCAAAATATGTTCTGTATATTATTCTTGTTCCTATTTTATCTTTCTTTTTTCTGAAAGACGGAACGGAGATTATTGAGGGCTTGCTGGCGGCCATCGCGGACAGTTCCCGCCGTAAGGTGGTTGAGGGAATTCTGGATGACGTCAGTCTTCTGCTCGGCCAGTATATTCGCGCTCTGGTGATTCTTTCTCTATCCACGTTCACCGCTTATTCGGTCTTCCTGGCGATCAGCGGCGCGCCCTACGCGGTTTTGCTGGCCGGTCTGGCGGCCCTGTTTGAACTGGTGCCCGTTATCGGTCCGCTTTCGGCAGGCGTGCTCGCGGTCTTCGTGGCGGGCTTCAGCGGGTACACGCACGTCTGGGCTTTTATCATCTTCTGGATGTTTTACCGGTTGTTCCAGGACTACGCGGTGTCGCCGTGGCTGATGGGATCCGGCGTCAAGCTGCATCCCCTGCTGGTGCTGTTTGGCGTGCTTGCGGGAGAACAAATCGCCGGCGTTCCAGGCATGTTTTTCTCAGTTCCTGTGATTGCGACTCTGCGAGTGGTTTACGTGCGGCTGGGCCGGGCGTACGGAAATCGCGTCACTCCGGCGCATTCTGTAGAATGAAGGTTTACACCCCGGCCTACCGAACAAGGAGATGACGCAACCCAGATGCCCATCAGCGGAGCAGGTCTTGAAGGCGTAGTCGCGGCCGAATCCGAGATTTGTTATATCGACGGTGAACTCGGCTACCTGAGCTATCAGGGCTTCAACATACATACGCTTGCCGACAACGCCACCTTCGAGGAAGTCATCTGGCTCCTGTGGAATGGGCGATTGCCGAAAAAGCCGGAACTGGATTTGCTGAAGGCCGGCCTGGTTCATCATCGGCCTATCCCCGCCGAAGTGACAACGTTTCTGGCATCGGTGACGGGCGCGCCGCCGATGGACGTTCTGCGCACCGCTGTTTCGATGCTGGGCTTGTACGATCCGCAGGTGCGCGACAACTCCACTGAGGCAAATCAGGAGAAGGCGCGCAAGCTGATGGCGCAGACGTCCACTATCGTCACCACGTTCGACCGCTTGCGGAACGGCCAACCGGTGATCGAGGGCGATCCGGAACTGGGCCTCGCGGCCAATTTCCTTTACACGCTGACCGGGCGCAAGCCGGATGACGTGATGGAGCGCGCTTTCGATGTGGCTCTCACCCTTCATGCAGACCACGAACTGAACGCGTCCACCTTTGCCGCACGCGTTACCGCCGCCACGCTTTCCGATATCTATTCGGCGGCCACTTCCGCCATTGGTGCATTGAAGGGCCCGCTGCACGGCGGCGCCAACGAAGATGTCATTCGTATGCTGCTGGCCAGTGAGGATGTGGATACGGCGCTGGAGACCATTCGCAGCCGGCTGGCGTTGAAGGTTAAGATTCCGGGATTTGGCCACCGCGTCTACCGCACGGAGGATCCACGCGCGACCCATCTGCGCGTGCTTTCCGAGGAACTGGGCACTCGAACCGGCCACACGGAGCTGTACAAGACCTCCAAAGCGATTGAAGAAACCGTCAAGGAGTTGAAGGGCCTGAATGCGAACGTGGATTTCTATTCAGCATCGGCTTATTATTCGCTGGGCATTCCCATTGATCTGTTTACGCCGATTTTCGCGGTGAGCCGCATGGCTGGATGGACCGCACACATTCTCGAACAGTATCGCAACAACCGGCTCATCCGGCCGCGTGCAGAATATGTCGGCAAGGCGCTCGATCAGGTCTGGGTACCCATCGACGAGCGTTGAGACGCGCCTGAGCCATGTACGATCTTCCATTCTTTCGGACAAACCTTGAGACGATTGCCGGTCGGCTGGCCGATCGCGGCTACACGCTCGATGTGGGAGCGTTCCGCTCTCTCGATGCGGACCGTCGCGCCGCTGTCACTGAAGCAGAGCAACTGAAGGCGCGGCGAAACTCGTCCAGCCAGGAAATCGCCAAGCTGAAACGCGAAGGCGTGGATACCAGCGAAGCGCAACAGCGCGTGCGCGAGATCGGCGAACGGATGACCGGCCTCGACGAGCGGGTCAAGGAGCTCGACGAGAGGTTTCGCGCAATGCTCGCGTCGGTGCCGAATATGGCGCATGAATCGGTGCCTGCCGGCAAGAGCGCTGAGGACAACGTTGAAGTGCGGCGCTGGGGCGCGCCCACGCAATTCGATTTCGAACCCAAAGCCCATTGGGATCTCGGACCCGCGCTGGGCATCCTCGACATGGAGCGCGCGGCGAAGGTGACCGGCGCGCGTTTTGCCGTTTACTGGGGCATCGGAGCGCGGCTGGAGCGCGCGCTGATCCAATTCATGCTGGATGTGCACACGCGCGAACACGGCTACACCGAGGTGCTGCCGCCGTTTCTGATCAACTCAGCGAGCCTCTACGGCACCGGCCAGTTACCCAAGTTTGCGGAAGATTTGTTCAAGTGCGAAGGCACCGATTTCTGGCTTGCGCCAACGGCCGAAGTCCCGGTAACGAATTTGTTTCGCGACGAAACCCTGGATGCCGACAGCCTGCCAATCCGGCTGACCGCATACACGCCGTGCTTCCGCAGCGAGGCCGGTTCCTACGGGAGGGACGTTCGCGGCATTATCCGCCAGCACCAGTTCCAGAAGGTGGAGCTGGTGAAATTCGCGCGGCCCGATCAGAGCTACGACGAACTGGAGAAGCTCACCGCGGACGCCGAGGACATTCTCAAGCGGCTCGGCCTGCCGTTCCGTACGGTGGTTCTGTGCACCGGCGATATGGGCTTTTCGTCGGCCAAGACCTACGACATCGAGGTGTGGCTGCCCGGCCAGAATGGGTACAAAGAGATTTCTTCCTGTTCGAACTTCGAAGCGTTCCAGGCGCGCCGCGCGGGCATTCGCATGAAATCGGGGAAGGGCAAAGCCGAGTTTCTGCATACCTTGAACGGCAGCGGACTCGCGGTGGGGCGCACCTGGCTGGCGATTATCGAGAATTACCAGCAGAAAGACGGCAGCGTGGTGGTCCCCGACGCCTTGCGGCCGTACCTTTGCGCCGAGCGCATCGAACCTCAATCACAACCATTTTCCATAAGCCGCTGAGTGCCTGGAATTCTCGCGTTCTGAACGGTATGCAAAGGCTCGCGTCTGACCGCTGAAACCCCGCCTCGGGGGCCCTCCGTTTACACTGGGGCCGACCAGGAGGGCTTTGGATGTTGTGGCTGAAGCGGCGGTTCGCCGGAGTTGGTCTCATTTTATGCTGCGCGCTGCGGCTGAGCGCATCGCCCGTTCTCACCACCATTCAGGACACGCTGTATAACGCCGATGGGTCGCTGTTCAACGGTGTGGTGATCATCACGTGGCCGCCATTCGTCGCGGCCGACGGCAGCCAGATCGCGGCGCAGACGCTGACGGTTCCCGTGCCTTCCGGTTATTTCTTGGTCTCGCTGGCGCCCACGGTGGGCGCGAGCACGGCGGTAACTTATTCGGTGCGGATCAGCAGCGGCGGGATAAACCAATCCACCCAATTGTGGAGCGTTCCGTCCAGCTCAACGCCACTGACGATTTCGCAGGTAATGGTGGTGCAGACCGGAGGCATCGTCATCGGGTCGGGTGGCACCGTCGGGATACTGGATGAAACGATTTCCATCTCAGACGTTGTCGGATTAACCAACGCCCTGGCGCTCCGGACGGTGATGGGGACCGCATTCGCAGAATCGCGCGCGGCCATCATCAACTCCTTTGGCGGAATCGACGGTGCAGCGGGCACTTTATCCGATTGCGTCCATGTTGACGGCACCTCGGGCAGTTGCGGAGCTGCGTCGGTGGTCGCATTTGTCGATTCCGAAGTGCCTGCGGGAAACGTGGACGGCACGAACACGCTATTCACGCTGACGCCTGCGCCGTTTCCAACGTCCAGCGTAGCGGTGTGGCGCAACGGCGTGTTCCTGACACCGGGCGTGAATTTCACGGTTTCGGGCAGTGCGCTCACGTTTCCAGGCGCCACAACACCGCAGATCGGCGATATCATCCTGGCATCGTATCGAAGTGCCGCGGTGAGCGGAGTCAATTTCGCCGATGCGGAGACTCCCGGAGGCCTGGTGAACGGAGCAAACGCCACCTTCACTCTGGCAAACGTCCCCAATCCGGGTGCGAGCCTGGCGCTTTACCGCAACGGCCTGCATCTGGAAGCGGCGGCCGATTACACGCTGAGCGGAAGCACCATCACGTTTCTGACCGGACAGTTGCCGCAGACCAGCGACATTCTGCTTTGTTCATACCGTTACTGACG
>Ga0187887_10003703_pt1 | contig 11729 bp, 11 predicted proteins | sample June2016WEW_7_10_FD_132977 | JGI IMG/M metagenome (GOLD analysis project Ga0187887, IMG submission 132977) | Peatland microbial communities from SPRUCE experiment site at the Marcell Experimental Forest, Minnesota, USA - June2016WEW_7_10 | ecosystem: Environmental > Terrestrial > Soil >... | reverse complement strand
CCGAGGTGGGACGCACGCATCTCGCCGAGGCGCTCACCTACCGGATCGATACCACAAGGCAGCTTCGCGCCGCGTGACGCTCGTCAAAGCGCCAGCCAAGAGCCAACCGTGATGCGATGATGTTCGCGTGAGGACCTATTGCGTCCTAAATCTTGGCGCAGTCTGCTCCTTGAGGCCGCCCGTGCCGGCCCCAAGACTGTTGAGATCGCTGATTCCGCCAACACCCGAGCCAATTCCGGTCCCATTGATACCGCCGGTATCCAGGCCTAGCTCAATCCGGTCTCTGATGCCGCCAGTTCCGGCTCCAAGGCCGCGTCCAGTACCGCTGAGCCCGCCGGTTACGGTTCCCCAGGACCCGGCGTCGGAGACTCCGCCAGTTCCGGCCCGCGTCGAGCCACCGATGCCGCCCGTGGCATTGCCGACGCCCATATTTGTACCGTTTGTTCCGGCGCCGACGTGGCCGGTTCCGACAATCAGCGGCACATGTTTCCCTGTCTCGCCCGCGCCAACACCAATGACGTTGCCGGCGACGCCCCCGTGCCTAGTAACAACAGTCGCCGGAGCGGCGACAGGTGGCGCCTGGGCATGAGCAAGAAGCACGGGATTGCCAACAAAAGCGGCCGCCGCTAGGGCAAAAGTCAATCGACGCCGCATGAGTTTCTCCGTAATGTTGTCTGGCCCGGCTGCTTCAAGACAATTATTCGATAAAAACATAATAACGTTGGATCATTCCTCGCGAGAGGGCAACTGCTGGCGCGCCGGGCGAATCGCGGTTGAAACTGGCTCGACATTACAGATTCCAACAAAGCAAGCGACGCCGTTCGCACATCGAACCGAATGCAGCGAACCGACCGGAATAGGCCTTGCGGCCGTCTTCGTCTGCTTATAAGCCCTAGGAGCGCTTACCTTTCCCGTGAAATTATCGGATCGAAAAGGAAACGCTCCAGAGTCATCCGCGTCAATGAGAGCCAACTGCCCATGCGGTCCTTGGACGATTTTGCTTGCCGCAAATTGGAGGAACTCGATCGTGCCTGTCTGCGACGCACGCTCGCCGAGAGCCTGCGCGAGGATGGCCCATGGGTCACGCGCGAAGGCCGCCGCCTGCTTTCCTTCTCCTGCAATGATTATCTCAACCTTTCCCATCACCCTGCACTCAAGGCGGCCGCCACGGCCGCAATCGGCCAATATGGCGTGGGCGCCGCCGCTTCGCGCCTCGTCACCGGCAATCATCCCTTATTTCGTGAGCTTGAGACGCGGCTCGCACGACTCAAGGGGACCGAAGCTGCCTGTGTGTTCGGTTCCGGCTATCTCGCCAATAGCGGCATCATCCCAGCGCTCGCGGGCGCGCAAGATCTGGTTTTGATCGACGAACTCGCGCACGCGTGCCTATGGGCCGGAACAAAATTGTCACCCGCCCAAACACTGGTCTTCCGTCACAATGACGTTGCCCATGCACGGTCTTTGCTCGCTCTTAATCGTGCGCGCTTTCGCCATGCCTTGCTCGTCACCGATGGAGTTTTTTCCATGGACGGCGATCTTGCGCCCCTTTGCGATCTAGGAGAACTCTGCACCGCCTACGATACCTGGCTGATGACCGATGACGCGCATGGCTTGGGAGTCATCGGCGGCGGCCGCGGCTCAGCTTTCGCCGCTGGTCCCGGCGCTCATGTACCGTTGCAAATGGGGACCTTGTCCAAGGCGATTGGCGGCTATGGCGGATATTTGTGCGCCTCGCGGCCCGTCATCGATTTGATGAAAACGCGCGCGCGCACTCTGATTTATTCGACCGCCCTGCCCCCGGCGATGGCGGCGGCGGCAATCGCCGCCTTAACAATCATCGAAACCGAGCCTGAATTGACCGCGAAACCTCTCGCCAAGGCGCGGGCTTTCACCACCCGTCTTGGCCTTCCCGAGGCGCAAAGCCCGATTGTCCCGCTCGTTCTCGGCGAGCCGGAATCGGCATTGCAAGCTTCAAACAAACTGGCGGCGGAAGGTTTCCTTGTTACCCCGATCCGTCCGCCAACGGTCCCCGTGGGCACGGCGCGTTTGCGCTTCGCTTTCACCGCCATGCATCCCGACGAAGAGATCGCCCGCCTCGCCGATGCCGTGCGTCTTCTGATCGCAGGTACGCCCTCGCGCCTAGAAACGCCCCAGGAAAAGCTCAAAGGAACACCCAAGTGTCCGCCGTCTTCATAACCGGCACCGGGACCGATGTCGGCAAGACTTTTGTCGCCGCCGGCCTCATCCGCTGCTTTCGCGCGCTAAGACAACCGGTCAACGCCCTGAAACCTCTCGTGAGCGGCTTCGACCCGGCGGCGCCTTCAGGCAGCGATCCGGCCGTTCTTCTCGAGGCGTTAGGCCGCGAAGTCAAACCGGAGGAACTGCACCTCATCTCGCCATGGCGGTTTCGTGCCCCCTTTTCTCCGGACATGGCCGCGCGGGCCGAGGACAGAGCGATTGATTTTGCAAGCGTCGTCGATTTTTGCCGCGCGGCCATCGCCGAAAACAGCGGCACTCTTTTGATCGAAGGAATCGGCGGCCTCATGGTCCCGCTCGACAAATGCCACACCGTGCTCGACTTGATGGTTGCGCTCCGTCTGCCTTTGATCCTCGTCGCCGGCAGCTATGTGGGGACGCTCAGCCATGTGCTTTGCGCGAACGACGTCATCTTGCGCCATGGGCTTGATCTGTGCGCGATCGTCGTCAGCGAGACGGAGAATGCCCCGGTGCCCCTCGAAGCAACCCTAGCGACACTCGCCAATTTCACGAATGCTCCCGTGCTTGGTTTGTGGCGTCAAGCTCCGGGCGCACAAAACGACGCTGTTTTTCAGCATTTGGCGGAGCTAATTGGCTGAACGCGCCTTCCGCCGGCGTCAAGGGAACTGCAGGCAGTCCATCCCGCCGGATCGGGTGGCCCCAACTCGTTTAATTCTACTCGCTTTTGACTGTCTTTGTGGCGGTGGGAGCGGACTTTTTGATTCCCAGGCGTTTTTGGGCGGTCCCCTCATTGTGCGAGACCGCGCGTTCAAGTTCGCCCTGCAGATCCTGGAGCTCCGTCTTGCTTCTGGGTTTGGGCCGCTCGGGATCGGTTCCCGTCACCGGTTGATAAGCGAGACTGTCCGGCGGCGGCCGCGTATCGCGCACGAAATCCTTCGCCTCCGGGACGTCTGCCCATATTTTCGTGCTCATCAATGTGTCAAGTGGCGAGCCACTTGTCTTCGCTTGCTGCGCTTGCGCAAACGAACCAAATGCAAGACACATCCCAACAATCACGGCTGCCGTCCCGTACCGGATGAGAATAAAAAAAAGCAGGTTCCGTTTCATTTCAACGTGCGAGTGCTAGAGCTTTGATTTGTTGCCTACCGGCACAATCCAAGTTTATTGTGTCGGAACCGCGACGAAACAATTTGCGGATGCAGGGTTTGGCGATTCCTGACGTGGCTTCACAGTATCGTGAGAGAGCTTGGCTGTTCGTGAAGGTCCCATATCGTGTCAACCACCTCTTCTCTCCTTGCCTGATCCGCACAAAAACGCGGAAAATTCAATGAGCACGACAAAAATCCCGGACTTGGAAGCCGAAAGCGCCAAGCGCAAGCTCCCAGCGCAAAAAGCCAAAATCACTACACGGGCCAAGGCAGGTGCATCACCAACCCCTGCTACACCTAGGCGCGCCAAGCCATCCGTTGCGGCAGCCAGCCCTGACGGCAAAGCCGTCCCGGTGCCGGACCAGGCCGGAGATCGCCGCGCTACGGCCGCTCCCTCGCGAAAGGCGTCGAATGATTCGCACGAGAACGAGGGCCAAGCCAGACCCGACTTCGAACGTTTATCACATAATTTGGCGCGTCTCATGGAACAAGCCGGCAGGGCGTTCGCCGCTTATTTCAAGCCTGCAGAGGATGGCGGCAAGACCGATGTTTCCGTTGAACTGACCAATGCATTTCGTTCGTTTGGCCGCATCGCCGAACATTGGTTGAGCGATCCGTCCCGGACCCTCGAGGCGCAGTCCTCCTTGACGGTTAAGTTCCTGGGGCTCATGGCCCATAGCTTGCGCCGGATGTCCGGCGAACAGGAAAATCCGTTTGTGCCATATGAGCCTTCGGACAAAAGATTTGCCGCCCCCGAATGGCGGGAAAGTCCCTTTTTCGATTTCCTGCGTCAGGCCCATTCCATTATCTCCAGTTGGGCAGAGGATCTCGTCCAGCGTTCGGGTGATGTCGATCCCCATACCCGCGACAAGGCGAGATTTTACCTGCGGCAGCTAACGAGCGCTCTCTCGCCTTCGAATTTTCTCGCCACCAATCCGGAGCTCATCAAGGAAACCTGGGCGACGAGCGGCGACAATCTCGCACGTGGCGCCGCACTTTTGGCGCGAGACATGGAGGCAGGTAAAGGCACCCTCAAAATCAGCCAATGCGATACTTCCAAATTTGAACTCGGCGTCAATATTGCGGCGACACCAGGAAAGGTCATCTTTCGCAATGAGCTCATGGAACTCATTCAATATGCGCCGGCGACCGATACGGTTCTCAAGAGGCCCTTGCTGATCATTCCACCCTGGATCAATAAATTCTACATTCTCGATCTTAATCCCGAAAAAAGCTTCATCCGCTTCGCGGTTTCGCAAGGCCTCACGGTCTTCGTCATCTCGTGGGTCAATCCCGACACGCGCCATCGCGACAAGGGATTCGAAGCCTATATGAGGGAAGGCATTTTTGCCGCTCTCGATGCAATCGAACAGGCAACCGGTGAATCCAAGGTAACCGCAATCGGCTATTGCATCGGCGGTACCCTGCTTGCCATGACCCTTGCCTATATGGCGCTGACCGGCGACAAGCGGATTGCGAGCGCATCATTCTTCACGACCCAGACTGATTTCAGCCAGGCTGGCGATCTCCGGGTTTTCGTCGACGAAGACCGGCTGCGCGCGCTTGAGAAAAAAATGTCGGCGACCGGCTATCTCGAGGCATCGGGAATGGCTTCCGCCTTTAACATGCTCAGGCCGGAAGATCTTATCTGGTCCTTTGTCGTCAACAATTACCTAAAGGGCAAACCACCGCTTGCGTTCGACCTGCTGGCATGGAACTCGGATTCGACAAGAATGACCGCGGCCAACCATCTCACCTATTTGCGCCACTGTTATCTTGAAAACAGGCTCGCGAAGGGCAAGGCAAAGTTCGGCGGAAAGACCCTCAATCTATCGAAAGTCACCATACCTATTTATCATTTGGCAACGCGCGAGGACCATATCGCCCCGGCAAAATCCGTCTTCATCGGCGCCAAACTTCTTGGCGGCAAAGTCCGCTTTGTGCTCGCCGGTTCCGGCCACATCGCAGGTGTCGTCAATCCGGCCGGCAAGCCGAAATATCAATATTGGCGTGGCAAGGCACCGGCCGGCGAGTTCGAGGATTGGCTCGAGAACGCCACCGAACACAAAGGAAGCTGGTGGGTTGATTGGATCGAATGGATCAAACGCCAATCGCGCAAGGAAGTGCCGGCGCGAGTGCCTGGCGAAGGAAATCTGCCGCCGATCTGCGATGCGCCCGGAGACTATGTACGGGTCCGCTATTGAGACAAATAGCAACGCGATTGCAAGCATTATGCTCCGGCCGCAATTCGTTTTTATCGTAGATGCACGATTACTGCTTGTTGCTCTGTTCTTTGACGCAAGCTGCCGGATCGCGCTCATACGCATGAACGTAGTCAACGTCCATAAATGACGGATTAGGAGTCTCGTCGATGGGCCAGCTGCTCCCCAAAGCCAGATTGACCAGGATCATGAAAGGGTGTTTGTGCTCCTCGGGCGTCGGCACTTGCCAGTACTGATTGCGGTCGAAATAGAAAGTCATGAAGTCCTTTTCGACCTCAAAGCCGTAGGTGTGAAAATCGTCTTCTAGCGAGCCAGTTGGAACGAGCTTAATGTGGTCACTTCCGGGATGATTAGCACCCCAAAGATGAACCACACTGTGAAAACCGCCCGGGAACTTTCCATAGTACTCAAGCAGATCAATTTCCACAGTCACACCAGGCGGCGATCCCCTGGGCCAGGATTCGGAAAACCAAAACGCTGGCCACGTGCCTGGTCCCTTGGGTAACTTTATCCGCGCTTCAAAGTAGCCGTACATCTGCGCGAATCCACCATTCCACGCATCGGCGGACGCCAAGAGCCCGGAGCGCCACTTACCGTTTGCTTCCTTACGCGCTTCGATGCGCAATACGCCATCTTTCACGGCGAACGGAAAATCCGGCGTAGGGTCGGTGAATGCCGCGTCTCCAAAATCTCCTGCCCAAGGCGTGTGGGCGATCCAACGGCTGTCACCCAATATTTTCCAGGCCGAAACTTTGAGGTCATTAAAGTCCTCCGTGAATGTCGGCCGCAGACCACAAAGATCGAGTGTTTTACCAGTAGCGTCTTGTGCCTGCGCTATTCCGGCCGCAGACGGGATGAGACAGCTGGCAAGAATCATTGCTTTGCAACACATCATGGGCACTTCCAATTCCTGAAACAAGATTTGGCAAATTCGTAGCGCGTGTCTGGCAGCGGCCTATGGGAACTTGCTTGACTTTATCGTTGTTCCCAATGAGCTCAAGGCCCCGTATTCTGTAAATTGTTAATACAGCACAAATGCGAAATTGCGGTGTTTGCCTTTATAAATCTACGCAGAAAACCCAATGGGTTGTCCCATTTGATGCTAAAACAGGATCAGTCAATAGGGCATAAAACGCTGCATAATTTGGAGCGGGCGAAGGGAATCGAACCCTCGTATGCAGCTTGGGAAGCTGCCGTTCTGCCATTGAACTACGCCCGCCTAATCCACGTGCCTTGATCCATAATTGTTCGCGCATCGAGGCCCAATGCGATTTCTAAATGATCTTGAAACAAAGCTTAGCGCGTCTCAGAATGCGTTTCAATGGAGCTGAAACAGCGTCGCCCCGCGGCACTTTTACCTTTTCCCCGCGAGGCTTGAGAGGACGCGCGATCGAAGCGGAGGTCAAACCGGCTTATTCGCGGATTTGTGATGAATTGCTGGGCACCGCCGCTTCAGCCGGTGCGGCGAGGAAGGAAAGAAGCCCCACAAACGGGTTGCGAGGCGGCTCCGGGACTTGTGGCGGCGCGGGTTCCGCTGTGACCGGGGACGCGGACGCGGTCCGCAATGTTCCCAGCATCTTTTTGCGCTTGGCCAAATAATAGTAGCCGCCGCGGTAGAGCGCCGTGGCGCGGTCTTCGTTCCCGTCCGCGAGACGATACGCATTTGCGAGATAGGGGATGCCGTAAGTCAAATTGACTTGCGGGTCGAGGAGACCACGCGCCTCGCCTTTATAGCCCATGCCGCGCGCTGTCTCATATTTGATCTGCATCAGGCCGAAGCAATGATGATGGAGGAGGCCGGAATTGTAGCGGCTTTCGCGCAGCACGGTGCGATGGACAAGCGCCACCGGAACGCCGTGTATCTTGGCCTGAGAGGCGATCAGCTCGTCATAAGCCGTCGGCCTTTCGACAGGACCCGCAACGGCGGCCGAAGCCATGAATAGCGCGGCGGCGGCGCTGAACGGAATGCGCAGCATAGGTAAAGCCTCCAGCCGCATGATTTGGCCGCCGATTGAGGCTCGAGAAAGGCACGCCGCGCCTTAACGCACAATCAAATGGATCGTGTGATATAAATACCTCACTTTCGGACAGGCTCTCCGATCAGATTTGACGCTCGATCAACAAGTTTTTGATTTCGGCGATCGCTTTCGCCGGATTGAGGCCTTTCGGGCAGGCCTTGGCGCAATTCATGATCGTGTGGCAACGATAGAGGCGGAAAGGGTCCTCGACATTGTCGAGCCGCTCGCCCGCTGCCTCGTCACGCGAATCGATGAGCCAGCGATAGGCTTGCAGCAACACCGCCGGGCCTAAATAGCGATCGCCATTCCACCAATAACTCGGGCAGGATGTCGAGCAGCAAGCGCAAAGAATACATTCGTAAAGCCCGTCGAGTTTTTCGCGGTCCTGTGGCGTTTGAAGCCATTCCTTCTCGGGCGGCGGGGTCGTCGTTTGCAGCCAAGGTTCGATCGAGGCGTGCTGGACGTAAAAGCCAGTGAGGTCGGGAACGAGATCCTTGACGACCGGCAAATGCGGCAAGGGATAGATTTTGACGGCGCCCTTGATGTCGTCCATGTATTTTGTACAGGCGAGCGTGTTCGTGCCGTCGATATTCATCGCGCAGGACCCGCATATGCCTTCCCGGCAAGAGCGCCGGAAGGTGAGTGCCGGATCGATCTTGGATTTTATCCAAATCAGCGCGTCGAGAACCATCGGGCCGCAATCACTGCGATCGACGAAATAGGTGTCGATGCGCGGATTTTGCGTGTCGTCCGGGTTCCACCGGTAAATCTTAAACTCCGTCTGAGTCTTGGAGTCGCCGTGCTTCGGCCAGGTCTTTCCGGTGCCGACACGTGAATTGGCGGGGAGTGAAAGTTGGACCATTTGGTTTTCTTACCTTTTAGTCAATACACCCGCGCCTTCGGCTCGATATAGTGCATCTCGTTGGTCATCGTGAAGCTGTGCACGGGACGGTAATCGATTGACACGGTGCGCGCGTCGGGGTCGATCGACGTTAGCGTGTGCTTCATCCAGTTGACGTCATCGCGCGCGGGATAATCTTCCCGTGCATGGGCACCCCGGGATTCGGTGCGGCATACCGCGCCATCCATGGTCACAACCGCCTGGACGATGAGATTATCGAATTCCAAAGTTTCGATGAGATCCGAATTCCAAATCATTGAGCGGTCGGTGACGGAAATCTGGTCTCTGGCGGCCCAGACCGCATGGATCAGCTGTGAGCCTTCCTCCAATACCGGTCCGGTGCGATAGACCGAGCAATGCGACTGCATCACCTTCTGCATCCTGAGGCGCAGCTCGGCGGTCGGCAGGTCGCCCTTGGCATAACGGAAACGATCGAGGCGGGACAACGCTTGGTCGGCCGAGTCCGCTGGAAGCTCAGCCTGTTTGGCTCCCGCCGTCGCGAGTTCCGCCGCGCGGAGACCAGCAGCGCGGCCAAAGACGACGAGATCGATCAGCGAATTCGAACCGAGCCTGTTGGCGCCATGGACGGAAACGCATGCCGCTTCGCCGATGGCCATCAAGCCTGGCACGATGACATCTGGATCATGGCCTTTCTTTATGATGACTTCGCCATGAAAATTCGTCGGAATCCCGCCCATGTTGTAATGCGCGGTGGGAATGACAGGGATCGGCTCGCGGGTCACCTCCACGCCGGCGAAAATCCGGGCGCTTTCGGAAATGCCGGGCAAGCGTTCGTGCAGAATTTTTGGGTCAAGGTGTTCAAGATGCAGATAGATGTGGTCCTTGTGCTTGCCGACGCCGCGGCCCTCGCGGATTTCGACAGTCATCGCGCGGGACACCATGTCGCGCGGAGCAAGGTCCTTCACCGATGGCGCATAACGCTCCATGAAACGTTCGCCTTCGGAATTGGTTAAAAAACCGCCTTCCCCGCGGCAGCCTTCGGTGATGAGGCAGCCGGCGCCATAGATGCCGGTTGGATGAAATTGGACGAATTCCATGTCCTGCAAGGGCAGCCCGGCGCGCAGCACCATGGCATTGCCGTCGCCCGTGCATGTATGCGCCGAGGTCGCCGAGAAATAGGCGCGGCCATAGCCGCCGGTTGCAAGGATCACGAGTTGCGACCGGAAACGATGAATGGTCCCGTCGTCAAGTTTGAGGCAGATGACGCCGCGGCAGCGGCCATCTTCCATGATCAGATCAATGGCGAAATATTCAATAAAGAATTCCGTCTTGTGGCGCAGCGCCTGACCATAAAGCGTATGCAGCATCGCGTGACCAGTGCGGTCGGCCGCCGCGCAGGTGCGCTGGGCCGGCGGCCCCTTGCCAAAGTCTGTGGTCATCCCGCCGAACGGGCGCTGATAGATGCGCCCATCCTCGGTGCGTGAGAACGGCACACCCCAATGCTCGAGTTCGTACACGGCAGCCGGGGCATTGCGGCAGAGATATTCGATCGCATCCTGATCGCCAAGCCAATCCGACCCCTTGACGGTGTCGTACATGTGCCATTTCCAATTGTCCGGACCCATATTGGCGAGCGAGGCAGCGACCCCGCCTTGCGCCGCGACGGTGTGCGAGCGGGTCGGAAATACCTTGGTGATACAGGCCGTGCGCAGCCCCGCCTCCGAACAGCCGACGGTCGCCCGCAGTCCCGCGCCCCCCGCGCCAATGACGACGACATCGAACGTATGATCAGTAACCGGATAGGCGGCGCCATTGCGGGCCGGAACGGCATTGCCATTGACTGTTGTGCTGGAGGTCATGCCATTGTCTTTCGAAATATCTTTGCAAGCTTACGCGGTATTCGCGAGTTGGCCAATTTAACCACCTGCGCTGTTACCCCCACCGGCGGCGACTCAGGTCAAGCTCAGTTTCAAGGCCGCGAAAATGCAAGCCAAACCGATGCAAACCGAGAAAAAAAGATTGGCGATGAGCGACCACTCCTTCAAATACGCATCATGCACGTAATCGTCGATAATCGATTGCATTCCGAGCTTCATATGGAAGATCCCGGACAAGATGAAGAGAAGCATGATAATCGCCACGACGGGATGTCCGAGTTCGGCGCGCGCCGCCGCATAATCCTTGCCGGCAAGCGACAGGACGATCGCAATGAAGGCAATCGACAAAGGGACCAGCGCGAGGGAGGTGACGCGCATGTTCCATGCGTCCGCGGTGCCGGATTTGGCAGAGCCGAGAAAGCGCACCTTGCTCGTCGCGGGGGTAACCGGTGCGGGACCTGTCGCCATTATTGTCTTTCCTCCAAATCTTTCCGGCCAAACCTTTCCGGCCAAGATCTTGCCGGCCAAGATCTTGCCGGCATGGCTTCGCGGCAATGCCGCAACTGCAAATCTGCTCGCAGCAGCCGTCAAGACAGTTTCATGAAACCAGGTAAGCAATGCCCCAGACACCTACTGTCAGGACAATGCCGCCGATTAACGTGGCTTGCGCCAGCCATTCGCGCTGCGGATAGGCAAAACCATGACCCGTGTCCCAAATGATATGACGTATGCCGCCAAGAAGATGATGGAACAAGGCCCAAGTGAATCCGAACAAGATCAGTTTTCCAGGGATCGAATTGACACAAGAAGCGGCTGCCGCGTAAGCGCTGGGGCTGGCTGATGCGGCGATCAAAAGCCATGCCAGCAACAACGTGCCAAAATAAAGCGCAATCCCGGTAATCCGATGCGAGATCGACATGATCATGGTCAGCGTCGGGCGGTAGATTTGCAGGTGCGGAGACAGCGGCCGGCGATTTTCCAGGCCGCTCCCGCCAGGTTCCACATGCGTCATGAACCTTTACCCCCCGTTCATCAAAAATATATGCCAATTCCACTAATGCAATTGGTTCCTCCGGGCAACGCGAAGATTGGAAAAAGTCAAAATCGCTTTCCGCGATGGAAATAGGCTATCATGTCTTGATGCTCCGTGGCACAAATCTGGTTCAGCAAGATTCAATACCGGAAATGTGGCACAAGCGGTTTGTTCGGAAACGTGCCTGCCGGAGCAAAGGGGGAAAATATGGCAATCTGTCCAGGGTTCGCCAAGTCTCCCTGGCCATGCCGGAACCCGCCACCCGCGGCGAGGAGTTGGAGGGCAGCTTCGGCGGTGTGCGGACGGAAAACCGGCGCGCGAAAGGTGCCGAGAGGTCTTGCGTTGGCCCCTT
>Ga0187887_10003699_pt1 | contig 11733 bp, 15 predicted proteins | sample June2016WEW_7_10_FD_132977 | JGI IMG/M metagenome (GOLD analysis project Ga0187887, IMG submission 132977) | Peatland microbial communities from SPRUCE experiment site at the Marcell Experimental Forest, Minnesota, USA - June2016WEW_7_10 | ecosystem: Environmental > Terrestrial > Soil >... | reverse complement strand
TTTTCGTTAACTCCGTCCCGACGACCTCGCCGAGGCCCGTCACGACATTGATGACGCCAGGAGGCAACCCGGCTTCATGAAAGCCATCCATCAACACTTCCGTCTGCATTGCGCTCATTTCGCTGGGCTTGATGACGACCGTGCATCCGGCAGCGATTGCCGGTGCAACCTTGATCGCGATTGAGCCGGCGCTCGAATTCCATGGCGTAAATATGCCCACCACGCCCACTGGTTCCATCACGACTTTGGATGTTCCGACAGTTTTGACCAGATCAAAGTCTTTGAGAACTTCCTTGAAGTGCAGGAAAATGTTCGCAGCGAGGTTATTGGAGCCCTTCGCACGGTCTTGCGGTGCGCCGTATTCCACGACCGTCGCCTCAACGAGTTGATCCATTCGCTTGGCCACGGCCTCGTGCAAACGCTGCAAGCAATCCATCCGGTATTCCTTACTACTTTGCGAAAAGGTGTTGAAGGCCTCTTTCGCAGCACCGATGGCTTTTCGGGTGTCGATTTCGTCTGCCAAGGTGACCTTGCCGATAACCTTGTTGTCGGTCGGGTTCACCAGATCGATGACCTGGGTTCCATGGGGTGTGATGAACTGGCCATTGATGTAGGCGCGATTAAAGGCTCTTACCGGAGTCACGGTTTCATTTGTTTTCATTTGTGTCACCTTTTCATTAGGTTTCGGCTTTACCAAGGTCGCTGTGTCTCTCAGGACCCCGGCTCACAATTTAAGTATTGCTCAAAAGCTGGTCGGTGTAACTAGCAAAAGACGCCAATGCTCTTGCAGAACGCGCCAAACGGTTTATTGCTGAGCTACCGCTGTCAAACGGCTGGTTGCGGAAAAGGGCAGTAATGATTCTGTGCTTGGATGGAAATAGCAGATAAGGCCAACCCTGCCGCAACGGCCAGTGAAAAACTGTTTGAGATCAAAGTTTGCTTCATAATTTTATACGACAATGCATTTATAATACATAGGAACTCACCAGCAAATCGTTTACTACCCGATTAAGGGCACTTCCGCTGGCGGACCAAGGAACACGCGTGGAGCGGTTTGCCGAATGGGTGTGAGTATTAATCAGGAAATTATTTTGCGGTCATTGAATTCAACTGCGCCGCTTCCGCATCTAGCCAGTCCGTCAATTTCTTGCGCTGGCTTTCCGTCAACCGCGCGTCGGCGTGGATCTGGGTATATTTCTTCAGCGGCATTTCGCCGGAGCTAATTTCGTCGCTCATTTCATCCAGCCATCTCGCGGCGCGCTTGGGATTAGCAATTGGCCAGTCGGATAGATTCAAGTGCTCACGGCCTTCCTTCACGTCACTGGAGATCAGCCACGATATCGGCGCGATGCGTGAATACCACGGCCAGCGTGTTTTGTTTGAATGACAATCGTAACACGCCGCGTGCAGCATCGTGGCGATTTGCGGCGGCGGTGCGTTCGCGGCCATCAAATCGCTGACGACAGGCGGGTTTGTGCGCGGTGGATTCGTGAGTTGCAGCAAAGCAAATCCCGCGGCGGCAACCACGAAAAACCATTTTAATTTTCTTTTCAATCCAGTGATGGGCGAGTCATTTCAAAGACTGGACGTAGGCAACCAAGGCATCAATCTGCGCCGGCTGAAGTTTTCCGGCGAAAGCCGTCATTTGACCCCTTTTACCGTTTCGAATCCGGGTCGCAATTTGTTGGCCTGTCCAATCTAAATCATGAAGGTCAGGTCCGTCATCGCCGCGTGCGTCGGCACCGTGACAATGCGCGCAATTTCTCAGAAAAAGAGCGCGACCAGTGATGACACCGGACGCCGGTTGGGACAAATCGGCAGCATGGACGTCCGGGTTGTTGGGTTGTTGAGCCCAGGAGGTCAACACGAACGCCACGAGCGCGATAACAGTTAAGAACTTTGCCGTCATGGTTGAGCAATTCGAAGGCGTGGCACCTTTAGGTTGGAGAGCTAGTGCCGGCATAATTTTTATTTAGTTGGTGAGTTGCGGCTTTGTTTGCAGACCGGTATGAGATCGGTTCAATGACGCGTGTTGGTGATGGTATCTTCACACGCCGACAAAACATTTTTCACGGTGTCCAGGAATTCCAATTTTTTAAAAGGCTTCGGAATGACCGCTTCGATTTGGAGTTGCGGATGGTCGCGCAAACTTTCCGCAGTGAATGAGCCGGAAGCAATGATGGCTGGCAGACTCATGCCGGCTTTATGCATCCGCTCGATGAGCTTTATGCCTGTGCAACGTGGCATTTCGTTGTCGGTAATAAGCAAATCGTAGTGGTCGTGATGAAGCGCCTCCCAGGCTTGTTCGCCATCGGAGGTTGTATTTACGACATAACCATCGTCCAACAGAACATCGGCTATGAGCTGGCAGATAATCGGGTCGTCTTCCGCAACGAGAATTCGTGGCGCGAAAACCCGTTCGGACGAATTTAAAGATTCCCTGATGCTTGTACGATTGTGCGGCGGGAAGGGCATGAGAGCATCACCATTCATGACGTGGCCTGGGTTGGAGAATGAGCAGGTTAATAGTGGTTGCCGATCAACTTAACGTCGAATCCACCACGGCCAGCGAACTCCTGCCTTCAACGTAATTCACATCCGTGATGCCGAGGAAATCGTTGAGTTTGCCCGGTTCCACTTTCATCGGGCCGGGCTTCGGCGCCTTGCCGGGTTCGGGTTGCGGGAACGCCGTTGACATCGCCGTGTGGAACGTCATGCGGCCCTCCACTTTTTTCACCACCTGATGGATGTGGCCGTTGAGGACGGTAACTGATCCAAATCGTTTCAGGTAGGTCAGCGCCTGTGCGCCGTCATCGGTACCCCAACCCCATTCCGGATAAACCATCCAGAGCGGAATGTGCGCGAATACGACGATGGGCGTCTCGCTGGAGCGATCTCTCAAATCGGCTTGCAGCCAGGCCAACTGGTCCTGACCGAGCGCGCCCAGGCCATTTTGCTGGATGTCCACCACGTTTACGAGACCGATGAAGTGGACGCCGCTATGGTCGAAACTATACCAACCTTCGCCCTTGGTGTTTTTTCCGAAGCGGTCGAGATAGGATTTGCCGTTGTCGCCGGTGACATCATGTTCACCGGGCACGTAAAAAACCTGCTGGGTTTTGATGGTCTTCATCAATTGGTCAACGGTGTCGAATTCCTCTGGATCGGAAAGATGGGTGAGATCACCCGTATGCAGGACAAAATCAGGTGCTACCGGCATCGCGTTGATGCGCGCAATCGCCTGCTTAAGCGTGCCGACCACGTCCTTGTTGATCACTTCCTTGTTGAAGCCGATGTGCGAGTCGCTAATTTGGACGAAGCTGAAACTTCCCTTTGATATCATGCTGTCCGCGTCCGCCGCGCCCGCACGCCGTGGCAAAAGCATTGAACCGAGTGTGCCGCCGGCGACCGTCCAGAGCATTCCCGTCCCGGCCCACGCCATGCACGTCAGAAAGCCCCGGCGGTCAACGCCGTCATTTTCAGTTTTTTGGTCAGGATTGACGGCATCCGCCGCCAAACGAACTTCTTTAATAAGTTTGGTGCTTTGTTTTTTGTTGTCGTTATGCATATGCTTTTTATTTGTTCAATGTTTGAGACCGCGTGCGTGTTTCCAGTCAAGAAGCTGTGATCTGCGCCCTGCGCAACTTGCGCGCAGCGGCGAGGACGAGCGAACCGGCCCCAACCAAGCACAATGAGGAAGGTTCGGGCGCAGCCACCAAGGTCGGGGAAAACACTGGGCTCGCAACGCCGGGAGCATTTTGCTCGAAAGTGCTAGGTCCTGTCCCGTTAACGTAAGCCACTGATTTCCCGGACGGTGATGTGGTAATGGCCGTTGGTGTCTCGGTGCTGTCAAAAGTGAAAGTTGCCGATTGACCCACTCCCAGCGCGTCGCCGGAGTTGCCTTCCCACGAAATGGAAGTGTTGCCTTCGATAGCCGTATCGGTCCAGCCAAGTGAACTTCCCGGGGTGGTTATGGCGGTGGACAGATTGTTGCCAGCGACAGTCCAAGCATACCAAAAACTGTCAAGTGCGGTGGTTCCCGTGTTTTGCAGTGTTATGGTGTAATCAAAAACACCGCCACCCGCCGCCACGTCGGAAATAGTGGCCATGGCCCCCTGCGCATGGCTGGATTCCGCGGCGACGACCAATCCGGCGGCCATGGCCAAGGCGAGAGCTAAACGGTTGGCGGTTAACTTGGACAGTTGATTCACAATGTATGTTTTAACGAACTCGGTGTTTGTTTTTTTGTTTTCGTTCTTCATAAGGTTTTAACGTGTTCATTTTTCCAGACCGCACGCACACAAGGTTTATTCCCGGAAAATGAAAAATAATTTTTGGGACGAATTTCCTGGAAATCCAAACCGCGCGCTTGATGGTCTTTTTCATGTCGCAAACATCCAGACCACGCCCGCACGGCAATTATTCCCGGAAAACAGGAAATCTTTCGGGAGAAAATTCCAAGAAGGTCAGGCTTTAGACAGATTGGGAGATTGCGAAACGATTTGCGCGGGCTGCGACTGGCTGTTCGTCAAGAATTTCTGCGCCGGTTTTTCTTCCACCGCACTTTGGACATCATCGGTCACCGCTTTAGTCGCCTTCTTGAATTCCCTTATGCCCTGGCCCAAACCTTTCGCCAGTTCAGGCAGTTTTTTGCCGCCAAAAAGAAATAACGCGATGGCTAGAATCAAAATGATTTCCGTGCCGCCAAGACTGAATATCGCGAACATTGGATTTAGTTTCATATTTTATGTTTATTGACCGTGTTTGGTTTGTTTGCTGTCCAGACCGCGCGCGAACAGGATATATTCCCCAAATTAAAAACATTATTCCGGGGGTGAATTCCTCTGAAGTCCAGGCCGCGCACCTGATGGTCTTTATATGGCCCACCCGGATTAGAAATCGTCAGTGCAACTTTCAAACATCCAGCTTCACCGGACCCTTTGCATGTCCCACGCAAGTCAGCACATATCCCTGCCCTTTTAATTCGTGCGAAAGTCCCTCTTCCGCATCCATGGACACGACTCCTTTCAATAGCTTGACATTGCACGTTCCGCATTGTCCCTGCCGGCAACCCGAAGGAATGTTGACCCCGCATTGTTCAGCGGCCTGCAACAAGGTCTGACCTTGATGAGCGGAATAAGTTTTTCCAGAGCGGACGAACTCAACGGTTGCGACGGTTTCCGTCATAGCCGGGTCTTGAGAACTGCCGGATGGTGGAGGACCGCCAAAGCTCTCTTGGATGATTTTTTCAGGTGCCACGCCCAGGCTGGAAAGGATTTGACAGGCGGCATCCATAAATGGTCCGGGACCACAGATGAAAAAATAATTTGAGGCAGGTTCTTTAACTGTGTTTTCGATAAATTCGCGGTTTAAGCGTCCTTTGGGTCCATTCCATTCGGCGGGAGGTTGCGAAAGCAGAATATGATATTTGAAATTATTTAGTCGGGTTCGCAACTCTTACAGCTCACTGTGGAAGATGATGTCGTCGTTCGTCCGCACGGAATATAACAACGTGACGCTCGTGTGCAGGCAGTAATCATCAATATGACGCAGCATAGCCATCATCGGAGTGATTCCGCTGCCGCCGGCAATCAAAACAACTCGCTTGTGGTTCGCTTCATCAAGACAAAATTGTCCATACGGGCCACTGGCTTCCACGGTCATACCGACTTCCGCGCGATCGTTCAGATATATGGACGCACAACCCGTCTCCATGCGTTTGGGAGTAATTTCAACATAACCGGATGCCGCCGAAGACGAGCAGATGGAATAAGATCGAACCACCTTTTTTCCGTCAAACAAAAATGAGAATGTGAGGAACTGACCCGGTTTGGCCACAAGATGGCGGTTCTCCGCCAAAGTGAAACGCAAGGTTTTGGCATCCGGCGTTTGCCGGGTGATTCGCACCAACTTTAGTATCACTGTGCTATGTTTTGAAGGAGAAGCAGGCTGGATGGTTCCTGCCGCTTCCCGGGAGATTTTAGTAGCAGCACCTTCGGACGAAGGAACCGGATTTTTGCCCGGTCGTCGAACCATCATCACCGCAGCTCCAAGGCAACTGACAATAACATAAATGGCCGTCTTAAAATTTAGGCGACTGTTTTCGGCCACAGGCTGAATGGCTGTGTCAGTTTCGGGTTTGACCAGACTTATCCCGTTGGACACTGCCATGCTGGCTTGCGTTTGCCTTTGATTCACTGCCTCCGGCGTTTGGGTCTTCGATAGAAATTCAACGATTTGTTGATCCTCGCCCGGATGAAAAATTCCTGGATTTCCATCGGTTTGGGCTTCATTCACCATCTTGTTGACGGTCGCCCGCCATTCGGCTGGACTCTCCGCAGTTTTATAGACCCGATCCAGAGTATGGCAGGTGGCGCAACGCTGATTTACCAGCGCTCGGCCAACCGCCAGGTCAGTTTGTGAAACGGTCTGTCCCGGCGAATTTTGAGACGCAAGAAATAAAACGATGGTTTTGACATCTTCTTCCGAGATTCCTGATGCGGGCAATTGTCGCATGCGGTTCACGGTCGAGAGCCAGCCTCGGGCATCTTTGCGGGCCGAGACCACGCGCTCCAAATCGTGACACTTGGAACAACGTTCCTGCATCGTGGCGGCGGCTTGCGTGAGATCAATGGCGGCGTTCGTCAGGTTGATCTCCTCTAGCGAGACGCTCCGGATATTGGTATTGCGAATGAGATAAGGCCCAGCAGCCATGGCTACCAACACGAACGACAGCACAAATATCAATAATCCGATCGGCAACAGGAAGGCGGAGTAACTCTTGTAATAACGCGCGATGAGGACTTTGACAAACAGCAGTGGAGTCATCAGCATCGCCACGGTCATATGGATCATCGTTCCCGCCGAGACGGTGCCGGAACTGACCTTCATTCTGCTGATCATGAAATAGCTCATGAGGCAGAACATTAAGATGAAGATGTAGCCTCCAATCCGATGCGCCGCAATCAAGCGGGCGCTGGCCCGGGCATTTTTCACCCGCGCCGAAGCCTGCAAAATGAGCCAGACATTTACGGCCCCGATGATAACGAACAGACTGCCCAGGAACAGGCTGGCCGAAACTTTAAGCATAAGTTGTCCGGATTGATTCCCGATATTTGCAACCCCCACGCGAAACGCCCGGTAAAAAAAGGCTTAACGCTTCAATTGTCCGGGACGGGTGACAAACGAATTATCACTTCGCTGCCATCGTTTAACCGACCGGGAGAAAACAATCTCGTGAGCAAAAAGTGAAACCCATTCCTTGGCGGCGGTGTAATCATCGTCACTTCCTTCGACCAGTTCATATTTCCCGTTGGTCAGTTGGACCAGCAAGGCATTCCCGAAGCGGTTGATGATTTTCCTCGGGTTGATGATCTTGGTGCAAATATGATGTGTTCTCATGCGTCGGGGGCGTACGATCAACTCACTGCCATGAGGGAGACCTGCTCGTTGCGCTCGTTGTGGGCAATGCCTGTGCCCTTTGGGTCGAGAACCGGCTTGCCGTCCACTAGAAACAGATATTGATGGTGACCGTGAGTAAGTTGAACCTCGATGAACCACCAGCCATCCTCACGGCGTCGCATGGGATGAGAAGTCGGATTCCACCAATTGAAATCACCTACCATATAAACAGATTGCGCAGACGGAGCCGCACAATGGAAATGAACCGGCTTGGTCATTCCTTTTGCCGAATACGGATTGGTGGGGCTCTTTTCAAATACAGTGTTCATTAGGGAAAAGTGGCTAATGCGGATGTTGTTTGTGGATGACTTGCCGAAATAGTTCGCTCAGGCTTCAGAATCCGGGCCTCTGGTTTACTCAATGAGACGCCAACCGAAGATTGCGGCAACGAGTGGCGCCGGGCACAAACCCGGATGAATTGCTCCAACACTTCACGTTCGGCTTGGAGCCAATCGTTTAAGGCGGTGCCATGACGACATCCCCCCGCAGACCAAAGCTCGCGCGCACGCCGCTCGATTTGTTCTTGAACTCCGAGGTGTTCTCCGGATGTGAAACCGAGCATTTGGTTTTTGCCCGACTTGTTAATTGAGCCGTTTTTCATGGGGCCTTTGATGAGGTGGTTGAGATGCGAACACGCCTGGGGCCAAGAGCAGGCATCAATGTGAAAAAACCCTGGTGTGGCTGGTTCTGGATTTGTCCGAAAGGATGGTTTGATACAAACGCAGCCATCCAAGGCAGATCATCAACTCGCGTGCTGGATGAAAGCCAGATTTGGTCATGTTTGAGCTAAAACTGCCAGAGTTGGCCTGGCGAGAGCAGGCTGGGAGGTTCAATTTTCGATGAGCATTCATATTCATATTTTAAGTTTATTGACTGTGTTCTCGTACAGCCCCGAAGGATTTCAGGGCTGCGCTTGCATCTATTCCTACCGGATATGTCAGTTAAGTATTCCAATTGATTTTGGAATTCTTTACGGGGTGGAATCGAGCCGTGTTTGCCCTCTACCAATATGCGCGGCCACCTGACTTCCTTTTCAGCAGGTTCAACGCACATGTGAAAACCCGTTTCATCCTGATAGCCAATTGGAATTTCAATTCTTATAGCCGTCCGCAGTTTTGCGACGATCCCACTCACGCCAGTTTGCGCAGGAGAATCGTTTACTTGTGCCAAAATAGCGTGGGACATAAATTTCAAGTTCGTCGTTTGTGATTGTGTGTTTTGAAAAACCGGCTGAAGGCCAGATAGACGTGCCAGAGACTCCAGCCCAGGATCCAGGAGACAAAAGCGAAAATCCCAAGAGCATAAAGAATGAAGAACATCATAACTTTCTATTCGTACCTGTGTGCATTACAGGCTAGCCGCAGCCTTCCATCCGATGATTTGTCCATCCGGCAGACGCACGGCATTCGTTTGGTTGAAAGCCGATTCACCCGACCAGAAACCACCGCCTTCGAGATGTAAAACGGTGCCTTGCTGCGCCTCAATCATTACCGGAACGGTTACATTTCCATAACCATTGGCGCGGGCAATCACTTGATATTTTCCAGGTGGAAGCTCCACCGACACCGGGTCTTGAAGAATGGTTTCCGAATTATTGCGAACCCTCTGTAACGGCTTCCCATCAGTGGTCAAAATTCTATAGTCCGAATATTCCGGGAGATCAGGGTTACGGCTGTTGAAGTCGGCATTGGCCTCATAGGCGGAATAAACGACCAAAATGCCATCCGTTGAAGTTGCCGACACAGGCTGAGGCAGGGACGGTCCGACTGTGTCGAGGGCAGGCCCGTTACCGGTCGCGCAGCCTGTTAAAAGAGCACCTGCCGTAGTTACGATGAAAGTAAAAAACGTTTTCGCGGTTTTATTCATATCATTAAAATCAATTGGTTGAATTTGTTTGCTGTCCTGACAGGGAACGGCCGGGATTTATTCCCGGAAATAAAAACGCCGGTTCGAGGGTGAGCCTCTCTGAAGTCCAAGCCGCGCATTTGATCGTCGTTTTCATAGGACAAACATCCAGACCACGCCCGCGCGGCGATTATTCCCGGAGCACAAATAATCTTTTCGGGAATAAAATTCCATTAAGAATGGTCTTGCTAAATGATGGCACGAATTAAAAATGGTTCCGGTGGACGAACGTGAACGATTGAACTTGTTTGAGCAAACGATGCTGCCGCATCTGGACGCGGCCTATAACCTCGCGCGCTGGCTGGCCGGCAACGACCACGACGCGCAGGATGTAACGCAGGAAGCCAGCTTGCGCGCGTTCAAGTTTTTCGGAAGTTTTCGCGGCGAAAACGCGCGGGCGTGGCTGCTCACGATTGTCCGCAATACCTTTTATAATTGGCTGAGAAAAAATCGTCCGCCAGAAATCGCCGGTGAACTGGACGACGAAGCGATGATGGTCGAGGACGTTTCCGTGAACGCGGAAGCGATCAATTTGCGGCTCGCCGACGCGGAAACCGTTCAACGCGCTATTACGGAATTGCCGGTTGAGTTCCGGGAAATTGTGGTTTTACGAGAGATGGAAGGATTCAGTTACAAAGAAATCGCCGACCTGTCCGATGTACCCATCGGCACGGTGATGTCGCGCCTGGCGCGCGCCCGGAAACAATTGCAGAAAAATCTCGCCGGCGAATTTCAAACCGGAGGTACAAAATGAACTGCCAGCAAGCCAGACCGCTCATTGATCCCTACGCCGACGGTGAACTGGACGCCGCCGGAATTCTGGAGCTGGAAAAACACATCCACGATTGTCCTGCGTGCGCGCTCGCGTGGCGCAACGCGCAGGGTTTGAAAAAAACGTTGCAGCAGGATTCACTTTTCTTCACTGCGCCAACGGAGCTGCGCCGCCGCATTAAGGCTGAATTGCGTTCGCAAGTTGAAACAAAGTCTCGCTGGAGTTTTGGGAATTGGAACTGGCTGACCGCTACGACCACCAGTCTGGCCACCGCGTGCCTGGCGCTGCTATTGACTGTGACCCTGACCCGTCCTTCGGCGGAGCAACGGCTCACGCAGGAAGTGGTTTCCAGCAACATCCGTTCGTTGATGGCCGACCACATGCTCGATGTCGTGTCCACAGACCAGCACACCGTCAAGCCATGGTTCAACGGCAAGCTCGACTTCTCACCGCCGGTCAAAGATTTGAAGGCTCAGGAATTTCCCCTCATCGGCGGCAGACTGGATTACATCGGCGGGCGCAGCGTGGCCGCGCTCGTTTTTCATCGCAACAAACATGTCATCAACCTCTTCATCTGGCCGGTGAACAAAAAGGATACCCAGCCCGCCGTAGCCGCGTCCATTCAGGGCTACAATGTGATCCACTGGACAAATGCGGCAATGACGCTCTGGGCGGTGTCGGACCTGAACGAAAAGGAACTGATGGAATTTGTTCAAGACTATGAAGCAGAGGGTATCCTCAAGTGAAGTCACGTCACCTGACAGAATGATGTTCTGATTTACGAAGTTGGATATGCGCTCGCGCGTGGACATTGTTGATTAGTCCCAATCAGGGGCAAGAAGTGGAGGATCAACGATTCGGCTGCCAACAGTGCGCAGATTCTCCATAACATGAACGCCGCCTAACCGCCATTAAGCCATTGCCAGCCGCGCCAGTGGTCGGGCTGTGTGGGATAGAATTCTTCGGAGCGCGTTTTCCCCAGATTCCACTGCATTAACATGCCGAAGTTATTGGCCCCACGCCCATGCGAGCGGATGGCGTCTATCCCATAACCGTAACCGACGAGAATGTTCCAGCGATCGGAGGGGGAGCGATACAGAATGCCACCGCCCACGCCATTAAGCCAGTTGCCAGGCTGCTCTTCGCCAGGAAGATAATCCACGAATGCGGTGGACACATTCATGCCCACGTTCCAGCGGCGCTTCTCATCCAGCGGCAAAAGATAACTGGCGTAGCACAGTGCAAACCGCCGCGCGCTAATCTCCTGATAATAATAGCCGGGTAGCGACAAAGGAAATTCCGATTCGAGCGGCAGGAACCCACCGAGCCTATAGGCGCTGAAACGGTCGGCGTCTATGCTTGTGCCAGCGGTCAGGCGCACGGAAATGTTCTGCTGGCTCTTCGGCAGCGTATAGATCAACGCCTCTTCCGTCCAAAACAAATGCGAGCGGGGTTCGAGTTCTCGGTCACCCTCTAAACCGTAGACACCCGAATCAGTGCGGAATCGGCCTTCGTACCACACGGATATGCCTGCATGTTGTGTAGTTGATACATCACCACGCCGAATGGTTGTGGTGAACTGGAACCATGAAATT
>Ga0187887_10003698_pt1 | contig 11735 bp, 6 predicted proteins | sample June2016WEW_7_10_FD_132977 | JGI IMG/M metagenome (GOLD analysis project Ga0187887, IMG submission 132977) | Peatland microbial communities from SPRUCE experiment site at the Marcell Experimental Forest, Minnesota, USA - June2016WEW_7_10 | ecosystem: Environmental > Terrestrial > Soil > Wetlands... | reverse complement strand
GAGAACTGGATCAGGCGCGGGGTTCCAGTGGTGCTCACGATCTCGCCAAACGGGTCGGGGCTGGTTTGGGTTCCGGCCGCCCAAGCCAGATATTGCTCGTAGTCCGTCACCAGTGGAGTGCCGAAGTTCGGATGATTCCACAGGTTGAAGAAATCGGCAGCGAAGCGCAGATCCTGCCGTTCCGTAAGTCTGAAATGCTTGATCAGCGAGAAATCCCAGTTCTGCTGGAATGGGCCGCGATAGATGTTGCGGCCAAGACTGCCGAAGCCGGTGGTGCAGAAATCGGCACTGGCGGCGCAAGTGCCCGGCTGGGGATTATTCGGATCGCCCGGGTAAAGAAGCGGGGCGGTTGTAAAGGCAGTTGGATTCAGCCATCCACTGAGGCGCTGCGTGACGCTGCCGGAGCTCATGCCGCTGGCGATGGTGGCGCCGGAGGCCAGACTTGCGCCCACAGGCGACGTGCCGGCTCCCAGGAAAGCATTGCCGCCGTTAGAATCCAAGACCGAAAACGGCAGCGACGATTGGAAGCTGGTGACGCCGCTCACGGACCATCCACCGAGCGCTACACGCCTAAGGCCTGCCGTGTGGGCGAAGAATGGGAGGTCATAGACGTAGCTGAGTTTCAATACCTGAGGGCGGTTGAAATCAGAGATTCCGCGCGAAGCATTGATCGTACTCTCATCGTTGAAGGCGGTGTTGTTGGCTGTGTTGCCGGTCGAGGTCGCATCGATGTTCTTGGAAAATGTGTACGCTGCCTGAACGTAACCGTGCTCCCAGCGCCGCGAGACGGTCGACTGGAGGGAGTGGTAAATCGAGTACGCGTCGTTGGCGAAGATTTGATAGCCCGAGTAGCCGTTCAAGCCGGGCGTGGGCGTGCGTGCGATGGCGTTGGAGAATGTGTTGTTGGTGATTTGGTACGTGTTGCCGCTGGTGTCTGTCACCGTGAATGGATTAGCTGGGGTGGCATTGACCGATTGAATAGCGTCCCGTGTTTCGCGGAGGTGCGTGCCCTTGGACCCGACGTAGCCCACTTCGAGCACCCACTTCCGGCCCAGATCGCGTTGCACGGTGAGGTTCCATTGCTGCGTGTTGGGAACCACGAAGTGCCGCGGAACTTCCAGCACGAACAGGTTCTGCGTAGAATTCACCCCTGTCTGACCCGGCGTGCAGGCGTAGGTACTGTCCGATATGGTCGGATTATTGCTGGGAACGAGGCTGGTGAGATGCGCCAGGCACGGCAGCCAAGCGCCTGACAACTGCCCGGCGGCAGGCACGGCGTTGGAGTTCGTGGCAGGGGTTCCAGTAAAGAAATCAGACATGGTGAACCCGGGCGTCTGTCCAAAAAACACAATGGGGATGAACGGCGACTGGAAGCTGAGCTGGTCAACTGCTCCGACATCTTCTCGAACGTAGAAAATACCGTACCCACCGCGAACGGTTGTGTTGTGATGGCCTAGTACGTCCCAGGCAAATCCCACGCGCGGGCCAATACCGGTAGAGACGCTATTCTTGAAAGTTGATCCGGCAGCATTTCCGGTCAAGCCGGAAACGCCCAGTTTGTTGACGCAGCTGGGATAGATGAAAGGATATTGGCCAGACTTGGTGAGGTCCGATTCCATGTTGCCGATGTGGCAGGCGTTGTCGGTCCAAGCGCCGAAGAACTCGGTACGCAGGCCGAGATTCAGAGTCAGATTCTGAGAGGCTTTCCAGTCGTCTTGAACAAACACGGCGGAGTTCTTCTGCCGGTAATTGTGGTTATAGACACCGCCGCCGCCAAAGCTGAATTCCGGGCTGCCTTGCAGAAAATTCGCAAAATCGGTGACGCCGGAATCGCCAAAGTAAAGCTGTCCGTTAAAGACCTGCGGGAACTGCTTATTGAGAGTGACCGGTGTGAACTCGCCACCAAACCGCCAGTTGTGTTTCCCTCTGACCCATCCCAGAGTCTCTATGAAATTGAAGTTGTTCTGCGCCTGGTACTGATTGGCTTGCGGCGTAGGACCGAACTGAAACCCTGAACTGACGAAAGTAAATTTGTAAATGCTGTCCGTGAGATTGCTGGTGGGGCGGGTAATGTCGGCTTGGCTGGCGGTGACGGGCGGTACGTTAATATCGCTGTTGTTGATACGAACAAAGCCGAGGCGAAAATCATTGACCAGGCTCGGGGAGAAAACGTGAGTCTCGGTAAGGGAGAAGACCCGATCTTTGACCGGAAGCTGGTAAGGGAAATTAAGATCTCCGCTGCTGATACTGCCGCCGAGGGAGGCCTGCAGGCCGCCTGCGCCGAAGGGTACGTCCGACTGGAAATTCTGAAAGAAGAATCGCGCCGAGAGCTTGTCGTTGGAGTTGCGGAACTCGCGATCCCAGGTGGCGGTGAATTGATTGTCCGTATAAGTGCCGGGGATACTGGTGGTAAACGGGACAACCGTACCGGCATTGGTGCCGCTCGGAACGTTAGGCAAAGGATAAAGATAGCCGTTGCCCGCCGCGCCAAATTGGTTGCTTTGAAACGCGATCAGCGACGCCGCGACCGGATCGACACTCGCGATGCCAAACGCCGACTCCAAGTTAGCCACCCCGGCGGGACCACGGTCCGCCGCAGGAATATAGGGAATGAGCGTGCTGATGATCGTTCCCGGAGAATCTCCACTGCGTTGGCGTGTCCCCGAATAGTTGACGAAGAAGAAACCGAGTTTCCCGCCGCTGCCGATCGGGCCGCCCAGATCGCCGCCGAAAATGTTCTGCTGAACCACCGGCCTCGATTCGCCCGCCTGGTTGAGGAAGTACTCGTTGGCATCCAGCACCGTGTTGCGGAAGAATTCGTAAGCCTCGCCGTGGAAGCTGTTGGCGCCCGTCTTCAGAATAGCGTTGATGTTGCCGCCTCCATTGCGGCCCTGGGTTGCGTCGTAGAGCGAGGTTTGCACCTTGAATTCCTGAATCACCGCGGGATTCGGCAACGGGGTCGTAGTCAGCTCGGCGACGTTGTAGTCGGTCGCACTGATGCCTTCGATCAGATAGTTATTGTTGTCTTCGCGCTGGCCGTTCACTTCGATACGAACGTTGCCGCGTCCCAACTGAGAGGCAGCATTTAATTCGCCTTGCGCGCCGCTCGACAACGTGAGCAACTGCTGGAAGTTTTGTGTGGCCAGCGGCAGGTTCTTGATGGTGCTCGACTCAATCGCCTGCCCCGTCGTGGCATCGGTCGTGTCCACCTCTTGCACTTCGGCCTGGACTTCCACCTGCTGTTGCACGGCCTGGGTCTTAAGTTTGGCGATCAGGCGCGTGGTCTCGGTCACACGCACGGCGATATCTCGAAAAGTGGAGTCGGAGAACCCAGCTGCGTGAACACTCACCGTGTAGGCCCCAGCCGGCAGAAGCGGGGCGGTAAACGAGCCGTCGGCGCCGGAAGTCGCGGAGCGTTCCAGCACGCCCGTGTCCTGGTTGGTAATCCGCACCTGGGCGTTGGCGACGACTGCGCCGCTGGGGTCTTGTATGGTGCCCGTGATCGCGCCCGTCGCGCCGCCTTGGGCGAAGGCTTGGGCGGCGAATGCAATTGCGAGAAAACTAATCCAGATCAACCTACCTTGTAGCTTCAGCATTGCTTCTCCCTGGGTTCGAAAGTGAAATTCTTGTGGTTACTGAATTGTGTGTTAGACGGGCAGACAGGCAGATCGACAACAGAAGAGAGCGCGCAGCCAGTGTGGTGCGCTCAGGCGCAGCAGTGGGCTGCGGGGATACAAAGGTGATCGCTTGAGATTAGCTATCGCCATCGAAAACACGTTCCGGCAGAGTGCCTAAGCTCTGGGGATTGCGGAAGAATACTGAAAGAGGGAGGCGGTTGGCAATAGCAAATGCTGAAGTCGAAGAGAGCGATGTTGCCAATGTGGTCTCCGTATCGTGTCCCTCGGTCATGTTTTATCGAGGAGCTGCAGAGGCATTGAGCTTTCAACTCCTAGACTCGGCGCTTTGGCTCCTGGAAAACCATCCCGGTTCGCGCACATGTTCATCCTGGAAACAGCGGAGGCGAGCGGCCATCACGCCGCCACGGCCCAGATAGCCAACGGCCTTGCCGTGGTCGGCGCGCTCGACGACCGGCAGGCGTCCGATGTCGTAGCGAAGCATTTTCGACGCTGCTTCCGAAACCAGTTCGTCGGGGTGAGTGACCACGAGTCGAGTGCTCCCAGCCTCCTGAACGGACATGGCTCCGGAACAATCTTTGTCGAGAGCGCGCAGCAGGTCGCCGCGAGTGATGATGCCGGAAAGCTTTCCGGCCTGGTCGAGGATGAGCAGGGCCTCATGCTGGGCGACCGCGGGATCGTGTTGCGCAATGCGCTCGGCCAGAGCGCCCACTGTGGTGTTCGCCGCGATGGCAGGCAGTTCCTGCTCCATGGTCTCAGCGACCCTGGTCTGGGAGAGAACATCGGCTTCATAGTCCTGATGGACGTGCAAGCCGCGGCGCACCAGTTTTTCCGTCATGATCGAACTGTTGGGCATAAAGAGCATGGCGATGCCGTCGGCGATGACGCTGACAAGCATGAGAGGCAACACGGAGTTGTAGTCCCGCGTGATCTCGAAAGCGAAGATGATGAAGGTGAACGTGGCGCGCGAAGCCGCGGCAAAAACCGCGCCCATCGCTACCAGTGCGAAGGCTCCAGCGGAAAGCTGCGCGCCAGGCACGAAGTGGTTCGCCACGATCGCGAAAATGCCACCCATCGCGGCGCTCCACATGAAGCAGGGTGCGAGCAATCCGCCGGAAGTGCCGGAGCCGAGCGAAACGGCCAGAGCAACGGCTTTGGCAAGCATTACGATCAGCAAGAGTTTCCAGGCGAGTTGTCCGTTGAGAATGTCGCCGATCGTGTCGTAACCGACTCCGAGTACCCGTGGCACGAAGAAGCCGATGATGCCGAGGCCGAGAGCGCCAATGGCGGGCCACCACACTTCATCGAACGGGAGTTTCTCGAACTGATCTTCCACCCAATAGAGGAACTTGCTGAAGCCAACCGCGGCGACGCCGCAGATCAGTCCTAGCACAAGATAAAAGGGCAGCGCGCGGGGAATCGCGAAGTCCATCGGGCTGACCTTGAACATCGGTCCCAAGCCCAAGAGTTGCATGTGGACGGCGGTTGCCAGGGTGCTTGCGATTACGAGCGGGATGAACGAGCGCGACTTGAATTCGAAGAGCAACAGCTCGATGGCGAGAATCACGCCGGCGATGGGAGTATTGAAGGTGGCTGACATGCCGGCGGCTGCGCCGCAGGCGAGCAGCACTTTACGCTCGACTGCCGTAGTGTGAAAAGTTTGCCCGACCAAGGAGCCGATCGCCCCGCCAGTTTGAATGATGGGGCCCTCTGCACCGAAAGGGCCACCAGTGCCGATCGCAATGGCTGCCGAAACGGGCTTCAGGATTGCGACTCGAGGGGCGATACGGCTGCGGTTGAATAACACCGCTTCCATGGCTTCGGGTATGCCGTGGCCCTTGATCTTGGACGTGCCGTACTTGGCCATGACGCCCACGATGAGGCCGCCGATCACCGGTACGAAGATTACGGGCCAGCCCAGGTGATTGTGTTGCGGGCTGGAGAACTCCGTCGACCAGCGACGGAAGAAAAAAAGATTGGTGAACAGTCCGATCAACTTGTAGAGAACGAAGGCTACAACTCCGCCAACCAGACCGATCGCGGCGGAGAGGAATGAGATCAGCAGCATGCGAAAGGGTGCAGGTGACACCGCGTCAATTGCGGTCCGAGCCTTGTCGCGGTCTGAGTCGGCTGGGGTATCGGTTAAGTTTGCCGACGGGACTGTGTGCTCTGGAGTTCCATCGTCGACGGTGCTCATAAGCCGTTTTAGGTTTTTCCTTTTTTGCGGGGAAAGGTGAAATGCGGGGATGCGGCATCATTGCCTTCTCGCATGATGCGGCGAAGAGCGGTTACCAGTTCGGGTCCGGCCGAGCGCAGTTCGTCGTGGTGATGCAGGGCGAGTTCGCCGAGGATCTTCTCTCCCTTGGGGGTAAGCGCGAGTAAGACCTCGCGGCGATCGTCCTGGGCACGGGTGCGGTGGACGAATCCTCCCGTCTCCAGACGGTTGATCAGTTCCACGGCGCTATGGTGGCGGATCTGCATTCGGTTGGCTAATTCCCGAATGCGCGGGCGGACGCCAGGCGGCATGCCCTTGATCGCCAGCATGAGTTGATACTGGCCGCGCTCCAGGCCTGCCTCCTTAACTACCTGCTCGCTGAAGTGGAGGAAGCGGCGGATCTGGTGACGGAATTCCGCCAACGCCTGGTAATCGGATAAGGTGAGCTTCTTCATGCGCTGATCTTATGGTGCAGCGGATCCAGTACGATTCCATAGTATATCGTATACCGATATACAGCGAAAACTGAAACAGCTCTCGCCCGCGCCGGCGCTGGTCTCTTTGCCCGACTCCGTTTAGAATCCTTTGTCCCACTCTCGACGACATCGACAGGAGGTATCCGCCTTGATTCCGCGTTACACCCGCCCGGAGATGGGCCGCATCTGGAACGACGAGAACCGTTTTCGTACCTGGCTGGCCGTGGAAGTTGCCGCTACCGAGACTTTGGCCGAGGTCGGCATGGTACCCAAGAAGGCGGCCAAGGCAATCCGCGAACGCGCCGATTTCCGGGTGGAGCGCATCCACGAGATTGAGGCTGAGGTGCGCCACGATGTGATCGCCTTCACCACGGCTGTGGCTGAAATCGTTGGTCCCGACGCGCGTTGGTTTCATTACGGCCTCACGTCAAACGACGTGGTCGACACGGCGCAGGCTTTGCTGATCAAGCAGGCGTCGGCGCTTATTTCGGAGGATCTGAAGCGCCTGGCTGAGGTGCTCGAACGGCGCGCCTGGGAGTTTAAAGATACGCCAATGGTGGGGCGAACGCATGGGATCCACGCCGAGCCAATCACGTTCGGATTCAAGCTGGCCAACTGGTATTCGGAGACACAGCGCGACATCGCGCGCTTCACGGCGGCGGCCGAGGATATGAGGGTGGGAAAGTTCTCGGGCGCGGTGGGAGTTTTTGCTCACCTCACGCCAGAGATCGAAGAAAAGATTTGTGCGCGCCTGGGTCTGAAGGCGGCAGCGGTGTCGTCGCAGGTGATCCAGCGCGATCGTCATGCGCACTATGTCGCTACCTTGGCGGTGATCGCTTCAACCCTGGACAAGATCGCGACCGAAATCCGGCACCTGCAGCGCACCGAGGTGCGCGAGGCCGAAGAGTTTTTCAGCGAAAAGCAGAAGGGTTCTTCGGCGATGCCGCACAAGCGGAATCCGGTGACCTGCGAGCAGATCAGCGGTCTGGCGCGGGTTGTGCGCGGGAACGCACAGGCGGGATTTGAAAATGTTGCCTTGTGGCACGAGCGCGACATCTCTCACTCATCGGCCGAGCGTGTGATTTTGCCGGATTCGACGACGTTGGTCGATTATCTTTTGAGCAAAACTGCCAACCTGATTGAAACGATGTTCGTTTATCCCGAGCGTATGCTGGCTAATCTCGAGAGCACGCATGGCCTGATCTTCAGTGGCCAGCTCCTGCTCGATCTGGTGGAGCACGGAGTTTCCCGCGAAGATGCCTACCGCGCCGTGCAAGCGCATGCCATGCGGGCGTGGAAGGAAGATCTGAACTTCCAGGAGTTAGTGCTGGCCGATAAGGAGATTACGGGAAAAGTTCCCCGCAAACAGATTGAGCATGCCTTCGACCTTGACCGCCAGCTAAAGAACGTCGACAAGATCTTCGCGCGCGTGTTCGGAAACCGGGGCAAGAGTGGCGTGAAAGCACGCAAACGCGTAAAGTCTTCGCGCGCGGGAAACCGCCGCTAAGCGCAGGAATCCCACAAAATACAAACACCGTCGACGCGAAGAAGTTGCGATGTCTGTCCCTCGCGGCGCGCTCTCCAGATGTGCATCTTCTTCCCCAGCCCGCGCATCGAAGGAATTAACCAAGTGGTTAGATCGTAAAGTTTCGTCAATTGGGTCGGAGGTGACCTCTATGACAATGGATACGGGAACGAAGAAGAGGAGTTTTATGAGAATGCTGAGTTCGCTCTTGGCCGTGGGGTTGTTGAGCGCGACGCTCGCAGCTCAAACCGCAGCCGCAACTCGTTACGACAATCAAATTCAAGCTGCGGTTACGAAGAAGCTGGCGGCAAAGGATCAATTCTGCGACGTGCAATCGAGTGTGGAAGACGGCATTGTGACGCTCACCGGCACGGTCGATCTGTACCAGCGCAAGCTGGACGCGACCAAGCTGGCTCGCAAGATTTCGAACGTTCAGGGCGTGCGCAACCTAACCACTGTAGCGGGACCGAACGTGCCAGATGAGCAACTGGAGCAGCAACTGGCCCAGAAACTGCGCTATGTGCGCTCCGGCTACGACATCACGTTCGACTACTTTGCGCTCGGCGTTAAGGATGGCGTGGTCACGGTAGTCGGGCAAGACCGGACTGGCGTGGGCCGCGACGAGGCTCTCGCCGACGTTTATTCCACGCCTGGGGTGAAAGATGTGATCGCGAACGTCTCGCTGGAACCGGTTTCACCGATGGACGACGGGCTTCGCTTGCGCGCGGCTCATGCCATCTACCGCGATTCAGTGCTAAGCAAGTACGCCATGGATCCGGCGCGGCCGATTCGCATCATCGTGGATAACGGTCACGTCACGCTTTACGGCTCCGTGGATAGCACCATGGACAAAACAGTCGCTGGAATTCGAGCCAACCAACTCTTCGGCGCCTTCAGTGTGGAGAACAAACTGGTGGTGGAGAAAGATTCTCGCCAGGCTGGGATGTAACGTGGTTAAACGGAGGGAAGGGGCGCGGCGCAAGCCACGCCCTTTTTCTGGTTACTTCGACGGTGTGCGCTCAAAGGGGAGCTTGGTGTAGCGCTCTTTTTCGACCTCGATGATTAACGCCACGCGTCCTTCCGGAGCGCGGAAGGGGAATGGTTTCCCTGTGTACTTGTGGGAGATTGGGTCCATGACTTTCAGCTGAGGGTCGGAGCGGCGTTCGATTACGCGGCCGCGAATCTGCACTTCAGAATAGGGATCGTCGAAGTCCACAATGGAAAGCGCGACGCGCGGATCGCGCTGCGTGTTCTTCGCTTTGAGCGAGCCTTCCCCGGTGCAGACTACGAGCCGTTCGCCCTCGCGCCCGATCCAGACAGGCACGGATTGAGGAGAGCCGTCTGGCATGAGTGTTGCCAAATGCGCAAAGTTGGGCCGGTCGATCAGTCTCTTGGCATCTTCGGATAGTGTGATCGTCATAATATTCCTCCTTCGTCTTGAGATTCAAGGCAGCCGATTGATCAGCGATGCGACATAGCCCGCACCAAATCCGTTGTCGATGTTGACCACGCTCACGTTCGAGGCGCACGAATTCAGCATGCCGAGAAGCGCGCTCAACCCTTTGAACGATGCCCCATAGCCGACGCTAGTGGGGACCGCAATGACCGGAACACCGACGAGCCCCCCCACCACGCTGGGCAGGGCGCCTTCCATGCCGGCGCAAACAATCACGACCCGGGCCTTGGTCAGGGCCTCGCGATTGGCTAGCAGACGATGGATTCCCGCAACCCCTACGTCGTAGAAATGTTCCACCTCGTTGCCCATGAGTTCGGCCGTCACGACGGCTTCCTCGGCCACCGGGATGTCGCTGGTTCCCGCTGAGACGACGGCAATCATTCCTTTGCCGTAGGTGTGTGGATCGCGCTGCAGCACGATAGCCCGCGCCAGTTCGCGGTATTCCGCCGCGCGCACTTTTTTCTTTACCGCGGCGAACTGCTTCTTGTCAGCATGCGTGGCCAAAACGTTCCCACCATGCTTCGCCAGGCGTGCAAAGATCTCTGCCGTTTGCGGGGGAGTTTTCCGCTCTCCGAAAATCACCTCTGGCATGCCCGCGCGCAGGGCGCGATGATGATCGACTTTGGCAAAACCCAGGTCTTCAAACGGCAAGTGGCGCAGGCGTTCGACCGCATCGTCGGGCGTAAGTTTGCCCCGGCGCACCTGCTCGAAGAGTTTGCGGATGGAGTCGGCGTTCACGGTGTCACTCGGCATTCAGCATTCAGCCGAGCGGAGTCTAGATTAGCACTGGCAGCGGAGTTGAGTGTTAAGTATGAGCACTGCGGGAAGCTGCGCGGACTCTCGCGATCACCGCAGTACAGACTTTGCGGGCAACTCCGGGCTCATCGAGATGTGTAAGGAACAGACGGCGCAGGCCGCTCGGCTTCACCTTGCCCGCAAGGTAGGCGTTGTAGATCTGGTTTCCCAGGCCATATCCCCAGGCTCGCGTGATCGATTCAAACTTTCCAGTATCGGCGCGGATGGCAATCTGTGCGGCCTTTTCGCACGCAGCGCGCGATAACGCGGGGGGATCTTCCATCTCCGGCGCTGGTCTTGAAGGATAAAGCACTCGCGAGCCGAAGTAGGCTACAGCATGTTCGATCACTCGCGTGTAGAAAGTGTCGGCGGGCAGGGGGGCATTGGCGTTTCCCTGAACGCCGTTGCCGCTTGTGCCGTGTCCATTCAGATGCTGGGGCAGGCCTCGGCAGGCGTGATGCAGAAAGCGAGTCGTATCTTCGGCGGCGTGCATCATCCGAAATTCGCGGATGTAGAACGCATTTACCTGGGGAAGATAGGCGCTGCCGCGTTCTTCCACGTTCGCCAACATGGTTTCCAGTTGCGGTGCGCTGACGCCCTTGCGCGAGAGCAGCCGGCGCAGCACCGCGTCCGACGAGTTGCCATGAACCTCGGGCAGCATGTCGACCAGAAACTTCGGTTGCGTGCCGTTGTGAGGGGAATAACGGTTGATCTCGAGAAAACTGGCCAGGCTGTCGATCAGATTGTAGATGGTAGGCGCGAAGTCGGGACCACTATCGCAGCGGCTCCACTGGTCGAGAAACAGGCGGTAGCTTTCATATTTTTCGAGAGGCGTGGCGTTGAAGACGCAGAGGACGTCATCTTTGACACGTACCGCCTCGACCTTGTCGGCGCGCTCGCCAGCGGCGCGCCAGTATAGCGCGTCGACATTCTGCAAGACCGTGAGGGTTTTGGCGCTCGGCATCTCCTTGTCAAGCACGCGCGGGAGATGTCCCGGAGCGAGGTGCGACTCGCCGAACAGGACGAAGATCACCGCGTTGGGATGGCGCTGGCGGACCTCGGCTATCTTTGCGGCGGCGTGACGATCGCGGGCTCCGATCTTCCGCAAGTTTTCGCGCGGCATGCAATCCAGTCCGTAGACAGCCTCGCCGTGGTCGCGGGCCGCGACCAGCAATTCGTGGAACGGCGCCCAGTCGTATCCCCAGTCAAGATCGAAGCGGATGCGCTGGCGCAGTTCATCTTCGTCGATCTCACGGCGCCACCATTCGTCGAGGATGTGCTGATCGCGGGCGAAGATGGTTTCGACTCCGAGCACGACCGGGCGATCACCGGCCAGGGCCCGCTGCTCGAGAAGCGATGCGGCATAGCGCTGCGCCGCCGGCAGGGCATGGTAATCGCCAATGAGGACGATGTCGGCGGCATGCAAGGCATTTTGAATCTGCGGTGAATCGAGAACGCTTTCGTAGTGGCGAAAGGCTTGCGTGAATTCGCGAAGATATTTTCGGCGGCTGTGCGAATCCTGGGCGTGGATTTCGCGCTCCACTCCGGCCAGCGCGTGGAGCTGCGCGGCGCTGCGGCGGGATCGCAAGTTGACTGCGGATGCCATAAATGCGGCTTCTAGCTCCTGGCTTCT
>Ga0187887_10003697_pt1 | contig 11739 bp, 10 predicted proteins | sample June2016WEW_7_10_FD_132977 | JGI IMG/M metagenome (GOLD analysis project Ga0187887, IMG submission 132977) | Peatland microbial communities from SPRUCE experiment site at the Marcell Experimental Forest, Minnesota, USA - June2016WEW_7_10 | ecosystem: Environmental > Terrestrial > Soil >... | reverse complement strand
CGTACACGAGGAAGGTGGCGTCCACGCCACGGGCCAGGTCAAAGAAGTCGCGCACCGTCTCGGGGGCGTTCTTGAAGACCCGGTTGGTGACGCCGTCGACGACCCGCTCCATCACCTCAAAGGGCTGACCAGGCGCGCAAATCGTGGCGATGGCCTCTTCGATGCTCAATGTCACGGGTGCCTCCGCCGTTCATCCTAGACAGGGCGCGGTACGACGGCCGGGTTGTAAGACTGTGAGATGCAGAGTTTCGCTCGAGCGTCGTGATCCGTTTCCACGTGCACGTCCACCCCGGGTCACGACGACACACAGTGGGCGGCTCGCACGACGGGGCGCTGATCGTGCACGTCCGGTCCCGAGCCGTCGACCTCGCCGCGACCAAGGAGACCCTGTCGCTCTTGGCGGAGGTGTTCGAGGTTCGTCCCGGCGCGGTCACTTGCGTGCGCGGAGCGACGAACCGGACCAAGTCCATCTCGATCGAGGGCGATGACGTGGTGTTGACCGCGCGGCTCAACCAACTCCTCGCCGACTAACGGCGCGTTGAAGGCCCTACGAGAGGGCGGGCGTGGGCGCGTTGAGGCGCTGGGCCATGCGTTCTACCGCGACGGTGAGCTTGGTGATGGCCGCTTCGAGGTCGACGCGCGCGGTCTCGGCCTCGGGCGAGAGTCCCGCCAGGTGGTCCACGTCCCACAGTTGGAGCACGGGATCGAGCACGTCCTTGAGGAACTGGCTCAGACCGTAGATGCCCTCGCGCGCGATGCGCACGGCGTGACGGGTGAAGTTGGGGATACCCGAGCCGGGCATGGCGAAGTTGATCGCCTGCTTGGCCGCGGCGATCATCATGGCCGACGGGTCGATGGCGAAGCCAGCCAGGGCCAGGTCGCGGTAGAAGAGGTAGTGCTTGGTCTCGTCGCCCGCGATGAGCGCCAGCACGTTGCGCCCCATCTTGTCGAACTTGGGCAGGTGCGCCCCGGTGTTGCGGTGCGCGATCTGGGTGGCGCGCTCCTGGAACGACACGTAGCAGATCAGGTCGGCCAGGGTCTCGGGGTGCGGGACGTCCGCCTTGAACATCTGCACGCGCCGGCCCTCTTCGAGCATCACCGGGTCGATGCAGCGCGTGATGTGCACCCAGTCGCGCATGACCATGGCGTGGCGGTTCTCCTCCATCGTCCACTGGTGGTTCCACTCGAGGATCGGGTGGCCGGCGGGCGCGTGGGCCAAAAGCTCGCTGGTGTAATAGGGAAGGTTGTCCTCGGTGAGGAGATTGACGTAGATCGAACTGCGCACGCCCGGCGCCAGCGGATAGTTGTCCGGCGACCACGGATGATCCGTGAAGTTCTCGCCCTGTCCCCAATCGATCTGCTCGTGGGGGAACCAGAGGCGCGGCGATTCCATGTGACGGTTGAACAGACGCTCAACGTCTGGCGCAATTTCGGTGAGGAGATTGGTGCCACTGTCCGGTAGTCGCTTCAAATTCTTCTAGACCTTTCCGGTCTCGGGCTGCACGCCAGCCGTCTCAAGCGTAACGCTCTTTACCTATACCAAACGAAAGAGAACGGCCATGATTTATCGACCTTGTGAAAGTGTTGTCATACCCGCTCAGTAGCCTTTGGTCCCTATGCGCTGGCTCTCGACCCTCGTGCCCGAGGAGTTTCGCGCCGTCCTCTCCAAGCCGCTCAAACGGCTGTACCTCTGCGTCGCGCTGAGCTGCGTCGGCGCCGGACTGACGCTGTCGCTCTTCGTGATCTACCTGCACGACGTACGACACTTCTCGATCACCTTCGCCACGTTGCTGCTGGCCGCGTCGGCGGTCGCCGGCCTGGTCACCAGCCCTCTCTCGGGCACCCTGGTCGACCGCTACGGACCCATCATCGTCATCGTGGTCTGCACCGTCGTCGATGCGGGCGCGTTGGTGCTGTGGGCCTTCGCCCGACACGCCCCCCAGGTGGTCGCGGGCGCGGTGCTGTTGGCCGTCTTCGGCAACGCGGGCTGGGGGCCGGGCTCGACGCTCCTGAGCCGCCTCGTCCCCGAGGAGCACCGTCAACGGGCCTTCGGCGTCAACTTCATGTTGGTCAACCTGGGCATCGGTCTGGGCGGGCTCATCTCGGCCACCATCGTCGACCTGCACCATCCCTTCTCCTTCACCGTGCTCTACCTCTTGAACGCCACGGCGTACGTGGGCATCGCCGTGCTGTACCTCACCCTGTGGTCCCACGGCCGACCCATCCGGGAACTTCGCGAGGACCCCGCCACGCGCGACGAGGGCTGGCGCGAGGTGCTCAAGGACCACCGACTGGTCTTCTTGGTGCTGGCCACGCTGGTGATGATGATCGGTGGGTACGGATCCATGGAGGCCGGGTTCAGCCTCTTCGTCGTCAACGACCTGCACTTGTCCGTGCACGTCATCGGCGTCATCTTCTTCTTCGACACCTCGACCATCGTGGCCGCCCAGCTCTTCATCCTCAATCGCGTGCAGGGTCGCAGCCGCACGCGGGTCATGGCCCTCGCGGCCCTGCTGTGGTTCTTCTTCTGGATGGTCCTCTTCGTGTCGCTGCATCTGTCGGCCGTGCTGGCGGTCATCGCGCTGAGCATCGCTATGACGGTCTTCGCCGTCGGCGAGACGATGATGTCGCCCATCGGCTCGGCGCTGGTGAACGACCTGGCGCCCGAGCATCTCCGGGGCCGCTACAACTCCATGATCGGGCTCAGTTGGGGGCTCTCGGCCACCGTGGCGCCGGCCATCACCGCCTTCTTCTTCAGCGTCCACTTGGGCCATTGGTGGCCCCTCTTCGTGGGCGGTGCCTCACTGAGCGGTTCGTTCATGATGCTGCGCCTGAGGCGGCGCCTCAGCACCCACGAGGACGGCACCGACGCCGCCGCCCTACTGGTGTGAGGAGCGGGGGCCGCGCAGCGGGCGGCCCGTGACGTCGGGCACGGTCGAGCCTTCGGCGGTGCCGGTGAAGTAGGCCACGACGGCCGAGGCCAGGAGCAGGAAGCACGAGATGCTGAGCGCCAGGTTGAGCCCGTTGGTGAACGCCTTGTACGCGGCCTGCACCACCTCGTTGATGATGTGCTTGATGGCGGCCGACGAGTGGCCCGCCAGCGCCCGCTCCTGCTGGCCGACGGTGCCCGTGGTGATGGCGGTGATCACCAGCGAGCGGTCCGGCGCCGGGATGTGCAGGGCGATGAGCCGCTGGGTCAGGTTGACCGTCAACTGGCCGTTCACGATCGAGCCCAGGATCGCCACGCCCGCGACCGCGCCCATCTCGCGACTGGTGTTGGTCATGGACGCCGCCATGCCCGAGTTGGCCGCGGGAATGCTGGTCAGGGCCGTCGAGGTGACCGGGACCACGATGATGCCGAAGCCGATGCCGGCGATGCCCATGGTCCACCCTACGGTTGCCAGCCCCGCGCCGGGGCCGACGATGAAATCGGTCAACGCCACGCCGAGCGCCGCGATCAGGCAACCCGTCATCATGGGCACGCGCGAGCCCACGCGACCCACCCAGCGTCCGGTGAAGAGAGAGGCCAGCACCATGCCCGTGAGCAGGGGCGTGAAGTCCTGGGCCAGATCGTAGGCCCCGGACATGGCGACCACCTCTAAGTACAGCGCGACGAAGAAGAAGATCGAGAAGACCGAGAAGTAGCTGGCGAAGGCCACGAAGGACGAGCCGGCGAACGCCTTGCGTCGAAAGAAATCAAGGTTCAGCATGGGACTGCTGATCCGGCCCTCGACGTAGATGAACAGCGCCAGCGCCGCGACGCTGGTCACGTAGAGCGTCACGACCGAACTCGAGCGATAGCCCTCGCTCTCGCCGACGATGGTGGCGAAGGTCGCCGAGGCGATGGTGAAGGAACCGAGCAGGAACCCGATGAAGTCCGGGCGTTTGCGCGTGGGGTCACTGCTCTCGGGCAGCGCGATCAGGGCCACGACGAAGGCCAGTCCGCCGAAGATGAAGTTGAACCAGAAGATGGCGTGCCACGACCAGATCCCGACCAGCGTGCCGCCGAGGACCGGACCCATGGCCAGCGCGAAGCCCGACACGGCCGCCCACGCTCCCAGCGCCCGCGCACGTCGCTTCGGGTCGGGATAGATGTGGCGGATCATCGACAGCGTGCCCGGCTCGGAGGCCGCCGCGCCGACGCCCATGATCACCCGTCCCACGATCAGCGTGGTGGTGGTGTTGGCGATCGCGCACACGATGGACCCCGCGCAGAAGATGGCCACGCCGGTGAGCATCACCTTCTTGCGGCCGAAGTTGTCGCTCAACGAGCCGCTGATCAACATGAGGCTGGCGAAGGTGAGCGCGTAGGCGCCGACGACCCACTGCAGGTCCGTCACGCCTTCGTGCAGTGCGGACTGCACGTTGGCCAGCACCGCGCTGATGACCGTGTTGTCGAGGAACGTCAGGAAGAGGATGCTCAGCAGCGCCGTGAAGCCGAGGTCGGCGAAGAGTCGATGGAGCGGTGACCCCTTCAAACCGTGACCGGCCTTGACCGTCGTGCCCGAACCGCCTGCTTCGCTCATGCTCCCCTTCACCAACCGCGGTCAAGGTCCAGTGGCGGTCCTTAACAACGAATGAATCCCACTCGCTCGACGCTCCTTAACGTTTCGTCACTTCAATCTAGGCGTAGGCGTCTCACAGCAAGGTAATGGAAAACCCTGAGATCGCGACCGCGACCGGACGACCCGCCTTACGCGACGGTAACCCTCGCGAGGCGAGTGGTTATTTCTTGGCGGCGAAGGTGATGTCCGCGACGGCTGAATCGCCACCGCTGATGTTGCCCACGCTGACGTCGCACTTGGCCAGGTTCGAGGCCTTGGTGCCGCACGTCCCGGTGCCCACCTTGCCGGTGGTGACCTTGAACTTGACGGCCGGGAACTTCCCGCTCGAGCCGATGGTGGCGCTCAGGGGCAGCGAGGTGAGCGACGCGTTGCAGCCGGACTGGCCCTTCGCCGTGCGCAGGCATTCGACCAGGTACACCGTGTCGCCGGGCTTGAATCCGGTCCCGCTCACGGTGATGGACTCGCCGTTCTTGAGGTTGACGGCCGGCTTGGCGGTCAACTTGGGGGCCGCCTTGGCCCAGGCCGTTGTGACGCCGACGACGCCACCGGTCAGCACCCCTACCGACATCACCGCGACGCTGACGGCGACGCGGAAATTGCGAACTCTCGACATGTTGCTCCTCCGTTTGTTTGTTCCAACGGCCTCACTGCTCCGCTCAATGACGCTGATCGGAGGCCCCGTGACGCACGCCCGCCTCCTGTCTACCACCTCTGACCACGGATTTGCCGTCACCGCCGATGCGATGGCGGCCGTTACCCCGGGTGCCGCGTTCAGTCGGCGCGCGACGGTCCTGAGTCGACGCCCGTCTCTTGTCCCTCGCGCACCAACTCCTCGACCCGCTGCATCCAAGCGAGATTCTCGGTGCTTTGACCTGACGCGTGTAGGGCGTCACGCTCGGCACGAAGCCGTCGAGCCACCGCCGCCAGGTTCTTGGGCAGGGCCGTCGCCACGACGTTGCGCACCCACTGCGCGAGGGCCGGCGACGAGCCCTCCGTCGACACCGATACCACGACGTCGCCATCTCGGTGCACGGCGGTGAAGTAGAAGTTGGACCGCGCCGCATCGTCGACCACGTTGAGCAGCATGCCGCGTTCGTTCGCCTCGGTGACGATGCGATCGTCGACCAGCGGGTCGCCCGTGGCCACGACCGCCAGGAACGCGTCCTCGAGGTCGCCGTATTCGTAGGGGCGAAGCAGGAGCGACTCGACCCCCTCCGCTACCGGCGCGCGTAGCTGCGTCGCGATGATCGTGACCCGGGCTCCGGCCGCGAGCAGCAAGGCGACCTTCTGCGCGCTGACCCGCCCCGCGCCGATTACCACGACGGGTCGATCGGCCAGGTCGACGATGAGCGGCAGCATCAGGAACTCGCCAGCGTCGCCGCGTCTACCAGCGCCGTGACCTGCGCGAACTCCAGGTGGGCGACGGGACCGATGACCAGCACCGCCGGCGATTCGATCTCCATGGTCGCGAGCTGAGCCAGTTCACCCCGGCGCACCCGTTGGCCCCGCATGGAGGCCCGTTCGATGGCGGCGATCGGCGTCGACGCGTCGAGCCCGCCCTCGAGCAGCTCGCTCATGATCGTCGCGCGACGTTGCACGCCCATCAACACGACGAGGGTCACGTCGGGGTTGGCCAGACGGCGAAAGTCGACCGCCGCACCCTCGCGCGCGTGACCCGTGACGACCGTGACGCCGTGCGACAGTCCCCGATGGGTGACCGGTATCCCCGCGATCAGCGGCCCGGCGAACGCCGAACTGACCCCGGGCACCACCTCGCAGTCAATGCCGGCGCGCTGCAGCGCCTCGAATTCCTCGCCGCCGCGCCCGAAGACGAAAGGGTCGCCGCCCTTCAAGCGAACGACGTGCTGGTGAGCCTCACCGAGCGAGACCAGCAGCGCGTTGATGAGGTCCTGGGAGTTGGAGTGCCCGGGCCGCTTTCCCACGTCGATCAGCTCGGCGCCCGGCCCGGCGAGGTCAAGGACCTCGGGGTCGATCAGGCGGTCGAAGACCACGACGTCGGCGTTGGCCAGCAGCGTGGCCGCCCGAAGGGTCACCAGGTCCACCGAGCCCGGCCCGGCCCCCACCAGATAGACGGTCATGGCGTGTTCACCCGATCGAAGAAGTCGCCGAAGGACTCGTCATCGACACCCTCGGCCTTCCAGCGTTCCAACAAGGGCCGCAGCACCTCGGGGATCTCCTCGAGCTTGAGCTTCTCCTGGTACAGCGCGGCCAGTCGGTCGCCGCGAAGGCCTCCGCCCAGATAGAGGTCGTAGGTGTTCTTGGTGCGCCCGACGATGCCGACCTCGGAGACCGCGGGTCGGGCGCAGCCATTGGGGCACCCCGTCATGCGCAACTGCAGGCGACGCTTGCCCAAGCCGGCGCTGTTGAGTTCGTCCTGCACCTGTTCGACGATGCTAGGCAGTCGCCGCTCCGCTTCGGTCAAGGCTTGGCCGCACGTCGGCAGCGCCGGGCAGGCCAGCGCCGAGCGCTCCACGTGGCCGAGCTCCTCGACCGAGCGCACGTGATGCGTGGCCAGCACCTGTTCGACGGCCTCGCGGTCCTGGGGAGCGATGGCCGAGATCAAGATGTCCTGCTGGGCGGTGATGAGGAAGGTGACGGCGAAGCGCTGCGCGATCACCCGCAGCGCGCTGCGCAGGCGCTGTCCGTCGGCCACGTCGCGCACGCGTCCGGCCCCGACCCGCACGCCCACCTGGTGGGTGCCGTCATGCAGTTGACGCCAGCCCAGGTGGTCGTCGGCCTCAGCGAGTTCGACCTCGACCGGAGCACGCAGCTCGCCGGCGTAGCGCTGCTCGACCTCGCCCCGGAAGGACTCGAAGCCCGCGTCGGCCACCAAGTACTTCATGCGGGCGCGCTTGCGGTTGGTGCGGTCGCCCAATTCGTGATAGGTGCGCAGCACGGCGGCGATGAGGTCCTCGATCTCGTCGTGGGTGACGAAAGTCAGCGGGTCGGCCAGGCGCGCGAAGGTGTCCGCGTCGGCGTAGGAGCGGCCGAGCCCGCCGCCCACCACCACGGTGAAGCCGTCGCCCAGCTCGGGGTGAGTGGCCGGTATCAGTCCTAAATCCTGGGAGAAGACGTCCACGCAGTTCTCGCCCGGGTGCGCGATGGCGATCTTGAACTTCCGCGGCAGGTACGTCGTGCCGTAGAAACTGTGCTCGGGGCTCTCCTCGCGCGCGGCCGCCAGGTCGCCGTTGACGAAGATCTCCCAGTGCGCCAGGGTCTTGGGCTTGAAAGCGCGCGCGATTCGTGACGCCAATTCGCGCAGCTGGTGGTCACCGGCGTTCATGGTGAGGTCGGGGCAGATGACGGTGTTGCGCACGACGTCCCCGCACGCGCCGAAGGAGGTCATCAGGTACTCGTCCAAGGTGTGCGCCAGCGGCCGCAGCCCCTGCTTCATGACGCCGTGGAACTGCACGGCTTGACGAGTGGTGAGGCGGATCGTGCCGTCGGCGATGTCGTCGGCCACCTGGTCGAGCGCCAGCCACTGCTCGCTGGTGAGCTGACCGCCGGGGATGGCCACGCGGATCATGAAGATGTATTCGAGGGTCTCGCCCGCCAGCGAACGCTCGCGGCGCACGTCACGATTGTCCTGGGCGTAGATGCCGTGGAACTTGAGCAGGTGCTCCGAGCCGCCCGAGACCTTGGGTTCGGCGCTGGCCAGCTCCGTGGCCAGCTCTCCGCGCAGGAAGTCACTCGAGCTCTTGATTCCCTCTTCAGCGGTTGGTGCAGCCTGCGTGGTTGTCACTTATCTGGGCCCCTAGATTCTTCGGAAATGCGAATTGCCTTAAATCCTATCTGAATAGTCATAATTAAGACAAGTCTTTTTTTGAAGATCTCAAAATCAGAAGAATCCGTTTACTTTTCTCCCTCGGACGCCAACCCGCAACGCGAGACGCCTAGCTGGGGACGACCGGTTCCGAACTCAGCGGTCGAGCGGACGTTGGATGTCGTGACGGGTGACGGCCGTGTAGATCACCAGCACCACGATGACGGCGGTGACGCAGATGGCCGTCTGCGCGTCGCCGAAGTTGGCCCCCGACAGCGCGTGGGGTTTGGAGAAGTAGTCGGCGAAGGACGCCCCCAAGGGACGGTGAGCACGTACGAGGACCAGAACGCCGTTATCGAGTTGAGGCCGAAGTAGCGCCACGCGAGGCCGGGCAGGATGATGAGGACGCCGAAGAGGATGCCCGACGAGAGATAGCCCAGGTGCAGCGCCACGGCCGTGAAGTCGCCCAGCGCCGTGCCGAGGGCGAACGTCGCGAAGATCGTCGCCCAGTAGTCGAGCTCGCGCCGGCGTGTCACGATGCTGTGGATCGAGAGCGTGCCTTCGGTGCGGTACCAATACCAGAAGATCAGTGCCAAGACCACGGCCCAGAAGACCGTCGTCACCGAGTACGGGAGCCCGATGGTCAGGTGCATGGTGTCCGCCACGCCGGTGCCGCCGATGGCGATGGCGAAGGCGAGGAACCAGTACGCGGGCGCGTAGTACCGTCGCACCCGGAACTGCAGGTAAAGAGCGATAGCAAAGACGACCATCTCGATGGCCCCGCCCACCACCTTGTTGTGCAGCGAGAGGTAGTCCGAGGTCGCCTCTCCCCCGGCGGTGGTCAGTATCTTGATCACCCAGAAGAGCGCGGTGATCTCCGGGACCTTGGCGGCGAGCGGTTGGTCGAAACGGCGTCGCTGGTGCCTCGCCGTCACGACGCCAAACCTCGGCAGCGACGACGAACGACGACCTTTCGGCGCCCCAAGGCGTGCGGGTAGCGAACGGCACACCGAGGGATCACCAGTTGCGCCACGGACCCGATGTTACCGTGCCCTAAAATGGTCTTTGCTGGAGCCGACCTCCAGCCTTCGCCCACGGCGAGGCTAGTGAGAGTTGGCCATGAGCATCACCACCAACGCGCCGGACGGTGACGAGTTCCAGATCGAGCGCCGCGCGCTGGGGCTGTCGATCATCATCGGCCTCGTCCTGGCCGCGGTCGGCATCGCCATCGGCGTGGTGACCGGTTCGCAGATCATCCTCTTCGACGGCTTCTACACGTTCCTGGGCATCGGGCTGTCGTGGATGGCCATGCGGGTCTCGCACCTCGTGGCCACGGGACCGACGACGCGCTACCCCTTCGGACGCGAGGCCCTCACCCCGCTCATCATCGGCGTCGAGGGCGTGGCGCTCCTGGCCACCTGCGCCTACGCCACCTTCAACGCGATCCTGACCATCGTCGACGGCGGCAGCAAGATACCGTCGGGCTGGAGCGTGAGCTACGCCTGCGTCGCGCTGGTGCTGCCGACCGGGCTGTGGTGGTGGCTGCGCCACGCCGCCAAGCGGTCGGAACTGGCGGCGGCCGAGGCCACCCAGTGGCTCGCGGGCGGCGTGCTCGGCGCGGGGATGCTCATCGCCTTCGTCTTCGCCCGCCTCATCGTGGGCACCAACTGGTCGCCCGCCGCTCGCTACGTCGACCCCGTGCTGGTCATCGTGGCCTGCCTGGTCTTCGTCGTCCCTCCGGTGCGCATGATCCGCACCACCTTCATCGAGTTGGTGGAAGGCAGCCCCGACACCGACCTGATGGGGCCGGCGAAGGAGGCGGTCGACGAGGTCTGCGAGCAGTACGGCCTCGGCGAGCAGCACCTTCGCATGACCAAGGTCGGGCGAAAGTTCTACGTGGAGATCGACTTCGTCGTCGACCCCACCTGGAACGTGCGCCAGTCCGACGAGGTCCGCCGCGCCCTCAGCGCTCGCTTGAGCGAACTGCCGCACGACCTCTGGTTGACCGTGGAGTTCACCGCCGATCGCTCCTGGGGAGAGTGACGCCGCGCCGCTGCGCGCGAGGCGACGTGTGCGCGTCGGCGACGACGAGCGACGTCGCTCGAGGATATCGTGAGGCATGACAAAAAACCGTGCCCCGTTCGGATCGTGGACCTCGCCCATAACGAGCCAGCTCTTGGTGGGGAACGTGGTCGGCCTGATTGCTCCCCTGGTCGAGGGCGGCGCGCACTACTGGGTCGAGTCACGTCCCGCCGAGGAGGGTCGCTACGTCCTCGTTCGCCGAGGCCCCGACGGCGTGGCGGCTGACATGTTCGCTGCTCCGTACGCGGCGCGAACCCTGGTCCACGAGTACGGCGGGCTCTGCTACGCGGTGCACGGGTCGACCGTCTACTTCTCCAACTACGCCGACCAGCGCCTCTATCGCCTCGAGAGCGGCGCGGAGCCCGTCGCCCTGACGTCCGAGCCGCCCTCGCCGCGCGCCTGGCGCTACGCCGACCCCGTGGTGACGCCCGACGGGAGGCATCTAGTGTGCGTTCGCGAGCGTCACGGGGACGAGGTGATCAACGACATCGTGGCCGTGGCCACCGACGGCACCGGCGAACCGGTGGTCTTGGCCGAGGGGCACGACTTCTTCATGTCACCCACCCTCTCGCGCGATGGCCGACGGCTGGCCTACCTGGCGTGGGACCACCCCAACATGCCCTGGGACACCACGATGCTCTACGAGGCCGAACTCGACGCCGACGTGAACGTCACCTCCCGGCGCGTCGTGGTCGCCAATCCCGACGAATCGGTCATCCAACCTCGCTACGACGCCAACGGCTCACTGATCTTCGTGTCCGATCGCACCGACTGGTGGAACCTCTACCGCGACACGCCCGCGGGACCTCAGGCGCTCCATCCCCTCGACGCCGAGTTCGGTCGTCCCGCTTGGGCCTTCGGGCTGACGAACTACGCGCCCCTGGATGACGGGTCGCTGGTCGCCTCCTGGCAGGCAACCGACAGCTGTCACCTCGGCGTACTGGACTCGTCGGGCCTTCGCGAGATCCCACTGGACTGGCCCATCATCGGATCCGTCGCTTCCAACGGCGTGGACGTGGCGGCCCTGGTCGCCTCCCCCGTCAAGCCTGCCGCCGTGGTGCAGGTCGACCTAGTGAGCGGTGCGTCGGCGGTCCTCGTATCGAGTTTCGTGAACGCCATCGACCCTGCCTACTTGGCGGTGCCGGAGCCCATCGAATTCGCGACCGAGCACGGCCTCATCGCGCACGCGCTCTACTACGCCCCGATCAACCGTGACGTTGAAGGTCCCTTGGGCGAGTCTCCGCCGCTCATCGTGTCCAGTCACGGCGGTCCCACGTCGAGCGCCAGCTCAGCGCTCAACTACTCGAT
>Ga0187887_10003690_pt1 | contig 11755 bp, 10 predicted proteins | sample June2016WEW_7_10_FD_132977 | JGI IMG/M metagenome (GOLD analysis project Ga0187887, IMG submission 132977) | Peatland microbial communities from SPRUCE experiment site at the Marcell Experimental Forest, Minnesota, USA - June2016WEW_7_10 | ecosystem: Environmental > Terrestrial > Soil >... | reverse complement strand
GCTCCTTCGCCACAGCCGAAGTCGATGACAACTTTCCCTGCAATCCTGGGGAAGAATTCGTCCCCCATTAAAACCGCTAGCTTCGACTTGCCTACATAAGCGCGCCCGCTGCAGCAATCTGGGGCTCCGGGAGATATCCTCTTCAGAATTCGATATTGAAGGTTGGTGAACATTTCGGCGTTCTCGCTTCCTCCCGCGGTTCGAGCGTCTTTGCCGGCGGAAGTGACCCCTGTATCACCTGCATTCCCCTAACAACCAGTGTAACCTTGAGCCTCAGCAATGATTTGGCTTTGCACGTGCTTCAATCCAGCCTAACCAGGCCAGCCAACCACAAGATGTAAATTGTTCAGGGTATATCCGTAAGGCCCTGCACTTTTCACATAGGGTGTTTGCCCGAGTGCTCTTTGGTGACCAGTGTGCTACGGCGCAGAGGCCATTGCGCCCGGACCGACGGTGTCGGTTACATACGCAGCGGGCGCCTATGTCGGCCAATGGGCCTTGGTTCCTGTCTTGCTCGCGCTCTTTCTGAGCAATTTAGCTCACTTTGCGCATTTTTCGCAGTCTCAGTGCGGATTTCCTTCACGCGGCGAGGGTCGTCCGGATCGATAGGCGACTCTACGGTCTGGATCCTCGAGTCTCTCCGTCATCCTGAAAGCGCCTGTGGAAATGAGTGTTCCTTGATCACATCTTTCCCTGTCTCAAAATGGCATTGTAGGTGCTAGGAATATGGAAACACTCCAGTTGTACATAGGGGCGGAGCTATTCAGACCAGGGAGCACGGCAAGGTGATGATCGAGCAGTCCGTTCGGCTGGGACCGCGCGAAGAGCAAATCGTCGAATTGCTTTTGCAAGGTTGTGACAACGCCGAAATCGCCAGCGAGCTCAAAATGGCGCGCCGAACCGTGAAGGCTCATTTCAACCGGCTGTTCCTCCGTTTCGGAATTACCGACGGAATCAAACGAGTGAAACTCGCGACACTTTTATATCGGAGGCAATCATGTTCCCCCCCTACGAACGCTATGGCAGCCGCACTCCCAGCGAGCGTGAACAGCAGGTCATCGAGCTTGTCGCCCAGGGGTTGAAGAACCGCGACGTGGCGCACGCCATCGGTACCACTGAACACGTGGTGAAGAATTATCTTCGCGTCATCTACGACAAGCTTGGACTCTGGAACCGGGTCGAACTGGCTTTGTGGTACGAGTCGCGAAGACAGGGACCACAATTTCACGCCTAAGGGACCGCCGGATAATTTTCCGAGGCCAGTTTTCACTGGCAACCGAAGGCTTGCAGGTTGCGGAGTCTCTCCGCGGCGGCGGTGTCGCCTTTTCGAGCCGCTGCGTCCAGCAGCAGGCGCGCTTGGTCACAGCTCTTAGGCACGCCGTCTCCCCGAAGATACAAATCAGAGAGAAGCAAGGTGGCGGTCAAATTCTGTTTCGCCACCGCTTTCCACAACCAGCGGGCAGCTTCCTGCGTGTCGGGCGTCGTACCTGTACCGGCGTTCAAATATTTTTCCGCGGTCGCTAGTTCTTCAAAGCCGCCTTGTGCCGCGGCAAGAGTGGAGGAACTCGCAGTCACGGGGACGATCCGGGGAGTGGGGCGCCTGTCGACCGCAGCATCCCGTTGCGAATCTGCATCAGGCTGGCTCTGGCTGCGCACCGGCGGGGTAGGGGGAGCGCTCGTCGGGGCAACACTCTGGGCAGGAGTCGGCTGCGCCAACGTGGGGGATGCAGGCTGCTCGGCCGGCACCGCTCGCGGGATCTGAGCCGGAGCCGTGACCCCGCCCCAAAAGGCTGCGCTGCCGCGCCATGTCATGTACACCAGCAGGACGAGAAGGATCGCCAACACCGCGCCGATATAGACCCGGTAACTACGGGGAGCAGAAATAAACTCAGATTGAAATTGGGGCTCACCGAGGTCAGGAAAATTCTCCTGCGGCAGCGGCCAGCGTGCGCTGTGCGCTGTTTGGGGATGCCCGATATCAACGGAGTCAGAATCGGACGCAACCCCTGGCCCGCTGAGGCTGCCTTCGAACGCCCGGTCGAGTTCGCCCCAACTTGCTGCAGCCTGCGGTGCGGCTTCCGCGACTTGTGGTGGGTGCGCTGGCGAGACTCTCAGGGGCGACCCACACATCCCACAAAATCTTTGCTGCGCTGAATTGTTGTAGCCGCAAGAGCCGCAAGTTAACGGAGGCTCCTCAGCGGCCACCACAAATGAGTCCGGTGTCGGCGCCGCCTCAGCGTGATCTTCCTCAACTTCGTCTTCCACATTCTTGCGGACGTACTGCACGTTGCTGTGTTGAACCGGAACCGGCTCCGGGGGAGAACTGTTCTCCAGTTCGCGCAGCAACTCAGAAATCGCCTGTCCGCGCTTCTCCGGCGGATTGGTGAAATACACTTCTGCCCATCGTCCCATGTGCGCCGCCAGCAGCGGATTCAGGAGAGGATTCAGCTCCGGATCGGGCAAGGTTGTCGCGTCGGACTCGTCTGTGGGTTGAGCCACATCTTTCTCCGGAAGAAACGGCACTGCTTATGATTGCACTCCCGACACAGAAGGTTGTCAAATCCCGATGTGTGGAAATGTCGTTTGGGCATTGCGGCGGCGCGGGCGAGGGCCCCGGAGAGTCAGTCACATGCCTTTCGATAAGCCGGTTCGAACTGATCCAGCTGCGCATCGCGCTGGCTGGCGAACCTGCCTTTCGGTGTCTTGCCAAACAGATCGGAACCGGGGCAGTAGTAAAGGGCGGTGTGCAAATCGATCCACACCTGAGTGTCGGGATTGCCCTTGTATTCCGGAGCCTCGGGGGCCTCGGCCAGTCCCAGGCTGATCAGGAGCTTGTCGAAGGTGGAAAGATCTGCATCCGGAGCTGGCGGCTTGCGCCGGCTCGCACTCCCGGAAACCGCAGTTCCACGGCCCGTCGCACCCACCGAGTGGCTGGACAGCATTCCCCAGCGGATGACGACCGCCACCAGAACCACCGCGAACGCGAGATAGAAATCGCCGCGACGGGCGTGCCAGAAGCGTGCCAATGCCCCCGGTGAGCGAGTTCCGGCCAGCGTCTCCAGGAAGTCCCGGGCCTTCGCGGCGGAACTCCAGGTAACGTCTCCGGGCTGCGGCTTCAGGAGCGCGGTCGAGGAAGCTTCGAGATCGTTTCCGCCGGTCTGCGATCCGGGCGATAAGGATACCTGCGGCGCCTCGTCTGCACTGGCTGCGACTAACTGCGCTGACGAAGGATCCTCCTCGCCCCACTTCTGCAGCGGGTGCGGTGGAGCAGGCTTATCTTCCTCTTCTTGTTCCGCCGCGTTCGGGACCATCACGGCCCTGCGAGCTGCAACCGAGCGCGCTGCTTCTGGAGATGGGGAGTTGCCGTTCTGAGCTGCAGCAGGGGAAGTTTCCTGGCTGGCCAACTGCATATGCCAAGCCGATGCCAGCTTGCTCTGCATACTGGATTGGTCGCTGTCGCCGACCCGCGGAGCGCCACATTTGCCGCAAAATTGTTCCTCTGCGACCAGGGCGCCTCCGCACTTCCAGCAGCCGGAGCTTTCCATAGGGCTGGCCGCGCTGACGCCAAGCTCCTTGCCGGCAATCTCAGAGGGTTGGCTTCCTGCCAAAGCTGCCAGATCCGGCTTGAGCTTCTCGATTGCGGCTAACATCGAGGATCGTTCCGCGGCCATGGACTTCTTCAACGCCGACTCGGTCTCTCGCCCAATCGCTTCCGTTACCAGCCCGGCCATCAGTTGGCAGGTATGGATGTCCTGTTCGGCGAAGCCGTGCACTTTGTCGAAATAGAGTTCCAGCGCGCCCACAATATCGCCATCGTGATAGATCGGCACGGTGACCAGCGATTGGATTTCTCGCTTCCGGCACAAGTCCGGATCGAACATAAACTCGGTGCGGATATCCTGGGTGCGCAGCACCTGCCCGGTACGCACGCTGGAAGCGCAAATCGCCGTTTCCAAAGGGACCTTGCTTCCCAAGGGCAAAGCCGAAGCCCCTGCTCCAGCGCGGTAACGGATAGTTTTTCCCTCCAGAATTCCAATTGCCGCGCCACTCGCATTCGTAATGCCCGCGACTCTGTCGGCGACCAACGCCATCGCCTTCTCCGATTCGAGATGCCGAATCTGAATCTGGTGCTGCGTTTCGACGATCTCGGCCAACGTAAGCGTGTAGTCGCTGCTGGGACGTGGGTGTTCTTCCGGCGCCTTCGTGCTTGCTTGCAATGCGGCTTGAGTGGCCGCCTCCTGCTGCCGAAGTTCCCCGCTGTGCAACTCCAGGCTTTCCTCCATCTCCCGCATTTCGCGGTTGTGCTCCTGGATTACATAAGCGGCTTCCAGCAGCTTCTCAAAAGTCTGCTCGTCGAGAACTGGTTTGTTTTTCTGATCGGTCACAATCGCTCTTGCGGCCCTTGTAGCCAGCATGGGCGGGCGTAGCCCGCCGGAGAACAAGTCTATCTTAGAGCAATTCCCCCACCATAGAACTTGATTACTTGGTCTCCCCCTGCATGCTCAAGTTCTCTCGTGAGCTTCACCGGGAAGGCCCACTTGATCGAGGCATCCCGCATGATCGTCAAGGGCGCTTCACCGGCTGCCCCACATGTCTGGATGCAGCCCCGGATGCGCTGGAACGCGCCGCGCCCCCCGAAGGGAGGAAGCCTGGGCAAGAAATGCCGGCTCGGAGCGCCAGTGCCAAATTGCACAGTGTGGCGGGCCGCTAATATCCATTTTGGGAAAGCTGCGTCTGCCCGCCGCGCCACCCCCTCCTTGGAGTTCTCACCCCTTTCCTCGCGCTTAAGTCAACGGAGTCCAGACACCTTCAAGAATATGAAAGGAGGGAGGTTATCTATAAGGCAGGGGTAGCTACCCGCGATGCCCGGCTGTCTGAACAGGCTTCCCTGAGTGCGGCGCAGCTGCAGTCTAGCCCGTCGGCTTCGCGCGCTCTCCGCCCAATTTGGGACGGATAACCACGGCAGCGATTTCCTGCGCTTCTTCTGTGCGGCTATGGTCCTTGTCCCTAAGTGTAAGTACGCGCTGGTCTTAAGTACGGCGCGGGAGGGCGTAGAAGGTTTGGCGAAAGATGTGCTTAGCCGATAGTGCGGATTGCAATCCGATGAAATGTGAGAAGACAAAGACAACAGGTAAGGAGAACTGCCGTGATGGACCTCGATGGAATGAAGGTTACACCCAGAGATCAGCAGGTGCTCGACCTGCTGGTTCAGGGCTGCAGCAACAAGGAGATCGCAGGCCAGTTGAGCATTAGCCCGCGTACCGTAAAGCAGCACCTGCGCACCCTCTTTCTGCGGGCTGGAATTCGGGATGGGCGCAAGCGAGTACGGCTGGCGACAGCCGCATTCGACAGGGCGGAGGTGAAGTTATGATGCCGCGTGAACGCTTGACCCCGAAGGAAATTGAAGTGGCTACTCTGGTGTGGCAGGGTCTCACCAATCGCGAGATTGGCAAGCTCATGGGTACGACGGAGCAGGTCATCAAGAATCACTTGCGCAGCACTTTCGACAAACTGGGAGTCTGGAGCCGGCTCGAGTTAGCCATGTATGTGGCCGGCCATGGTGGCAAGAACTGGCTGGAAGAGGATGAACATCCGACGTTTGCGCTGCGTCGTGCCGCAGCCGGCTAGTCTTCAGAAGTGTGCGATTTTCGTTGGAAGAGCGACTTCGCATGGTTTTCCTGAGTGGTCCCTGTTCATTCCGAGGGGTGGGACTCAATAACGTCCCTTCTCGGGGCTCTGCAAGTTCTCGCAGGCAACCCTTGGGTGACGGGCAACTGCTGCAAAAGGTTTGCACTTTGACCCTCTGATTCGCCCGAAAGATCGGCGTAACACAAAGAATATAAATGACTTGTGTATACATCGCAGTCGGCCTGCAAATTGCATTGGTAGTTCCGACCCAATCGAGCGGGCTCGCCAGCAACTTGAGCCAGCTCCGCAATCCCTGGGCGGGGCGGGAATGGACTACACAGAGACTTTTTGGATGGCTTGTGACTCCACCGAGCAACTACGGGCAGAATATGGCCCGTTTCACACTCGCGCCGAGGCCGAAGCCGAAGCCCGCAAGCTGGGATTCAGTTACCTGCTGCGTTACGAACACCTGCTCGACGAAAAAGAGGAGATCCAGGAGGTTCGCTGCATCTTCATCGAGTTGCCTGGCGCAGTTGTCGCGGAGCCTTCTTCTATCAGCCTCCACACCCGTTGCGCCACCTGCGGCGAGTCCGCGACCCACGGTAAAGCGTGGCAGGCGGAAGTTTGGGCCGACATCCACGAGTTTGAACATTCCCGCCATCGGGTGCGTCTTTTCGAACATTCGCGCGGCAAGGGCCTGAAGGAAATCGGGGGCTGGCGCGGCTAGCTTTCCGCCGCGACTGGGAAACCTCTTTACGCAGCGGTGGATAAGTCACTGGCTGCAGCCCGATCGACAAACCAGATTAGCTTGCCTTCAATCGGCCGCACCAGTTTGGAGGGATACTTCTCGCCCGGCGCCTTGCCTTCCAGTACTTCATGCAGCACCGCGGCCTTGTCCGCCCCACTCACCAGAAACGCAACGCAGCGGGCTGCGTTCAGCACCGGCAGTGTGAAGGTAATCCGGCTATTGCTCAGCTTCTCCACCCAGTTGGCCACCACGAGTCGGGATTTTTCCTGCAACGCTGCAGTCTCCGGAAACAATGACGCCGTGTGTCCGTCCGGTCCCATGCCCAGCAGGATCAAATCAAATCTGGGGAATTCGCCTGGCGCCAGGGCGAAAAACTTTCGCAGAGTATCTTCATAGGCTTGCGCTGCCGCGGCAGCGTCCGGGTTATCGGCGGGCACGGGAAAGATGTTGGCCGGGGGAATGGGAACCTTCGACAGGAGAGTCTCTTTGGCCATGCGGTAGTTACTGTCCGGATCGTTCAGAGGAACGTGGCGTTCATCGCCCCAGAAAAAGAACATCTGGTCCCAAGGCAAACTAGCGCTGGCGTTGGCTGCGATCAGGGTGTAAAGGTTCCTGGGAGTCGATCCACCGGAGAGCGCAATCGTGAAGCGCCCGCGCCGCGCGATTGCCTCGGCAGCCGCGCGCAAGACCTCCTCGGCAGCCGCCTGAAACAGATCCTGCGGCGTGGTCAATTTACGCAGCTCCAAAGTAGAATTCATGAAGCCACTACCCGCGCGCCGCTGGCGTTGGTGGCAGCGCAGCGCGCCGCGCCCAGCAACCCGGCTTTGTCATTGGTGATGACCTGAACCGGAATGCCTTCCAGCAGCGGACGCAATCTGCCTTTCTCAAGAAAAGCGCGCATAAATATTGGGCTCGTGAGTTTCGGAAGAACCTTAGGCGAAATGCCGCCGCCCAGAAAAATTCCGCCGGTGGCCATGGTCTTAAGAGCCAGATTGCCCGCTTCCGCGCCGTAAACCGAGATCCACAAATCAAGCGCCTGCTCGGCGATGGAGTTGCTTCCACTCAGAGCCGCACGGGAAATCGTGGCGGCTGCGTCTCCCTGATCAAGTTTCACGGCAAAGCCGGCAGGTTCGTCTCCACACCCCCTCCCGCGCAAAAACTCGTACGCGTTAACCAGACCGGGACCGGACAGGATACGTTCATAACTGACGTGTCCGTAACGAGCGGACAGAAACCGCAACAGTTCAATCTGCAGTTCTCCCTGAGGTGCGAAATCCACGTGTCCGCCCTCGCACGCGAAAACCTGATGCTGGCTGCCATTCCAGAACAATCCGGCCTCTCCCAAGCCGGTTCCCGGCGCGATAACTGCCTGATTGCCCGCCGACGCTCCTGCCGGATTGAGCGCAATCAGATCGTGCGGGCTGAGCGCGCCAATACCCCATGCGTTCGCTTCGAGATCATTGATTAACAAAGTTGCGGGCAGTTGAATCTGTTTCGCCAGGCGCGATTGTTCGATGATCCAGGGAAGATTGGAGGTTTCTACGCGCCCATTATGCACTGGCCCCGCAATTCCAAAGCAGGCAATCTCGGGACGCGTCGTCGCGTCTTCGAGAAACTTGCAGACGATCTCGCCCAATTCGCCATATTCGCGGCTGGGAAAGACGCGCTCTGAAATCAGATGAAGATGGCCATTCTGGGGCTGAAAATAGGCTAATCGAGCGTTGGTTCCACCAATATCGCCGGCCAGAATCATTTCTCGAAGTTCCTCCAGCGCCGGCCATCGCGCTCCAATAGTTCGTCGGCCTCTTTCGGTCCCCACGTGCCCGAGGCGTAATTCGGAAAGTTCCGCGGCGGCAGCGCCTTCCAAAGATCCAGCACCGGATTTACCACGCTCCAGCCCGCCTCCACCATGTCGGCCCGCTGGAACAAGGTCTGGTCGCCGATCATGCAATCGTGCAGCAGCCGCTCATAGCCCGTGCTGGGCTGCTTGCCAAAGTATTCCTGATATTCGAAGTTCATGTCCACTGTTCCCAGGCGCATCACCGGGCCCGGAACTTTCGCCGCGAACTGCAACGAGATGCCTTCCTCCGGCTGGATGTGCAGCACCAGCTGGTTCGGCATCATGTGTTCCACGGAAGTGTCGCGGAACAGCACAAACGGGGCCTGCCGGAACTGAATCACCACGTGCGTGTTGCGCGCCGGCATCCGCTTTCCGGTGCGCAGGTAGAAGGGAACATCGGCCCAGCGCCAGTTGTCGATGAGCAGCTTCATCGCCACGAAGGTTTCCGTTCGCGAATCCGGCGCGACGTCGTTTTCGGAACGGTACGCTGGAACGTGCTCGCCACCCTCTGTGCCCTCCCCATACTGTCCGCGTACCGAGCGGCTCAGAACCTCCTCGTCGCTGATGGGCTGGATGGCATGCAGAATCTTCGCCTGTTCGTCGCGCACGGCATTGGCGTCAAACGAAATCGGAGGCTCCATCGCAGTCAGGCTGATGAGTTGCATAATGTGGTTGGGCACCATGTCTCGCATCGAGCCCGCATGGTCGAAATAGCTGCCCCGGCCTTCCACCCCCACGGTCTCCGCTACAGAGATCTGTACGTGATCGATGTAGCGGCGGTTCCAGATGGGCTCGAAAATTCCGTTGGCGAAACGGAACGCCATGATGTTTTGGACGGTTTCTTTACCCAGATAATGATCGATGCGATAGATCTGCTTCTCGTCGGCCAGCTTGAGCAGTTTCTGATTAAGGGCTTTGGCCGATTCCAAGTCGTGACCAAAGGGCTTTTCGATCACTACCCGACGCCAGTGGTCGTTGTTTTGCTCCATCAGGCCGGTGGCCGCAAGCTTTTCAACAATCGGACCGAAGAAGCTCGGAGCCGTCGCCATGTAAAAGAACACGTTTTGATGGGTGGAGTGATCGCGGTCGATCTGGGCCAGGCGATCCTTGATCTTCGGATAAAGCGTGTCATCGTTGAAATCGCCGGCAAAATAATAGAAGCGGCGCGAGAAGTTATCCCAGGTGTCGACGTCGATGCAGTCGCCGCAGTACTCTTTGACGTCGTCCAGGATCCTCTTGCGGAAATCCTCGTCTGACATCTGTGCCCGGGCCACGCCCAGCACCGCGAACTCCTTCGAAAGCAAGTCCGCCCGGGCCAGGTTGTACAGAGCTGGAATCAACAGGCGCGCGGTTAGATCGCCGGCCGCACCGAAGATCACCATGATGCAGGGATCCCCCTGCTTGCCGATGCGCGGTGTGGTTCGTGCCGGCTGTTCCGCCAATTGAGCCATGATTACGTCCTCAGGATTCTGCGCTGAAACAAATGTTGGCTACGCTCTGTTTTTGACTGGCTGGGCTGCTCCTGCCTGGCCCTCACCCGCTTCAACGTGCCCGCCAAACTTCTGCCGCATGGCGGAGAGCATCTTCTCCGCAAACGTATGTTGCTGCCGCGAGCGGAACCGCACATACAAGGCCGCAGTCAACACATCGGCCGGTACAGCTTCCTCGAGCGCGGCCTGAATCGTCCAGCGTCCTTCGCCGGAATCCTGCACATAGCCTTCGTATTCCGAAAGCGTCGGATTCTCCGTCAAAGCCATCGCCGTAAGATCCAGCAGCCACGAACTAACCACGCTGCCCCGCCGCCAAACCTCGGCGATGTCCGGCAAGTTCAAATCGTAGCGGATATCTTCCGGCAAGTCTTTACTGGTGGCGTTCCTGAAGATGTCGAAGCCCTCGGCATAAGCCTGCATCAACCCGTATTCGATGCCGTTATGCACCATCTTCACGAAGTGGCCGGAGCCTGAGGGGCCGCAGTGAATGTAGCCTTCCTCGGCCGTGCCGCCGAGTTTTTCCCGGCCCGGAGTGCGCGGAATGTCGCCCACACCCGGCGCCAGCGTCTTGAAGATCGGATCGAGTCTTTGCACCGCTTCGTTGGGGCCGCCAATCATCATGCAATATCCGCGGTCGAGGCCCCATACGCCACCGCTGGTTCCCACGTCCACGTAGTGAATGCCCTTGCCCTTGAACTCACCTGCCCGCCGCACGTCATCTTTGAAATAAGAATTGCCACCATCAATGATGGTGTCGCCGGTTCGCATGTGTTGCGCGAGTTTCTGCACCGTCTGTTCCGTGGCGCCGCCCGAGGGCACCATCACCCACACCGCCCGCGGCGGCGTCAGTTTGCCGACCAGATCTTCCAGTGACGACGAACCTCCGGCTCCCTCGCCCGCAAGCTGCTTCACCGCATCCGCACTCAGATCCGACACCACCAGTTGATGTCCGCCGCGCATCAATCGCCGCGTCATGTTCGCGCCCATGCGGCCCAGACCAACCATTCCCAATTGCATGCGTTACTCCTTGAATCGCTATCGCCGAGACCCTCCGCGCGTAAGGCGCAGCGCCTCGCCCGGCATTTTGCCGCTAAACTATCCCAGCGCCTTTTGAACCGCTGCTGCCAGCGTCGCCAGACCGGCGTTCACATCGCGCCCCAAATGCACCCGCAGCGCCCGCCGCCCGCGCTCAACCAGCACCTGGAAATCGCCCCGCGCCTGCGCCGCCTTCACTACTCCGAATGTATATTTCTGTTCCGGCACCGGCAGCTCCAACGCATCGTCGCAAGTGATCTGCAGGAACACTCCGGAATTCGGCCCGCCTTTGTACGCCTGTCCCGTCGAATGCAGAAATCGAGGCCCAAAGCCCAGGCAGGTGGCCACATGTTTCTTATTTCGCACCGCGTGCCTTATCGCCTGCAAGGCTTTCTCGTGCTCGGCGTTCATCTGGATGAATCCCAGCACGGCAAAGTAATCGCCCGCGCCGATGCGGCCTAAATGAGCCTTCAAATATCCGGCGAGAGACTTGTCTCCACCCGCGGCCTGCGCCAGCTCCGCCGCATTCTTGTCGTCGGTGAAAAGCTTGACGCCGGCATCTTCCAGCACAGGTGTTTCTGCCGGCAGAGAGCCGCTCTTTTCGTATGCAGAAGTTAAGTTGCGGGTCGCGATCTTGCTGGCTTCGACGTCGGGCTGGTTGAAAGCGTTGATCCCGATGATGGAGCCCGCAACCGCAGTCGCAATCTCCCAGAGGAAGAACTCCGCGCCGAGTTCGTAGATGTCCGGGATCGAAATACGCAGCACGGGGTGCCCGGCCTTTTCGAGCGCCGCCAGTTTCGCCTCTGTCTGAGCCTCGGCCGCAGTCTCCGTGTGGACGTACGCAAACACGCGATCGTTGCCGTACACCTCCGGCGAGGCCAATTCTTCGCGGTCTACGGGGATGATGCCTTTTCCAACTTTTCCCGTGGACTCGGCGAGTAACTGCTCAAGCCACGCGCCCAGGTCGGAGATCTCCGGGGAAGTGACAATCGTGACCTTATCGCGCCCGCTCCG
>Ga0187887_10003687_pt1 | contig 11764 bp, 8 predicted proteins | sample June2016WEW_7_10_FD_132977 | JGI IMG/M metagenome (GOLD analysis project Ga0187887, IMG submission 132977) | Peatland microbial communities from SPRUCE experiment site at the Marcell Experimental Forest, Minnesota, USA - June2016WEW_7_10 | ecosystem: Environmental > Terrestrial > Soil > Wetlands... | reverse complement strand
GCGGATCGCTGCGGTTCCTGCACGCGCTGCATCGATGCCTGCCCTACCAGCGCCCTCACCGCTCCGCGCCAGATGGACGCGACCCGCTGCATCGCCTACCTCACCATCGAAAAGCGCGGCGAGATCCCTGAGGAATTGCGGAAGGGAATGGGGCGGCAGGTGTTTGGCTGCGACATCTGCCAGGACGTGTGCCCCTGGAATCGCCGCGCACCCGCGTCGGCAGACCCTGACCTCGCGCCGCGCAAGCCCCTGGTGAATCCCGCGCTCGACTGGCTGGCGCAGATGGACGAGGCGGAGTTCGACCGCTGGTTCAACGGCTCGCCCGTCAGGCGCGCCAAATGGGGCGGCCTGCGGCGCAATCTCGCCATCGCCATGGGAAACAGCGGGCAGCAGCGCTTCCTGCCCATCCTGGGGCAGTGGTCCGCCGACACCGATCCCGTCGTCGCCGACGCGGCGCGGTGGGCAATCCAAAGTCTGCGACGGAATTAGAGCGAGGGGAGCAGCGACTCCTATCGTCGATTCATTCTTGCCAAGGCGGATTGGCCCCTACAGCATTCAAGGCGATGCGAGCCGCGCGCTTTGAGGAGAAGCTGCGGGGCTCCAAGCCGAAATCAGGCAGTGTTGCGTACGACGTTCGCGGCGCTCAGGCCCTTGGGGCCCTGCGTGCACTCGAACTCGACGGCTTCGCCCTCATTCAGCGTTCTGTACCCCGAATCCTGAATCGCGGAAAAGTGCACGAAAACGTCTTCGCCGCTCGACCGCTGGATAAACCCGTATCCCTTAGCTCCGTTAAACCACTTCACAACACCGTTCTCTTTCACTGGGACTCCTTCATCGTTTGCGTCTACGTTGTTGTCTCCGCGCCGACCCGGGTGTGCAGACTTCCGTTACGGATATAACGGAACTCAGAGACACCAAAAGCTGCCTTTGCCCACCCAGCTTCGGCGGTTCGGGCAGCTCTGAGGATTACCGGGGCAGTCACGGTGACAGCTATACAGGTACATCAGGAACTGGCCTTCTGATTGCGATTGCCTTCCCTGGGGACGGGAATCGTGTACCTGTTATGGCAGGAAACGATTTTGAAATCAAGAAAAAATTTGCGTGGAAAACTGGCATTTTTCAGCAGGTTACGGAAGTACGAGCAACTTTAGTGATCTTGCAGGATCGGCCCAGGAGGGTTGGAAGTGGTCGGCAAAGCCGCCTGTTAGGATTTCCCCAAGGATCTTCATGACTGAACCGGCTGAGATTCAGGTTGGCGTGCCGGCCGACGTCCGAGTCGCGCTGCCCCCACCGGCCCCCAAACCCCCGGCACGGCCGCGGCGCCGCAGATGGTGGCCCGTCCTCGTGGCTCTCGGCCGCTATCTCGCGCAGACTGAGGTACATACGTACGCCTTCAGCGTGGCGGCCAACACCATCCTCTCCATTTTCCCGTTTATCGTGATGATGTTCACGGTCGCCCAGCAAATCTTCCATTCCCCGGCCATGGTGAGGGAGGTTGGCGGCATCCTGCGCGACGTCCTGCCCTCCAACCAGGACTTCGTCGTCCGCAACATGAGCCTCCTCGTGCATCCCCGCGGAAGCGTGCAGGTGGCCTCAGTCATCATGCTGCTGATTTCGTCGACGGGCGTATTTTTACCCCTCGAGGTGGCTCTGAACCGGGTCTGGGGCGTCACCAAAAACCGCTCCTACGTCATGAACCAACTCGTCTCCCTGGGGGTGGCGTTTCTCATAGGGGTCCTGGCCATGCTGGCCGTCGGCGCGGCGATGGCCCAGACCGGCATCCTGTCATTCCTCTTTTTCGGACACACCGCCAACGCGGCTTACCGGTTCGTCCACGAGATCTTCCTGGAGATTGCTGTCGCCTTTTTGAGCGTCGGCATGTTTTTCGTCGTCTACTGGATCCTGCCGCATCGGCGGCTGCCGATCAAAGCGGTATTGCCGGTCGCGGTGATCACCGGCCTGCTGTGGGATGTAGGCCGGCTGCTCTACATCCTGGTCCTGCCCCACATGGATCTGCAATCCGTCTACGGCCCGTTCGAAGTCTCGGTGAGCCTGATGATCTGGGCATTCCTCACCGGACTGCTGCTGCTCGCCGGAGCACAATATTCAGCCACGCGCCACGCGCTCCGCCTGGCGCACCAGGCCGACGTGGAAGCCGCGAAAAAAGAGAAGGCCAGTCAGGCCTGGCTGGCAGAGTAGCCAGTTCCGCATGGGCGGCTCTCCCAGGCTCGTAATCTTCGATCTCCCTGCGTCTGAACCCCTGAACCCGATCCCCACATCGCCGATAAGAAAGACGAGGGTCAGACCTCGTCGAGGCGAATTGTGTCCAGTGCCGGTGTTGCCATCGCGTATGCGGGTCTGGTTGCGGCCGTGGAACAGGCCGCCGATGGGATCGTCATCACCGATGCCGCCGGATCGATCCAATATGTGAATCCGGCATTCACCGCGATGACCGGATACGAGAAAGAGGAAATGGTCGGGCGGAATCCCCGCCTCCTCAAATCCGGCCAACATTCCGCCGCCTTCTACGCAGAGCTCTGGAAGACGCTGCTCTCGGGTCGAGTCTGGCACGGAGAAGTCACCAACCGGCGCAAGGACGGCTCCCTCTACGACGAGGAGATGCGGATCGCTCCCGTTTTCGACGCGCAGGGCGCAACCACCGGCTACATCGCCATCAAGCATGACGTCACCGAGCGCAAACGAACAGAACAGAGGCTCCGCGAGAGCGAGGAGCGCTTCCGCACCATGGCCGACAGCACTCCATCGATGATGTGGGTCACCGGCGCCGCCGGTGAGGTTGAGTTCGTCAACCGCGCCTGGCGGCAGTTCTTTCAGACCACCACCGAGCAGGTTCGATCGCGCGGGCGGCAGGCCCTGGTTCACCCCGACGACCGATCTGCCTATGTTGCGGCCTTCGAGCGGGCGGTGAGAGAACGCGCGCACTTCGAAGCCGAAGCCCGCTTGCGCCGAGCCGATGGCGAGTGGCGTTTGCTGGGTTCACGCGCCCACCCGCGCTTCTCCCCCGCCGGCGAGTTCCTCGGCCACGTCGGCCTCAGCGCCGACATCACCGATCGCAGGCGCTCCGAGCAGGCGGCGCGCAAATCCCAGGAGTTTGCTCAATCCACCATCGACGCGCTCTCCTCCCACATCTGCGTGCTCAACCAGGCCGGCGCCATCACAGCCGTGAACCGGGCCTGGAGAGACTTCGCCGAAGCCAACCGCACGCCCGGCGCCCCCCTAGCGGGGATGAATTCCCCCAGCCCTGCTGCGACGTTCTGCGAGGGTGCCAACTACCTCGAGGTGTGCGACCGAACGACCGGTCCGGAGGCGGGCGAGGCTGCCGAATTCGCCGAAGGAATCCGAGCCGTTCTGCGTGGAGAGCAAGGAAAATATTCGAAAGAGTATCCGTGCGATTCTCCGTGGGAAAAGCGATGGTTCATGAGCGGGGTGACGCGATTCTTCATCGATGGCCTGCCCCACGTTGCCGTTGAACACATCAACATCACCGACCGCAAACAGGCGGAACAGGCCCTGCAGGAGAGCGAAGAACGCTTCCGCATCATGGCCGACAGTTGCCCCATCGGCATCTGGGTCACCGATGCCGATGGCGCGAACCGCTTCGTCAACCGTGCCTATCTGGATTACACCGGCAAAACCCTCGAACAAGTCGAGGCCGGCCAGTGGAAGACGCTCATCCATCCGGAGGATGCGCCGGAATTTGTCGAGGCATTCGAGCGTTCGTTGCAGGAGCACCTGCCCTTCGGCAATGAAGCCCGCTTGCGGCGCGCCGATGGCCAGTGGAGGTGGGCGGAGACCTATGCTACCCCGCGCCGCTCGCCGGCTGGAGAATTCCTGGGGCTCGTCGGCATCTGCAGGGACATCACTGCCCGCCGCCAGGCCGAGCAGGCCCTCAAAGCCAGCGAAGAAAAATTTCGCCAGCTCGCCGAAAACATCCACGAAGTTTTCTGGATGATGAACGCCGAAGGGGCCGAGATCCTGTATGTCGGTCCCGCCTACGAGCAGATCTGGGGCCGGACCTGCGCCAGCCTCTATGCCAATCCCATGGATTGGATGGAAGCCATAAGCCCGGAAGACCGCGAGCACGCCCACACCATCTTCCTGAGGCAGCTGCAGGGAGAGACCATCGATTCCGAATACCGCATCCTCACTCCGGACGGGCAGGAGAAATGGATTCGCGACCGCGCCTTTCCCGTTCGCGATCCAAACGGCGAACTGATTCGAGTGGCCGGAATCGCCGAAGAGATCACCGAACGAAAGCGCTACGAGACCGAGCTCATCCGCGCCCGCGAAGACGCCGACGCCGCCAACCGCGCCAAAAGCCGCTTCCTCGCCAACATGAGCCACGAAATTCGTACCCCCATGAACGGCGTGATCGGCATGAATCAGCTGCTGCTGCAAACAAACCTGACTCCGGACCAGCGCCATTACGTCGAAGTCGCCCAGGACAGCGGCCGCACCCTGCTGGCCCTGATCGACGATATTCTCGACCTCTCCAAAATCGAGAGCGGAAAAATCATCCTTGAAAATGCAAGCTTCGACCTCAGCCACACCGTCGAGGAAGTGATTCGCCTCCTGTCCATTCAGGCCGGCGCCAAAGGGTTGTGCATCGAGGCGCGCATTGCGCCGGGAATCCCGCGAATCCTGCGCGGCGATGCTCACCGCCTGCGCCAGGTCCTCACCAACCTTTCCGCCAACGCTGTCAAGTTCACTGACCGCGGACGAGTCACCCTCGACGCGGACCTCGAAAGCCTCAGCGACGGTCGGGCCACGGTTCGCTTCGCCGTCACCGATACCGGAATCGGCATTGCTCAGGAACAGATCGCGCCGCTCTTCTCGCCTTTCTTCCAGGCCGACGCCTCTACTACCCGCCGCTATGGCGGCACAGGGCTAGGGCTGGCCATTTCAAAACAGCTGGTCGAGAAGATGGGAGGCAATATCGGAGTGAATAGCCGGCCAGGCGAGGGTTCGACTTTCTGGTTCACCGCAGTGTTTGAAAAAACCGTTTCCCGCAGGCCTCCGCCCGCAGCCGAGCAGCTCACGGAAGTGGCCGCCATACCCTTCATCCCTCCCGGGCATGGAGAAAAAATTCTCGTCGCCGAGGACAATCTCACCAACCGCGAGGTGATTCTCGCGCAGCTGGAGAAGCTGGGATACAACGCCCACGCCGTCTCCAACGGGGCGGAGGCGGTGGAAGCGCTTCAGCACGGAAACCACGACCTGGTGCTGATGGACTGCGCTATGCCGGTGATGGATGGCTACGAAGCGACCCATCGCATCCGCGCATCGGCCCACGCGCAGATTCCCATCGTCGCCCTGACCGCCAGCGCCATGGCCCCCGATCGCGAACGCTGCCTCGCCGAAGGAATGGACGACTATCTCGCCAAGCCCGTCGAGCTCCCGCGCCTGGCAAAAACTCTCGCCAGATGGGTGTCGCAATCCGGTTCCGGCGAAACCGCCCCAACCCCTCGTGAAACCGCTGGAGCGCGGACAGTTCCTGTCTTTGATGCCGATTCTCTGATGCGCCGGTTAATGGGGGACCGGAACCTGGCCGGCGTCATCCTCAAAGCCTTTCTCGAGGATGCTCCCCTCCAGCTCAATCAGTTGCGCGCTCGTCTCGCTGAACAGGACGCGCCCGGAGTGCGCCTCTACTCCCACGCATTGAAGGGAGCGGCTGCCAACGTCGGTGGAGAAGTTCTCCGCCAGGCAGCTTACGCAATAGAAAACGCGGCCGATGCCCGAGATCTGGCCGCAGTCACCAGCGGCCTGCCCGCACTGGAAGCAAAGTTACTGGAGTTGAAGCTCGCAATCGAGGAGGAATGCTGTGCACACCAAAACCACCGCTCAGATTGAGCAGGAACAAATCATGGAAGCTTCCGGCTTGCTGAGAGGCGACATAGCCGTCCTCTACGAGGAGTGCGCCGATGAGCTCGTCGAGGTGGAGAGCGACCTCATGGACATTGCCGAAAACAAGGCAACCCTCTCCCCGGACTTCATCAATCGCGTTTTCCGCGCTTTCCACTCCGTCAAGGGCACCGCCTCTCACCTCCTCCATGAGCCGATGAAGAATCTGAGCCAGGCCGCCGAGAACGTGCTCTCCCAGGTGCGCGAGGGAAAACTGGAGCTCAGCATCTCGGTTGCCGAAGTGCTGCTCAGCGCTGTAACCCGCCTGCAGGCGATGGCCGCCGATGTCGATCGTCGCCTCGAAATCGACGACCGCGTCGAGCTCGATCGCCTGAAAGCCGTTCTGAAGCCCGAAAAGCCTGCCGGCGCCCGCTTGCATCTTGCCGATCCCTCCACGGAGCCGGCTTCAGGCGTGCCCACCGGTGGCGCCAGCGCGTCGGCGCCGCGCCGCCTCAAAGCCCTGGTCGTCGAAGACGAACTCACGTCCCGTCTCATCCTCCAGGATCTGCTGTCCAGATATGGCGACTGCCACGTTGCCGTCAACGGCTGTGAAGCCGTCGAGGCCTTCCGTTCCGCGCTGCTCGCCGGCAAAGGCTACGACCTCATCTGCATGGACATCCGTATGCCCGTCATGGACGGAACCGATGCTGTGCGGCATATTCGCTCCATCGAAGAGGAGCAGGGGATTTACTCCTCCGACGGTGCGAAGGTGTTCATGACCACCTCCATCCAGGACGTCGGGACGGTCACAACTTCGTTCAAGGCCCTCTGCGACACCTATCTGTTCAAGCCCATCGACGGCGTCGAACTCGAGGGGCATTTAAGAGCCTTCGGCCTCATCCCGCCGCTGGCGACAAAGCGGTAAGCGGCAATCTCCCGAGCGCGGCTCAAAGAATATCGCCGCGAAATCTTCCACGAAGCCTCGTGTTTTCAATCATGTAACCTTTCGCACTCGTCATAAGTAATTTTTTTCAATCACTTACTCAGAACTACTGCCCTCGATCTGGTGCAAAATCGGCCGCAAGCCGCCTGTTTTCAATCAAGCAGCCTTCGCGCTCGAGATAAGTCGCTTGTTTTGAGTTACATGAATAAAGAGCTGGGGCAATAACCGGCTTGTTTTCAACCACTTGTGATTTCCGAGCAAGGTAGGCTTGCAGGCAGGTGACAACCAGCTGCCAGTCAGGAAGCGATCAGGACAAGCGCCGGTTTGCTGCTCTACTTCGTGTGCAGCGTTCCGAACTTGTAGACGATGCCAGCCGAACCGGCGAACTCATTCTGCCAGGAAAAGCCGTAGTGCGTCGGCTGCCAGTCGGTAATCACGCGTACCGACAAGCGCTGCGTGATGTTGTAATCGAACCAGCCGCCAATGCCAAGGCCCACAGCGAGCTTGTCGTTGTAGATGCCGACATCTTGAGGCATCGTGCCGGGAGGAAATCCTGAATCGAAAACGCCATACGCAGCGCCAACGAGAGTGTGCATCCCGAACGTGTAGTTGCGGTGGCGGATGATGCGGAAATTGGGACCAAAAAGGAAGAGTTTCTCGGTCATCGGCGGCGTCGCCGGAATGCCCTCGCTGTTCGCGGGGACAACGAGATTGCCGTACAGGCCGCGCGCGCTGCCTTCGATGCCCCAAAGCGGATGAAGCCAGGCGGTCGCGGAGCCGCTCCAGCCGGTCAGGTTGATAGCCTGCACGTTGCGGCCAGGACTGGGGTTGAAGTGGGAGTACTCCGCGCCGCCGAAGAAGTCCCAGCTCTGTCCGTATTGCGGCGCTTCCGCTTCAGGAGCCGTTGCGGTGACCTGCGCATGGATGCGGGACTGCGGAACCAGACAAGCCCCAAGCGCGGCCAGGGCCAAAAGACGAAACATCACAGCTTTCACGCGATCCGGAACCTCAAACGAAGGGATGGCAAGCTTCAAGACTATCATCCACCAGGCATGGTTAGCTGCGCTGGGCAGGCCGGATGTGCAGCTCCTTCAGCTGCGCGTCGCTGACTGGAGTGGGCGCGTCGACCATCAGATCGATGGCTTTCGCGGTCTTCGGAAAGGCGATGACTTCGCGCAGGCTCGATGCGCCTGCCAGGATCATCGCGATGCGATCGAGTCCCAGCGCGATGCCGCCGTGTGGAGGCGTTCCGTACTGCAGCGCCTCAAGGAAGAATCCGAACCGGGCTTTAGCTTCCTCATCCGACATGCCCAGCGCGCGAAAGATTTGCTGCTGCACGTCCTGGCGATGGATACGGATCGAGCCGGAGCCGAGCTCAAGGCCGTTCATGGCGATGTCGTAGTAGCGTGCACGGACCGAAGCGGGATCGGAAACCAGCCGGTCCATGTCCTCTTCGTGAGGCGAGGTGAAAGGATGATGCGCCGGAGCCCACGAGCCGGTCTCAGCATCGTGCTCGAACATAGGAAAGTCGGTGACCCAAAGCGGTCGAAAGGCAGCGGAACCATCGGCGAGCGCGGTCGGTGTTCCGGGCGCGTGCACAACAGCGTCGGTGACCGCGAAGGCGCCATGGCGGTCGGCGTATTTGCGGGCCAGTTCGACCCGGAAATTGCCGGCAGCAGAGAGCACAGCGATCTCGCGCTCGGAAAGGCGGCCGGCAAACTTCGTGTCGCTGGCCTCGATGTGCGTTGCCGCGTCTCCAGCGACGATGACAATCAGGTCGTCAGGCTCGGCGTGGATCAGCTCGCGGAGCTTCGCGACCGACTCAGGGAAGGATTTTTCGAGCCGCTTCAGGTCGTCGAGAAGTTTCGCGCCTTTCTTCGATTCGAAAAGCGGCCGGTTGTCGTCGCGCTCCTTGCGCGAAAGGTCGCCGACCTTGGGAATGCGCACCGCAACCAGAGGCAGTGTGGGATCGACGGCGAGCGTCTGCAGCTGCTCGGCGGTGAAGGCGCTGCGAATGTCCGTGAGGCCTGGCAGGCGCAGGTCGGGTTTATCGATGCCGAAGGTGCGCATCGCTTCGTCGTAGGTGATGCGCGGAAAGGGCACGGGCAGTGCGATGCCGACGGCAGCAAAAGCCGCCACCATGAATCCTTCAACCACGGCGAAGATGGTTTCCTGCTGGGGGAAACTCATCTCGAGGTCGATTTGCGTGAACTCCGGCTGGCGATCGGCGCGCAGATCCTCGTCGCGGAAGCAACGGACGATCTGGAAGTATTTATCCATGCCGGAGATCATCAGGATCTGCTTGAAGAGCTGCGGCGACTGCGGCAGCGCGTAGAAGTTGGCCGGGTGAACGCGGCTGGGCACAAGATAATCGCGCGCGCCTTCGGGCGTGGAGCGCGTGAGAAACGGCGTTTCAATCTCGTAGAAGCCCTGGGCGGAGAGGTATTCGCGCACGGCGAGGGCGACTTTGTGCCGAATCTCGAAATTGTGCTGCATCTCAGGCCGGCGCAGGTCCAGATAGCGGTACTTGAGCCGCACTTCCTCGTTGGCGATCGCCTCTTCAGAGGGCGAAAACGGTGGAAGCTTCGCGTCGTTCAGGACAACCAGTTCGTTGGCGGCGATTTCGATCTCGCCGGTGACCATTTTCGGGTTAATCGCGTCCGCGCCACGCAGCCGGACCTTGCCGATGGCCGCAACGACGTATTCCGGGCGCACATGCTCGGCTTTGGGATGGCCTTCGGGCGAAAGGTCCTTGTCCAGCACGATCTGCGTGATGCCGTAGCGGTCGCGCAGGTCGAGGAAGATGAGGTTGCCGTGATCGCGCCGGCGATTCACCCAACCCATCAGCGTGACGGTCTTGCCCGCGTCAGCGGCGCGCAGTTCGCCGCAGGTGTGGGTGCGTTGGTGTGTGCCTAAGAAATCGAGCAAAGTCAGAATTCCTAACCGTTCTGTAGCGCCTGCGCGAGCTCGCCGCGCGGGATTTTGGTCTGCTCGCCGGTGGCGAAGTTCTTCACTGTCAGGATACCGGAGCGCTGCTCGTCTTCGCCGAGCAGAACGATGGCTCGGGCGAGCTTATTTCCGATTTCGAACGACTTCTTGAGACGGAACGTGCCGTCGCCCAGCTCGATGCGGAGACCGGCGCGGCGCAGATCGCGAGCCAGCGCCAACCCCTCCGCATTGAGCGATTCGCTCAACGGCGCAATAAAGGCGTCGGCCAGCTTCGAAACGGGTTCTCCTTGCTGCGCCTGCAGAGTCAGAATCAGCCGGTCGAGACCCATGGCGAATCCGATGCCGGGAGCCTTCGGTCCGCCCAGCATTTCCGAGAGGCCGTCGTAGCGTCCGCCACCGAGCAGCGCGTTCTGCGCACCGAGGCCGCCGTGTGTGAACTCGAAGGTCGTGCGCGTGTAGTAGTCGAGGCCGCGCACGAGGCGCGGGTTCACTTCGTACTTCACCCCGCAGGCATCGAGCGCGGCCAGAACGGCGGCGAAGTGGGCCTTTGATGCGTCGTCGAGATAATCGGCGATTTTCGGCAGATTCGCGACGATGGCTTCGTCGCTGGGGTCCTTCGAGTCGAGAACCCGCAGCGGGTTGGTCTCGGCACGCCGCTGATTGTCCTCGGACATCTGGTGCTTTACCGGAGCCAGCGCCTCGCGCAGGGCGGCAACGTAGCGGGGCCGATCCGTCGACGACCCAACAGAGTTGAGCACGAGATTCCAGCCGGTGATACCCAGCTCGTCAAGAAAGCTCGCCAGCATTTCGAGCACTTCCGCATCGCGGAGCGGCGACTCCGATCCGGCGCTGGGCGGCCCGATGACCTCCGCGCCAATCTGCCAGAACTGCCGATAACGCCCCTTCTGCGGCCGTTCGCGGCGAAACTGAGGGCCGATGTAGTAGAGCTTCTGCAGAAGCCCGGTTTCGCCCATCTTGTGCTCGATGTACGCGCGCACCACGCCGGCGGTGTTTTCCGGCCGCAAAGTGAGCGACTGTGACTTTTCCGACTGCGCGCGGGCGCGATCTTCCCACGTGTACATCTCTTTTGAAACGATGTCTGTCTCTTCGCCGACGCCGCGGGCGAAGAGCTGCGTGTCCTCGAAGATGGGGGTGCGAATTTCGCCGAAGTTGTAGCGGGCGAAGACCCTTCGAGCAGTAGCCTCGGCGCGGTCCCAGAGTTCGGTTTCGGGCGGCAGCAGGTCGCGCGTGCCGCGTACAGCTTTCAGCAGAGTCATCAGAAATGCGGTTCTTAAGCCAGTTTACCGGAGCGTGCCGGGCGATCACCGATGGGGTGGCTGGCGCGGGCGGGCGAAACCTTCCCCAATCCAGGCGCCGAGCAGGACGGTGGCGCCCGTCACGGTGAGCGGAATTCCGAACGCGCCGATCGCGAAAAAGGGTGAGGGCGGGGCGGCAAAGGCGGCCACGATCAGTCCGATAATAAGGAAGAGGTCGAGCAGCAGACCGGCAGCGAGGATGGCTTTGCCGACGGTGCGCATTCGCCTGAATCCCTCGTCGAGCGCCATGACGGCTAAGTTACCACGGAGCAGTACTGACGCTCCTGCTGGAATGCTCGGAGGTGCTATTTTGCGGGCGATCACAGCATGGTACGATCCGGCGATAACCATGCGGCCAATGGCGATCCTGTTGCTTTTTCTGCTCTCCGCGCAGGCGTGGGCCCGCGACAACGCGCCTGTCTGGGTGGAGGTGCGGAGTCCGCATTTCAGCGTCGTGACCGATGCCGGCGAAAAGCAGGGGCGCCATATCGCCGATCAGTTTGAGCGCATGCGCTGGGTATTTCAGACCCTGTTTCCCAAGGCCAATGTCGACCCGATTGCGCCGATCCGCGTGATCGCGGTCAGGAACCAGCGAGGATTTCAGCCGCTGGAGCCGGAGGCCTATCGCGCGAAGGGAGCTGTGAACCTGGCCGGCCTGTTTCTGCGAAATACCGACAAGAATTACATCCTGCTT
>Ga0187887_10003681_pt1 | contig 11780 bp, 6 predicted proteins | sample June2016WEW_7_10_FD_132977 | JGI IMG/M metagenome (GOLD analysis project Ga0187887, IMG submission 132977) | Peatland microbial communities from SPRUCE experiment site at the Marcell Experimental Forest, Minnesota, USA - June2016WEW_7_10 | ecosystem: Environmental > Terrestrial > Soil > Wetlands... | reverse complement strand
CATGGCGGCGGGCACCACTAGAGTACGACTGAGGTTACGCGGTTTGGTCTGAACGATCGGGTCTAAGTGAGGTAAGACGCGACGCGGCGTCTTATCTCGCTTGGCCTGCGCTGCACACCTATCGGGACACTGGCTTGTTCCGAGCCGGATGTCGCGCAGACACGAACCCGTGCTTTCAGTGGAGTGTAGTTCCATTTGAACCCACCCGCCCCCGATTCGCGCCTCCCCCCACTCTCAACTGCGGTGCTAGTTAGGGAAGATACTTGACGTAACACCATACTTCTCCACGCTTCGCAACGATCCCCGCTTCCAGCAATTGACCCAGCGCTATCGCAAATGACTCACTCGGAATTTCTGCGCGCAAAAAAAGAGGGGGACGCGAAACTGATGCGTCCCACCTGGGAAGAGAGACTCCGTTTCGAGCGCTGCCTCAATAAGAGGTCGCGCCCGCAATGTCGTTAGCGATGCCCGCCGTGGCCGCCGCCACCATGCGATCCGCCGCCGCCGTGTGAAGATCCGCCACCATGCGACGATCCACCACCCCGCGACGATCCACCACCGCGAGAGAATCCGCCGCCGTGGCTGCTGGGCGCTGACCGCCCGCCGTAGCTCGGAGCCGACCGTCCGCCGCCATAGCCCGGATAGCTGCGTCCGCCATAAGCACCGCCGCCATAAGAGCGCGGCGTGACAATGGGCTGCCTCATGTTGAGCGGTGGACGCCCTCCGCCATACCCGCCTCGCCCTTCAGATCCTGGATATCCAGAAGATCCACGCGACGAGCCGTAGGCGCCGCGATTCTCCGTTGCCCCACGGTTTTCCATCCCGCCACGATTCTGCGCCTCGGCACCCGACGAACGTCCCGTCGAAGGTTCCGCGGCTCGCGGAGCCATCGGGCCAAACCTTTGCCATGCGCCATTGCTGGCAGCACCGCCGCCTTCGCGTCCCGCAGGGCTTTCAGTTCTCGGAGGCGAACCCGAGCCAAATCCCCCGCGCGCTTCCGTATTCCCGCGTGCTCCGTTCTCGCTCGACTGACCAAATCCCCGTGAGCCCTGTTCTCCCGTCCGAGCAGTATTGTTGCGGCTCTCGTTGTTCGCGCCCGCCGGACCATTACTCCGGCTCTCCGCACTGCGATTCCCGTTGATCGGCGAAACTCCGCTCTGCCGCATTGCATTCGAGACTTGCGCCTGCTCGCGCGCGAACGAATGTTGGTTGGTCGTGCTGGTTCCGTGCGTCGAGAAGAAATGCTGGCTCCCGCCACGATTCCCCAGCGTTGAAGCCGCCGCCGGACGCCCGCTCGCGCTCAAGCTCTCGCGGCTCGGCGTCACCGGTAAATTCCCGGTTGCAAAGTGCGCATTCTGCATCGCCGCGTGGCTGACCGCTTGGAAATGTCCGCCGCTTCGGCCGAATTCATTGCCTGCCACCGAACTCGCCCCGCGGAAGTGCGAATCGCTCATCGCAGACCGTACGTTCGAGAAGCGGTTTCCACCGTGCAGCGGGCCAAACCCACCGCGGTTGTAGCCGTAGAATCCGGTAGAGCCAAATCGTCCCCCCCACCCTCCCCACCACGGATGGAAGAAGTCACACGGGCCGATCGGGAACCATCCAATCGAACCCCAGCCGAATCCCACCCCAAATCCGAATCCCCCGCCGAAGCCGAAGAACGAAACATAAGCCGGCGCCCACAGCGGCCGGTAATACGGATATCCGTATACCGGACCCGGCCACCACGCCCATCCTCCGTCCAACATCATCCAGCGCCCGTAGTGATACGGCGCCCAGCCCCACGGCTCGTACGATACCCACGTCCATCCCCAATAAGGTTCCCAAACCCAGCGGCCATCCCGATACGGAGCCCAGTCCGCCCCAACATTCGGCTGCCACACCTGCCCATAATCCGGAACGTTCTTCCACGTCCCGTTGTTGTCCAGATCCTGCGAGCCAACGTAATAGTCGTTCGTGTGCCGCCGCGATGCCGAACCGTCGATCATCCGGTCGCGGTCCGTATTCCACTGATCCCAGTCATCCCGGGCCGGCGCTTCGCCAACGCGGTATTGTGCCTGGTCGGCACTGCCCTGAATCGTAATGAACTGGTTCTCGCCCACCCGCGTGCCGCCCTGTGGCGTCGTGATCTCCACTTCACCTCGCCGCACCAGCACCTCGGTGTGATCGTCCGCTGTCACCAGCACCCGAAAACTGGAGTTGCGCCGCTCCGTCCGAATCGCGACGTTCGGCGTATCGATCTCCGCGTCCCCTTCGCTTTTCCCCAGAACCGTGTAATTCGCCATCCCCTTGCCAAGCTGAATCTGGATTGTGGAACGCGTCAGATTGGTGATGTTGGCTTGCGTGTGTTCTGAAAGCCGCAGGATGTTGGCATAGTCCAGTTGGAGTTCGACCCGCGCTTTGTCGCCGGTTGAAACCTTATCGCCCGAGACCACCGGAGCGTTGACCTGCGCCGCCGACCAGTCGCCCGAGTCGCCCCGCTGCGTCGAAACGTCGCCGTGAATCATGCTCACGCGAGCCACGCCGTTATTTTCGGCGGATTCGTTTTGATTGCTCTGATTGCCATTGTTTGGATTTCCCCGTGGATTTCCGTAGGGACGATTTCCGTTGGGCGGATATCCGTACGGCGGATATCCATACGGCCCCGGTCTTTGCATGCTCGGAGCCTGAATATTCGGACTCGGTTTCGGCGGCTGCTCGCTCATCGGCGGTCGGCCATTCTGATCCTGCTGCTGCTGATCCTGTTGCGTGTCATCCGGCCCATAGAGCTTCGGAGCCGGATGCGCCTGATCTTGACTCTGACTCTGCCCCTGGTCCTGCATCGAATCCTGATCTTGTTCCTGGTCCTGCATCTGATCCTGCGCCGGAGCCTGCATCTGATTCTGAGGTTGCACCTGGTTTTGGTTTACCGGTGCCTGACCCTGGGGCGTCGGATTTTGCGATAGGTCCGGATTCTGCGCCATCACCATTCCCGGAATCGCAAAAAGAAATCCTGCTATGACTGCGGCTATGAATTTGAACTTCACTTCCATACATTCCTCCACCCTAGGCTCTGAACGAACTTGTATGCCGGAATGCATGCAGCCCGCATGCCAATGTCGGTCGAACCGTCAGTATTTAGCTAAGGATTGTCGTATCAACGAATTAGGAGCACTCAAACGATGCGGGAAACCGGGCCGCAACACCGTCCCGCTGGCCGCGTTCCACCAGAGTGGTGCTTTTCGGCCAGGGAATCCGACTGGCCTCCCCCCGTGAGCGCGGTCTTTTGAAGTCAAAGACTTGGCGGGAGGTGAAACGCCAGGTCTTTGAGGAATAAGGACTTAGCTATAAAGTATTTACAAATCAATAGGATGCAATGATTGTGAAGATGGATTTCTTTCATGTCTTTGAGAAATAAGGATTTAGGATAGAGTCTTCATAAATGAGCAAGTTAGAAATACTCGAGTTGGCACCCTTTCTATGCGGAGCGGCGCCCTTATCAAAGGGTTGCGGAGCGAATCGGGGCGCAGCCGATCAGCCTTATTCACTCAATCTCTATGTCTCCAGACGCGGTTTCGATGTGAACGTCACCTCCCCCTTTCCCTAGGTTCCCGTGGAGTTCACGAGGATTGCTGGTTCCGTGGGTGTCAATTGGGAGATGCGCTGTAATTGTCCCTGAGCTTGTATGAGCAGAGATTGTGACGTCTGTCCCCGAAGCGAACTGGACGCGCACTATGCCTGTGCCAGTTTCGAGTTTCCAAGCGGAACTTGGCTTTCCTGATACGCGTATACTGCCGCTTCCGCTCGTCGCTTCCAATCCGCCATCTAAATCCGCAATATCTACGTCGCCGGATCCGGTTGTGATCTCCATGTGCGCCCTCAAGGTAATCAGTACACTCTCCGGCTTGGCTGCTTTAGCGGACGCTTTCGGGGATTCAAGAAAGACGAAAGCGGCCTTCTGTGGCTGTGTCTCGTCGGCAATCTCCGCAGCCTGGATTGTTCCCGTACCGGCTTTGGCGCGAACTTCTCCGTGGACATCGCGAAAGTCAATATTGCCGGAACCGGTGCTTGCTTGAGTTTCTCTCGCGATGTGCCATAAATGTAAATTGCCAGACCCGCTAATGGACTCGACCGGGCCCTGAAAGCCTTCGATTGTCTGGTTGCCAGAGCCGGTTTCCGAGTGAATTTGTGCGTCTCCCGGAGCGAGAATCTCGTATGAGATCGAAAGCCCCCGTGTAACATCCGCGTTGGCAAAACGGCCGATGCTGACAGAGCGGCCCTTTTCGTTACACAGGATCGGCGGACTGGCCGCAATCGACAGGATGCGCGATTCCACGGATTCGTCCTGCGCGGATTCAGCGCCATAAATGCGGGCGTGGATTTCGATCTTTCCCGGTTCGCCCACTCGCACCGAAATATCCCCTGAATCGGTCGACACATCCATTCTGAGAGGACTCGATATAGCGCAGGAGCGGTCAAAGCGACCTTCAGCCCCGGCATGCGAAACTCTGGCAAATCCCAGTATGAGCACGCAGAAGAAAACGAAATTCCTTCCGCCGACAACTGGCCCAATCGCGGTCTTGAGCCGGGATCGTTCGTTGGAAATCGGCTTACTCATCGATACGGACATTGATTTATGCGAATTGCGTTTGCCTTATGCCTAAGCTTTCACACTAGGGGTGAGATACATGGATCTCCAGAATAGCAATCGCCAGTTGTTGCAATATCCGTTGTTTGAAATCATCCAAGGCTTCTTCCTGAATGCTACAACCTTTACAACCGTCGAGGGTGACGGATAGGATCACCAGCTGCCTCTGATCCAAAATCTTTCGTTTCCTAACCTCAAAATCGGGAATTGCCTCGACGATCTCGGCTAAACGAGCTGCGTGTTCCTGAGCTTCAAAGCCTTGAAAGTTGTTGGGAAAGTCTTTCAAGACTTGAGCATTCGACGCTGATTCCCCGCTGCGGTAAACAAGAGTCCCAGACTTATTGTATATCTCCAATACTGGAAAAGAGAACGTGGATTCTTGGTTGCCGCTGGAATGCTGACGCGCCTGGGCATATGAAGACATATCCATGTTCGTGGAGAACAGCTCGCTATCCTTTCGTTGTGCCTCGCAGCCATTCAACATAATCATCAGTAGTGCCGAACAAAGCAATAAGACGAGAGAATTGTCGGGTTCGCCGTCAAAGTCACTGTGCATGTTCAGCCCTCTCATTTGTGCAGCCATATCTCGATAACTCGACGTGCAACCTTGCTACCTATATAGCAGGATATATGTTGACTCGACCACTAGTGAAACGTCCGGCCCCGGTCGCGGTTTTCTCCCGAACCGGAGCCGAACGAAACCCATAACACGACCTGGATATCATGCGGGCACTCAGATCGTTGGCTAACGCTTCGCTAATTTGGGCACTGGACCTTGACGCATGTGCACTTCCCATTGCTGCACGTACAAAAGTAGCATCCATCGCCGATTGCAAATGCCTTCGGCGGTACGGCCATCGCCAAAAGCGATATACTCATCGCGACCACACCAATCCATCTCCTCATAACTGGGCCTCCTATTCTGACTGATGAAATTACGGCCAGCGAGTAGCCGCGACGGCACTGTAAAGCCCCCCCTCAATTGTTAAGTTAACATTCGCGGGTTTACGAATTCCGAAATGCAGTTCCTAACTTATTTATTTTGTTGGCCGATCAGAATTAGTGCCGGAGGGTTAGAGATCGAAGGAGTTTACGGATTCAGGAACAACACTTCAAAGTCGGCTAATGTGATGGAGCGTTTTCGAGCGGGCGTCCGCGGGTGCCCGTACCGCGTGTTGCGCCGCGTTTGGTAGCGAAGTAGAGCGGCTCCGTAGCGCGCGTCGGGAAAGAGCGAAACGGTCTATCCGGGATTAGGTTCTTTCGCCCCTATGGGGCTTTGTCGTGCGACGGGAATCTACCCACGGCTTGCGCCGTGGGCTGCATTCCTACGCCGCTTCGCGGCTGCTCACCCATGTTAAAGTCGCTTCGCAGACTCCAGCGTCACTCCGCCTCGCTATCCTCAATCCCAATCTTCGACAATCGATACCGCAGCGCATTCCGCGAAAGCCCCAACAATCGCGCCGCCTGCGATTTATTCCCGCTCGCGCGCTTCAAAGCCTCCCGAATCATCTCGTCTTCCCACTGATCGAGCGTCAGGCCTTCAGGCAAAAAGCGATCCGTGGCTGCGCCCGCGCGGTTGCGCGGCAAATCCAGTTGCACGTCGTTCACATTGAGTTCCGGCCCTGCCGCCAGCGCACACGCCCGTTCGATCACGTTCTGCAGTTCGCGCACATTTCCCGGCCAATAATGACTGACCAGCACCTGCATCGCCGCCGCCGAAATCCCCCGCAACTCGCGTCCCGAATCTTTTGCGAACCGCGCCAGGAAAAGATTCGCCAGCTCCGGAACATCCTCCTTGCGCTCCCGCAGAGGCGCAATATCGATCGGCACCACGTTCAGCCGGTAATAAAGGTCTTCGCGGAACGTTCCATCCTCCAGCGCCGCTCGCAGATCGCGATTCGTGGCCGCGATCAATCGCACGTCGACTTTCACCGTGCGCGTCCCGCCCAGCCGCTCAAACTCCCGCTCCTGCAGCACGCGCAGCAATTTCACCTGCGTCGCCGCCGGCACATCTCCGATCTCGTCCAGAAACAGAGTCCCCTTGTCCGCCATTTCGAACTTGCCCGGCTTGCTCGTCACCGCTCCCGTGAACGCTCCCTTCTCATATCCGAAGAGTTCGCTTTCCAGCAGGTTTTCAGGGATTGCCGTGCTGTTGATTTTGACGAATGGCCCCGCCGCGCGCCGCGATTTCTCATGAATCACGCGCCCGATCAGGTCTTTGCCCACCCCGCTCTCGCCCCCCAGCAGCACCGTCGAATTCGTCGGTGCCACCCGTTCCACCGTCGCCAGCACTTCCTGCATCTTCGGGCTGCGCGCCACGATGTTCGGATGGCTATATTTCTGCCCCAGCGCCTCGCGCAACGACCGGTTTTCTTCCTGCAGCCGTGAATGGTCGAGTTCCTTGTGCACAACCATTCGCATTTCGGCCAGCGAAAACGGCTTGAGCACGTAATCGCTTGCCCCCGCCTTCATCGCCTCCACCGCTGTTTCCACCGACCCGAACGCGGTCATCACGACGATCGGCAAGTCCGCACTGTGCTGCTTGGCTGTCTGCAGAAATTCCAGCCCGCTCATCCCCGGAAGTTTCAGATCCGTCAGCACCAGATGTACAGGCTCCGTAGCAAGCAGCTTCAATCCAGTTTCCGCGTCACCCGCCGAAAGCGTCTTGAACCCGTCCTCGCCCAGATTCAATTCCAGCAGCCGCCGCATCTTCGCTTCGTCTTCGATGATTAGAATAGTCGCCATGTTTTATCGGTTCGTGGAGTGACGTGCGCCCTCGCTCGTCAATGCCGAGCGAAGCTCGGTTCCTTCCGCCGGCTTTACCGATTCTTTGAGCGGAAAGAACAGTGTAAACACCGCCCCGCCCCCCGCCGCATTCTCCACGTGGATTGACCCGTTATGCCCATCCATAATTTTCGAGACAATCGACAGGCCCAGCCCCACGCCCGTTTTCTTCGTCGTCACAAATGGATTGAAAATTTCTTCGCGCAGCTTTTCTGGAACGCCCGGTCCGGTATCCGCCAGCACTAGCTGCACTCCGTCCTCATCATGAAGCGCGGCCAGTCGAGCTGACACGCGTAATCTTCCGCCTGTTTCCTCCATCGCCTCATAAGCATTCTGCACAAGATTCAAAAACGCCTGCTCGCACAAACTTTCATCGAGCGGCACAAGCGGAAGGTCTTTCTCATAATGCCGTTCCACGTTCACCGGCTTGCCCGTCCACCGGAACGCTACCACTTCGAGCGCACGATCCATGAGCGCCGTCAGTTTGGCTGGCTCCAGTTGCGCATGCAGCGGCCGCGCAAAATCCAAAAATTCAGTCACCAGCGCGCTCAGCCGGTTGACCTCGGTCGAAATATAGCCCGCCAGTTCTCTCGCCAGTTCGTCCGACCCTTGCAGCCTCTGCGTCAGCATCTCCGCCGAACCTTTGATCACGCCCAGCGGATTGCGGATTTCATGCGCCAGCCCAGCCGACAATTGTCCCAGCGCAGCCAGCCTTTCCGACCGCCTCGCTTCCGCTTGTGCCTGCTCCAGTCGCCGGTTCGTCTCCGCCAGCCGTTCCGCCAGTTCCCGATAGAGCTGCGTTTGATGCTGGCTCTGCTGCGAAAATCGGTTCACCACCATCGCCGCCAGAAAGAAGAACATCACGCGCAGCGCCAGGTACCCGATCGCCTCGCCCGTGATCTCATACTCCTGCATCGCGGGATACAGGTACGAGCAATACGCCGCCGACGCCAGCAGCGTCCATAGCAGCGTCATCACCGTGCCGCAATACAGAGCAGCCGTAACCACCGGAAGGAAGTAAATAGGCCAGTAACTGCTGTTGATGCTGGCCTCGCTGCCCGTGTGATCGATCAGCAGTGTTGCCAGCAGAATCTTCAGCAGGATGACATACAATACGCCCCGCCGCGGAAAACGCGCCACCAGCCGCGACTCCAGCAACTGCACGATCCCGATCGCCAGCAGGATGACTTGCTTGTGCCACTCGAGTTCCGGAGGCAGCGCCGCCAGCACGACCAGAAACGCCAGCCAGATCGTCAGCCACAGCGCGTCGACCCGCGTAAACCGCCGCGCGTCAGGATCGAAAATAGGAGGCGTGGATTCCAAGCTGCTTCCATCCAACCCCAGAACCCCCTCCCCCGTCAATTGGCAACGCTCATATAAGTATTTCGAATCCTCAAGATAAATAGTTTCGATTTCCGAAAGTTCCGCCCACCCGCTACTGTTATGATGCCGCTCTGTAATACGGCGAAAAAATGATGACTAAGGTCGAAGCGATAATTCAGGTCTCAAAGCTGGATGCCGTCAAGGATGCCCTGCACGAAATTGGCGTCGAAGGAATGACCGTTTTGGAGGCGCGCGGCCACGGCCGCCAGAAGGGTCATACCGAGTTCTATCGCGGCCGTGAATACTCGGTCGATTTGATCCCGAAGGTCAAACTCGAAATCGTGCTCGCCGATGAGTGGGTGGAAAAAGCCGTCCAGGCAATTTGCACGGCTGCCCGTACCGGCAAAATCGGCGACGGCAAAATTTTTCTCTCGCGCATCGACGAGGCCATCCGGATTCGCAACGACGAGCGCGGCGACAGCGTCCTTTAGCATTCAGCCGCCAACGGCCAGCCGTAAGCGGGGATCGAAGCGCTTTCACAGAGAAATGGCAGAGTGCGAATGACCGCCGCGGCCTCCGTCAATCCCGAATTGCGCGACCTCTACGCGAGGGAATCGGCTGCCATCCAGCAGGAATTTTCTGTTACCAGTGACGGCCGCCGCGCCCTTGCGCGCCGCGCCGCGCTGGTCGACACCATCGTCCAGACTCTCTGGAATGAAATCATCGTGGCGTCCGCCGCCACTGCCGATACCACTCAAAATCCGGGTCCCAGGAATTTCGCCCTCGTTGCCACCGGAGGTTACGGCCGCGGTTGGCTTTTCCCCCACTCCGACATTGATCTGCTTTTTCTGCATGCCGGCAGCGACACCGAGGCCGAATTCAAGGATGCCATTCGCCGCTTCTCGCAGGAGCTTTGGGACCTCCGTCTCAAACTCAGCCCCGCAACCCGCAGTCTGAGCGAGTGCGATCGCCTCGACCCGAACAATCTGGAATTCGCCATCGCGCTGCTGGATTCCCGCTATTTAGCCGGTGATCGCGATCTTTTCGCCCGCCTGCACGAAAAATCCGTTCCTCGCCTGGTTGCCCGTGAATGCCACGCCCTCATTCAGAATCTCGCCGAGCTGACCCGCTCCCGCCATCACAAATTCGGCAACACCGTTTTTCATCTCGAGCCAAACGTGAAAGACGGCCCCGGCGGATTGCGTGACTATAACGTCACCCACTGGCTCGCATTGATCTCGGCTATCGAAAAACTCCGCGTCTGGCCCGATCCCGATTCGCTCCTGCCGGCTTCCTCCCGCCGTGCTTTCGAGGCAGCACTCGACTTCCAGATGTCCGTCCGCTGTTTTCTTCACTTCCGTAACGGCCGCGACGACAACATGCTGAGCTGGGACGCGCAGGAAGAAGCCGCCACCCGCAAGATCGGCGTTCGTGATTCGCATGTAGAAGTTGCCAATGCCGCCGATTGGATGCGCATCTATTTCGGCCACGTACGCGGCGTCCATCGCGTCTGCAATCAACTGCTCGAGGAGATTCCCGCCGCCTGGTCATCCTTGTATCGCCAGTTCCTGGGATGGCGCAGCAAAATTGCCAGCAATGATTTCTCCGTCGTCGACGGCCTCATCTTCCTGCAACAGCCCGCCGTTCTTCAGGATCCCGAAAAGCTCCTCGGCCTTTTCCATTTCATGGCCGAGCACGGACTCACCCTCAGCACCACCACCGAATACAAAGTCGAACAAGCCCTCGCGTCGCTCGCTTCCACCCCTCCCCGGGGCGGCGAACTCTGGCTCTACCTCCAGGAAACCCTCGTCCAGCCCCACGCAGCCGATGCTCTGCGCGCCATGAACGCTCTCCGCCTTCTGACTCTTCTTTTGCCGGAGCTGAAGGCAATCGAAGCCCTCGTCGTTCGCGACTTTTACCATCGCTACACCGTCGACGAGCATTCCTTCCTCGCCATCGAGCATCTCCATCGCCTGAAAGAATCGAAATCCGAAGGCGACCGCCGTTTCGCCGAGCTCCTCAGCGAACTCGAGCAGCCCGAACTCCTTTACCTCAGCTTGCTATTGCACGATTCCGGCAAAGGTGTCCCCAGCGACAATCACGTCGAAGCCAGTCTCGAACTCACCGAAAGCTGCGCCCAGCGCCTCGACCTCGACCCCGCAGACCGCGACACTGTCCGTTACCTCGTTGCCAGTCATCTCGAAATGTCCGCCGCTATGCGCCGCGACGTCTTCGATCCCGCCAACGTGAAATCCTTCTCGGAAAAAGTCGGCGTCCCCGAGCGCCTGAAAATGCTTTGCCTGATGACTTACGCCGACATCAAAGCCGTCAACCCCGATGCCATGACGCCGTGGAAGGCCGACAACTTGTGGCAACTCTACATCTCTTGCGCAAATTGCCTGAGCCGCAGCGCCGACGAACGCGTGCATACCGGAAATGAAATCGAGGACACCGGAGCCGGCCGCGCAAATCTTGCCCATATCCACTCCTTGGCCGCCGTCGCCGGTAAAAAAATCAACGTTTTCCTCGAAGGGATGCCTCAGCGCTACCTGCGCATCCACGGAGCCACCGATGTCCTCGCCCACACCGAAATGGCCTCCCGCCTCGGCCAGGATCGCGTCCTCTGCGAGCTGAAGCAACTGCGCCACTGGTACGAGCTCACCTTGATCACCACCGACCGCCCCTTCCTCTTCGCGTCCGTCTCCGGTGCATTAGCGGCCTGGGGAATGAACATCGTCAAGGCAAACGCGTTTTCCAATGCGGCCGGCACCGTGGTTGACACGTTCTACTTCACCGACCGTTTTCGCACCCTTGAGATGAACATTCAGGAATGGGATCGTCTGAAAAAAAGCATCGCCGACGTGCTGAAGGGAAAAGCCGACTTGGTCCGCATGCTGCGCGACCGCCTGAAATCCGAAAAATCCAACCGCACAAAAGTGAAAATCGCAACCCAGATCGAGATCGACGATCGCTCCTCAACTCACAGCACGCTCGTGCAGGTTCTGACCCAGGACCGTCCCGGCCTTCTCTACCGCATGTGCTCCGT
>Ga0187887_10003680_pt1 | contig 11782 bp, 7 predicted proteins | sample June2016WEW_7_10_FD_132977 | JGI IMG/M metagenome (GOLD analysis project Ga0187887, IMG submission 132977) | Peatland microbial communities from SPRUCE experiment site at the Marcell Experimental Forest, Minnesota, USA - June2016WEW_7_10 | ecosystem: Environmental > Terrestrial > Soil > Wetlands... | reverse complement strand
TTGATCGGCTTCCAATTCTCGGCGCACGCTCAGCGAGACCCAGATATAGGTTCCATCCTTTCGCCTGAACTGGGTTTCAAACCCGCGAACAGCCCTGTTGTGCGCAAGTTCGCGCAACAGCCGCCGGCGGTCTTCAGGGTACCTCCAAATGTCGGCAGCCGCATCGTGAACATGGGAGAGGAAATCTTCCCGGGAGTCGTATCCAAGAATGGCGGCGAGGGCACGATTGATGCGGATTGGCTTGCCGTCGCCGCGGTTCTGGAACATCCCTTCGATGGCGCCGTCAAAGATGTCTTTGTAGCGGCGTTCCGCCGATTTGATGGCGAGATCGGCGGCGATACGATCTGTGATATCGCGACCAAACATCGAGATGCCTGAGATTCGGGCCTCAAGAACGATTGGATTGAAGACGAACTCGAGGGTACGGCCATCGGGGAAGAGGATTTCTTCGCGGAAGGGGCCTTCGGTCAGGGCGCGGCGGAACAGCTGAGACCAGAAGTCCGCTCTTTCGGGAGGCAGCACTTCTTCAGGGAGCTTGCCGAGAGCGGCAGAAACGCCAAAGTTGCGTTCCAGATGCTGTCGCAGTGCTTCGTTCATGGTGAGAATTCTGAAATTCAGGTCGACGGACCAGATGAGGTCTTCGGTGCTTTGAAACAGAGCGGTCAGGCTGGCCACAGTCTGCTGATAGGGGTTTCCAGCTTCAGCCTGGAGTGAATGTCCGTTCGACATGGCCCTTACCCCATTCCTCAGGTTGATCTGTTCACCGGCTCGCTGCGGCCGTTGCTATCGGACGCAGCATTCCACTCGGCCTGCACATCTGCTTTATCGGAAGGAGCAGGCGCAAACTTCAAAGAAACGCGAAATTGTCTGGGGAAGTTACGACCAGTGTAACCGGATTACCGCGAAACCGGCGACCTTTCTGTAGTCGCGCGGGAGCAGAGCGGACGCGGGAGTTTCATCTCCCGCGTCCGCTGCGTGAAGGGCTGCAAGGTGGAAATTGCTAGCGGGTGGCTTCGAAAAGGAACCAGGCGCGGCGCTCGGCTTCGTCGATCCACACTTCAATCAAGCTGGTGGTCGCGTAATCGTTCGCCTTGCCGGCGACCTCGTGGGCGGACCGCAGGCTGTCGACGAGAGCCCGGTTATCGCCGTGCAGTTCAAGCAGCATGTCGCGCGCCGGCACAAACTCCTGGTCGTTATCGGCGATCCGCTGCAGCCTGGCAATGTGGCCGATGGAGCGGATTGTTGTGCCACCTACCTTGCGCACGCGCTCGGCAATGTCGTCGGTGATGGCAAAGATCTGATCGCCCTGTTGGTCGAGCAGGAGGTGATAATCGCGGAAGTGCGGGCCGTTCATGTGCCAGTGAAAATTCTTCGTTTTGAGATAGAGGGCGAAAACATCGGCCAGCAACGCATTGAGCACGCTGGAAAGATTCTTGATCTGCTCGCCATCGAAACCGTCGGAAACGTTGATTTTGGCGGCCTTGCTGGATTCGTGGGTATGTGTCGACATAGGGTAAAGCTCCTTGGTGCAGGCCGGCGGAGGGACCGATTTGCAGCAACCGTTTCGACCACCCCTGCATCCGAATTCGATGCGCAGGAGCGGGAATGGGTCTTCTACAAAGTGCCGGCAGCGCATTGCAGCGGGCTGCAACCTGCCTGGTTCCGCTGTGATGTCGATCGGACTGAAGCCCACTTTTCGCTCAGGTTTGAGGAGGGCGCTGGTGGAATCCGCAGGGCACGCGGATCGATCCCTGTACGCATTTCTTGAAAATAAAAAAAGAAAAAAAGGGTATCTCTGTAAAGAAGTTCCCTGTTTTCACATAGATACAGCAAAGCCCCTGCTGTAAAAATTAGATTCCAAAGGACTTATTTGCAGAATCTAGACAGATAAGGAGTTACGGCTCCTTTTTCTACGGTTTCTGCCCGTCGGCGTGCTTCAAGAAGCCGATCTGGATTGATTCTGCGCCAACGTGCCGAAATTGAGTGCAAATGGGCTCAGAAAAATGTGACGGACCTCGAACGATAGCGAAGCTTGGTGGGCGATGGAGTCGTTGAACCACTTTCACGGCATTGGGGAGGCGCGATGACTACGTTCGGAATCCTCCAACCGGGAGCAGCATATGGGCGACAACGTCCGCGGGAGTGGCGGCCAAGGCATCTGCGCGAACAAGTTCGCCGGAATCGCCGTAGCCCCACCCTGCGGCTACGCAGCGCACACGGTTGGCTTGTGCGGCCTGGAGGTCGAAGATGCGATCGCCCACCATCCACGAGGTTGCGGGGGCGAGATCCTGTTCGCGCAGCAGCCGCGCGAGCAAGTTGGCCTTGCTATGGTCCACATACGACGCTTTGTCTCCATATACCGCGGCGAAGAACCTGGCGAGGTCAAAAACATTGAGAATTCGATCGGCAAAATGCTGTTGTTTTGACGTGCAGACGAAGAGCCGAACCCCCCTGGCATGCAGATCTTCGAGCATGGCGCGCACGCCGGGGAAGACCGAGTTATTGTTCCAGCCCTCCCGGTCGTAGCAGGCGCGGTACTCGCGCCCCAGCTGGAGGCGCTCCTCGTCGGACCCATCAGGCAACAACTCGCGGGTCCACTCTTCAACGGGGGGCCCGACAAAGCGTGCGAGGTCGCCTTTGCTGCTCAGATTGCGGGCATCGAGAACCTTGCGCAGGCAGGCGACAATGCCTGGCTTGGAGTCGGTGAGGGTTCCATCGAGATCGAAGATGAGAGCCGGCTGCAGGTTGGGCACTCTTGTAGTTTCGCAGATAGCGCCGATCAGCAGGTAATGTGGGTGGTGGAGAACATGGAGCTTAGCCAGAGGCGCTCGAACTCCGCCGCGGGCAACGGCCGGCCGTATAAGTAGCCTTGAAACGAAGAGCAGCCAAGCTGCATGAGGAAGTCGCGTTGTCCTTCGGTCTCAACGCCTTCGGCGATGACGGAGAGTCCCATTGCCTTGCTGAGGGAGATGATGGTCTGGGCGATTGCGCCGCTTGAGACGTCGCTTAGAATGTCGCGCACAAAGGCGCGGTCAATCTTGAGCTGATCGAGCGGCAGCCGTTTCAGGTACGACAAAGAGGAGTAGCCGGTGCCGAAGTCGTCGAGGGAGAAGCTCAAACCGTGCTCGCGGAGCTCGGTCATTTTGGCGATGATGTCGTCGAGATTGTCGACGAGCATGCTCTCAGTGAGCTCGAGTTTAAGGGTCATGGGATTGGCGCCGGTTCGGGCCACGGAGGCGAGCACGCGCTCCACAAAATCCGCCTGCCGGAACTCGCGGGCGCTGATGTTGACGGCGACGGCAAACCGCGGCTTGTCGTAGTGTTTTTCCCATTCGGCAACCTGCGCGCAGGCGGCTTCGAGGGTCCAGCTTCCCAAACCGAGAATCAGGCCGGTTTCTTCAGCCAGTGGAATAAACTCGCCCGGAAGCAGCAGGCCACGTTCCGGATGGTTCCAGCGAATAAGGACTTCAGCGCCGATCAGCCCTGTTTCATCAACCTGGGGCTGAAAGTAAAGTGCGAACTCTTCTTTGCGGATAGCCTGGCGCAAATCTTCCTCGAGAGCTGCGCGTGCATTGACCGCTGCCTGAAGTTCGGGAGAGAAAAAGCGTATTGAGCCGCGTCCCGCATCCTTGGCCTGATACATGGCGATCTCGGCCTGTTGCAGAATGGCGTTCGGATTCTGATGGGGAAGGCCGAAGACCGTAATGCCAACACTGCACCGGGAATGCACTTCACGCGCATCAATCGAGAACGAGCGTTCGAGGCAATCGAAGATTTTTTCGGCCACGGCTTTGGCCTGCGCGGCTGCATCTTCCGGAGTTCCGCTGAGACCCTCGAGCATGACGCCGAACTTATCTCCGCCGAGATGCGCCACAGTGTCGGATTCACGGACGCACGATGGTAGCCGGATGGCTACCTCTTTCAGCAGCAGATCGCCAGTCTGATGGCCAAGCGTGTCGTTCAGAAGTTTGAAATTGTCGAGATCCACGAACAGCAGTGCAAGCTTGCGGGGACTGCGCGTGCTGGCTGTGAGAGACTGCTGCAACCGATCGAGCAAAAGGCGGCGATTGGGCAGGCGGGTCAACGAATCGTAAAAAGCGAGATCGCGAATGGTGTCTTCCGCGGCTTTCACGCTGGAGATATCCCTTGTGACGCACAGAATGCTGGGCACGCCATCGAGATCGATCAGCGATGCGGAAAGCAGTCCCCAGAAGAACTCGCCATTTTTGCGCTTGAAGCGCACTTCGAGGTCGCGGCAGTTGCCGGTGCGTTCCAGAGCCTTGTCCATCATGCGGCGATCGTTGTCATTTTCCCAGAGGTCTAATTCGCGGCCGGTTTTGCCGATGACTTCATCGCGCTCAAAGCCGGAGAAGCGCAGGAATGCCTCGTTCACTTCAAGGAAGACGCCATCCTCGGCGCGGCTGATGACGAGAGCATCCATCATCATTTGAAACACGGTACGAAAGCGGGTTTCGCTTGTTTTCAAGGCGCGAGCCGCGGTCGCCAGCGCCATTTCGGCGCCTTTCTGCGCGTTGATATCTTCGACGAAAGCGATATGGTGAAGGGGGCGGCCTTCGGCGTCGCGCTGCATCGAAGCCGTAATGCGCACCCAGGCGAGTCCGCCGTCTTTGCGCAAATAGGGCTTTTCCCACGCCGGAAAGTTGGGCTCACCTTGGTTGAGCCGATGCAGGTACTCCTCGCACCTGGGCAGGAAATCCTGCGGGGTGATCTGTTGAAGGTTCATTCCAACGAGCTCATCGACCCCATAGCCGACAATCTCTGCGAGACGCGGATTGCAGGTCAGGATTCCCCCCTCGAAGGAAACGTGCATGATGCCGACAGCTGCCTGTTCGAAGGTGGACCGGAAGCGCTTCTCGCTTTCGCGCAGATGGAGTTCAGCGCGCTTGCGCTCGGTGATGTTCTTCACGAATCCCTGACGCGAGATGGCAACGCCGTTTTCGTCGTAGATCAAGCGGCAACTGACGGAGACCCAGATGAAGCCGCCATCCTTGCATCGCAGCTGACATTCGAATCCGTGTACCGCGCCCTCTTCTCGCAAGCGTGTGGCGAAAATCTCGCGTTGGCCAGGTTCGGCCCATTCGCATTCGGGGTCATGCTGGAGGATTGCAATTACTTCCTCAGGCGAGTCATATCCGAGCATTTGCGCGTAGGCAGGGTTGACGGAGCGTGTCTCATCGATGAGCGAAGTGGCAAACATTCCTTCGACGGCGTTTTCGTACAGGTTGCGGTATTTGGTCTCCGCGGCCAACAAGGCTTCTTCTGCACGTTTCCGTTCGGTAATGTCTTTGCCGAAGATTGAGACGCCCTCGGCCTTGCCGTCGACCAGAATGGGATTGAACGAGAATTCCAGGGTCCGGCCGTCGGAGAGGGTGAATTCCTTGTGGAAGGGGCCCTCTCGAAGCGCACGATCGTATAAGGGCGGCCAGATTTCACCGCGCCCCTGTGGCGGAAAATCCTGCGGGCGCATGCCGATCTGCGGGTCCGAGCCGAATTTCCGCGCACAGTTCTGGCGCAGGGCGCTGTTGAAAGCCAGGAGGCGATACTCCCGATCGACCGACCAGATCGGGTCGACTGAGCTCTCGATCATTGCCGAAAGCGTGGCTTCCGCTTTTATGGCCATATTGGGCTCACTTCCGTGCAAACCGCTCATTTCTGAGGGCCCGGCAATGCCTTTTCTATCTCAAAGAAAGAGAGGCAAGGAATCAACACTGCGCGAGTTTAGCACTCGTATTGGGAAATAGAACTACCATCTTTGATGTAGGGGATAACTAAAAAGGCCACCTTCTCCTGAAGAGAAAGTGGCCTTTTTGCCTAACCAAACGAAATCCCGACGGCCCGGTGGGCTAGACCAGGATGTGCGGGTGAGCGGCGTAGTGGAGCAGGACGGCCACGGCGCAGCTGGTGAGCCGCGTTTCGGCCGAGTCGGCGCGGCTGGTGAGGATGGTCGGGACACGAGCGCCGAGAACGATGCCGGCAAGCTGCGCGCCGCCCAGGTATTCCAGCTGCTTGGCCAGCATGTTGCCGCTTTCGAGATCGGGGACGACGAGAATGTCGGCCTGCCCGGTGACGGGGGAGACGAGTTTCTTGATTTTGGCGGCTTTGACGCTGACGGCGGTGTCGAAGGCCAGCGGCCCGTCGAGAATGCCGCCCGTGATCTGGCCACGGTCCGCCATCTTGCACAGCGCGGCCGCGTCCAGCGTGGACTTGATCTTGGGATTCACGGTCTCGATGGCCGAGAGCAGCGCCACCTTGGGCTCGGGAATGCCCAGTGCGTGCGCCAGGTCGATGGCGTTCTGCACAATGTCGACCTTGTCTTCGAGCTCGGGCGTAATGTTGATAGCCGCGTCGGTGATGAGCAGGGTCCGCGCGTAAGCCGGCGTATCCATGATGAACACGTGCGAGATGCGCCGCGCCGTGCGCAGGCCGCTATCGCGCTGCATGGCCGGCTTCAGCAGATCGTCGGTGTGCAGGCTGCCCTTCATCAGCGCCTGCGCATTGCCCGCGCGGCACATCACCACGGCCGCCGTAGCCGCCTGGATTTCAGTTTCGGCTTCCACGATGGGAAATTTGCCGATGTCGACGCCGATCTTTGCGGCCAGGGCGTTCATCGCCGCTTCAGGGCCGATCAAAGTGGGCTCGATGAGACCAGCGGCAGCGGCTTCCACGGCACCCTTCATCGCCACTTCGCTCAAGGGCCAAACTACGGCCGTGGTGATGGCAGGCAGAGCCTTGCAGCGCGTGATGAATTTATCGAAGACGTGATAATCCGCAGGATGCCCTACAAGTGGGTCGACAGCAACGGCTTCAGCCAACGTGGCAAGATCGCTCATGAATCTATTCTCCTCCCAGCTGGCGTTTCTGCCGGGAATTCCACGATCTATTGTCGCGTGGCGGCCGTCATGAGGTTGTGCCTAGGGTCACAGTACGAGCATGGGTCTCTGCATGCGGTATCAAAGTGAGATTTCTCGCGGGCGCAGGCTGCGCGGAAACGTCTTTTTCAACCCCCGTTCCGTCTCAATTCAGGAATGCATCTTGTGGCCGGAACCCCGCCAAGGACGCGGCCAAGCTCTCATTGACGCTGGAAAACGCGCGGCCTATACTCTGGGATACCGGGCGTCCCCCAGCTATCCCCAGGATCGGCGGCATTTCCCGGCGCCGATTCAACCAAAAAAGGAGAGTCTTATGAAGAGACTTCTCGCTATCACTTTCTGCGCCCTGTTCGTCTGCGGAGTCTTGCCCGCCCAATCGAGTTCCTCGCAACTCAGCAATCTCGGCAACGCGATTACCGGAAAGAAAAACAAGAACGCCCAGCAGGACCCGAATGCTGCCGCTGACCTGAGCAATGTCGACAAGGACAAGATCGCCCGCATCGAGCAGATGCCCGACGTGCAGGATGCCATTCAGCAGGAATGGGACCAGCTGCGCAAGAGCGACATGCAGCTGGCTTATGGCGTTAACCTGACCGAGTCCTGGGGCATGTCGCAGGACGCCATCGCGGGGGATGCATTCGACCGGCAAAGGCTTTACGTCAACCCGGTTGTCCAGGGCTACGTGAACCACGTGGGACAGCGGCTGGTTCCCAAGAACTCCGGCAATGTGTACACCTTCCGCGTGCTCTACGATCCCATTCCGAAGGCGCTGACGCTTTCGACAGGGACCATCTACATCTCCACTGGTCTGCTTTCCATGCTCGACACCGAATCCGAGTTGAGCTACGTGCTGGCGCACGAGATTGCGCACATTGAGCTGCGCCAGGCTTACCTGCGCATTCGCGACAAACACATTGAACTGGAGCTGGCCAAAGAGAAGGCGGAGAAGGAAAAGATCGTCACCGACGTGGCCTCGACGGTGATGGGCGCAGGGTTTGGCGGTGCGTTCATCCCGCTGCGCATGGGTTCACTGCTCGGCGGAAGTGCGGGACTGGCCACCGGAATGGAAGTGGGCCACTACTTCATTCATCCGCAGCTTGAGCCCGTGATCTGGGGAACCCATGAAGAAGACGATGCCGATGACATGGCTGTGCATTTGATGCTGGAACAGGGATTCGATCCGCGCCAGATTGAGCACCTGTTCAACACCCTCAACCAGGTAGTCACGGCGGACTCGCGCATGGGCCTGGGATTCATGGGCTCAGCGCCGCGCATCAAAGGGCGCGAAGCCCACTTGCAGACGCTGTTGAACGGCATGTTGAAGGCGGACATCGAGCTGAAGTCGAAGGGCCAGGGGTTCAACCCCAATAGCCCCGATTTCACGCCCATGGTTGCTTCGGTGCGCCGCGACAACGGCATTCTGGCCATGGACTTCGATCTGTTCGCGGTGGCGAAGCGCAACCTCGAAAACGCAGTTTCGCAGCGGCCCGACGATGCGTCGGCACATTTCTATCTGGCTAAGCTCGAAAGGCTGACCGCACGCACGCCCGAAGAGCGGCAGGATGCTCTCAGCCATCTGTCCACCGCGCTCAAGCTCGATGCAGACCGCGGCGCTATTCCGGCGGCTCATCTCGAATACGCTGTGGCGCTCATCGAACAGGGCGATCCCGGCAGCCAGAGTCAGATTTCGAGCGAACTGAAGGCGTATGTTGCGCTCTCGGAGCGCGATCACGCCGGATTGCCCGCCAACATGCAGTTGATCTACGACTACATGAGCACGTCGGGCGATACCAAGTGGTTTCTGCCGCCGCAATGGTACGGCGCGCAGTTGACCAACAACCCGGGCTTCACCACCACGGCGCCGGAAGCGGTCATTCGCAAGGCAACCATGCTGGAGGGTCCGACGCAGTCTGCGCCGGCGACCACCACGCCCGGCGCGCGAGCCAAAGCCAAACCGGCAACGGCACTCGTGAAGCCGCCGACGGCCAAAGCCAACACGCCGGCTGCGAACTAGCGCCTTGCCTCGGCAGCTGATCGAAAAACCCGATTTGACCTCCTGAGCAATGTGGGCCGCGCGAAGCGCGGCCCACGAGCAGATGGCTCCGGAGTCCAGTAACTCTGGTTTCGCACTTGCAGCCTCCCACAACCGTCCACAGTTTCACAGTCTCTGTGAGATTGCGCGATTTTGCCTGTAGGCTGCTGATTCTTCAATGGCTCTAGGCTCTGTACAGTTTCACAGCCCGTTTTTCGGCTTTCGTGTCTTTATTTATTTCCGCACGGGGTGCAGGTATGGGAAATGCGCCCGGTCTATTTCGTCGGAGATGCCCCCGGTCTGTACCACCGGTTACCCACCCCCTCCCCCCTACTTTGAACCCAAAGTCCTGATGGCAAAGGGGTTGCGTGGCTAAGATTCTCGTAAAGTCCTGATTCTAAAGAGCCGCATTTTGTAAAGTCGTCAATTCATTCGAGTTGCTTACATTCGGGGGCAAATTCCGAGCGTTCTCAAAGGCGGATCGAGGGGGTGACACCAGAAATGAATGCCTGGATTTGGGCTTATGCGGTGATTATGCGGGAATTGGGCGAAATTATCGGCATAGTTGATGAAGGGTTTTTGGCGGGTGTTTTCAGCGGGTTGGGGTGATGGCGCCTGGTCGGGGTCTTGACATCGATTTTCGGCTATTCAGACGCGACCGTATTCCGGGGCTCCTGGGTGTTTCCGGGACCGGTCCTGCTAGACCGCGGGCTTCTTCCTGCCAATTGGGGTTCGGGGCACCCTCGGGGTGGTTCTTGGGGCGTCGAGACCGAGGCCACCCGCCCTATTGAAGCGCGGCATCAATGGCGTTTACCACCACGTCGGCCAGTAGCACCCCCATCGCTACTTGACCGAGCTCGACTATCGGTACAATTCTAAGAGGGAGACGGATTCTATGCGGACCGTCCACGCTCTGATAAGCACGACTGGAAAGCGGTTGATGCTGCGGGGCTCAAGACAGCCAAATTGAAAGGAACTAAACGGAATCTCAAAGACTATAAAACGGCGAAAGGTCAGCCTGGCAGCTGACCCTTGTGCCCACAATCTAAACTCTGTCGGCGACCTCTCCCACGAAGCCAAACCCAACACGACGAGTGTATCATAGGGGGCTGCCATGCCAAACTGGAAAGAATTCCGCTTCAAAATCGAGGGCAAGATTGGCGACGAGGAAATCACTCCGCTTACCCTGCCGATGGCCCGTCTCGCGGAGTATCTGACGGACGTGGCTATGGTCATGGGCCATAAAGAGAGCGTCCATTTCATCACGACCGAGAATGGTAGCCTTGGGAACCTGATCTATGTAGACGCTGATGAGGAGACCCGCGTAACTGACCAGATTCAAAACTCTGCACGCGGCATGGGACCACGGCACGCCAACGACGCGTACAAGCGAATCGACTGGCGCCTGCGGGAGGATAACGCGGTCGGTGCCATTACTAATATTTCCAAGAGCGCCCAGGTGATCGAGTTCCCTGGCAATAGAATCGATCTGCCCCAACCCTATGGGCCATTCCGTGAACGGGCATCCGTCGTGGGCGTCCTCAAAAGATTGGGCGGATTTGATGAGTCCATACCCGTACACTTGCAGCGCGCAGATGGAGTGATTTTTTATTGCGATGCCGCACCGTCCTTGGCGAAGGAGTTGATCCCCTTTTACGAGAAGACCATTCGCGTGCATGGCATTGCAACCTACCGTCGCGAGGACGGTATGTGGAAGCTGGAGCGATTTAGGATTCAGTCCTACGATCCTGAGCCGCTAGTTGAAGAAAAGCTCTCTGACACGATCGAGAAGCTGAGGGCGATTCCCGGCAGCGAATGGAACGAGATCGCTGATCCGCTTGAGGAGCTTAGCAGGTTGCGGCACGGGGAGGACGCTCGACCGTGAAGATTTGCGATTCGTCTTACTTAATCGCCTTTCTGCATCCCAACCCAAATCCTCCGATGGACAGACAGGGGAAGCCGGTGACGGAGTTTCGTGAACGCATTTCATTTCTCATTGAGGAGCTAAGTGCGGCCAACGACATCATTGGCATTCCCACCCCCGCATTGGCGGAAACTTTGGTGCGCTCCGGCCCAAATCGTGCGCAGTACATGAAAGTGCTTGGCGACTCATGGAAATTCCAACTCCTGCCCTTCGATTCTCGCGCTGCAATTGAAGTCGCAGATCTCATAGCCGCAGTGAAGACAAACAAAGAGAAGTGGGACACCTGGGCGAAGGTCAAATTCGACATCCAAATTGTTTCAATTGCAAAGGCAGAAGCCGCAACAATCATTTACTCCGACGATCAGCACATTGAGAATCTTGCCAAGCGCCTTAACATTCGCGTGGTCAGGATATGCGACCTACCACTGCACGCGCCGAAGGAAGCTCCACCGATTGAAACTGGACAAATAGGACCACAGAAAACGCTGTTCGATCTGACGCCACCATTACTCCAGCCGCAGCCGGTAACGGCGCCGGAACAACCCACGACGCCACAGGGAGTGCCAAATGAATCAAAGGCCGAGTCGGCGCAAGATGCCTCAGAGCCAAGTGCCGAAGCCGCTGGGATAAGCCTCGAAACAAAGGAGTAACTTTCCTAGAACTTTTAACATGGGTTTATCAAAGGCATAATGTCGAGTCACCGGCCACCGGGAATTTGCTGATCATGCCCGGTGGATTCGAAATGACTCACTACCACTCGCCGACTTGCTCCCTCGCTCCCTGCTACCCTGATCTCTTATGGGCCGCATCCGCATTCTTCCTGATCAGGTCGCCAATCAGATCGCCGCGGGCGAGGTGGTGGATCGTCCTGCTTCCGTGGTCAAGGAGCTGCTGGAGAATGCTTTGGATGCCGGCGCTACTCGCATTCGCGTGGAA
>Ga0187887_10003679_pt1 | contig 11787 bp, 8 predicted proteins | sample June2016WEW_7_10_FD_132977 | JGI IMG/M metagenome (GOLD analysis project Ga0187887, IMG submission 132977) | Peatland microbial communities from SPRUCE experiment site at the Marcell Experimental Forest, Minnesota, USA - June2016WEW_7_10 | ecosystem: Environmental > Terrestrial > Soil > Wetlands... | reverse complement strand
GGCCATTGCGTGATCACCTGGACATAGTTATTGGCGACGTCCGGATATGCTTCCACCGGCAGATTGTGAAACGAGATAGCGCCCCAGATCAGCAGCAGAAAAGCGGCGGCGACAATCAGCAGACGATTATTAAGGGCGAAGTCGACAAGGACGCGAATCATGCATCCTTCATCGTATCCTCACGGGCCGACAGACCACTGGACATGCGGCGACAGCCGCGTTTCGTCCGGTATCGCAGTAACGCGGGTTTTGACAAGTGTCCCGTTGCCTCAGGCCGGCTCCTGGGAGCTTTCCTGTTCGGGAAGTGGCAGCATGTCGCTATCGCGCGCGACCCACACGTACAAGGTGGGAAGCAGGAAGATGCTGAGCAGCAGCGCAGTGGTGAGGCCGCCCACGATGACGATGGCGAAGGGCCTTTGCGAATCCGAGCCGATGCCGTGCGAGAGCGCCGCCGGCAACAGACCCAGCGTGGCCACCAGCATGGTCATCAAAATGGGCCGCAGCCGAAGCACCGCGCCATTCACGGCGGCTTCCTCAATCGTGTGCCCACGCGCGCGGCGCTGATTGATGTACTCGAGCATAATGACGCCGGTTTGCACGGCTACGCCGAACAGCGCAAGGAAGCCGACGCCCGATGACACGCTGAAATGAGTACCGGTGATCAGCAGCGCCAGCAGCCCGCCGATGGGCGCCATAGCCACGTTAACCAACAAAAGCGACGCCCATTTGAAGGACTTAAACATCGTATAAAGGATGAGGTAAATCACCAGCAGCGTAATGGGCAACACCACCATGAGCCGCTTCTGCGATCGTTGCTGACTTGCATACTCGCCTGCCCAGCTCACCGTATATCCGGTGGGAAGCTTCACCTGCGCGTTCACTTTGCGAATCGCTTCCTCCACCGTGCTTCCCAGATCGCGTCCACGGACGCTGTACTTCAGGGCGACGTAGCGGGAGTTAGCCTCGCGATAGATCTCAGATGCGCCGTCGGAGGTCTGCACCTTGCACAACTGCGCCAGCGAGACGCGTTCGCCGGAAGGTGACAGCAGTCGTACATCCTCGATCGCTTCCTTCGTATCGCGGTACCGCGCCTGATACCGCGCCACCAGATCGTAGCGCTGCTCGCCTTGTAATACCTGGGTGAGAGGATTCCCCCCTACCGCCGTCTGGATGGCATCCTGCACATCGGCGACATTGATCTGAAAACGCGCCGCTGCATCGCGATCTACAACGAAGTTCAGGTTGGGCTGGCCGATCACACGGAACAGCCCGAGGTCCTCGATACCGGGGATGGTCCGCATCACGTTGACCATCTCGTCGCCCTTCTGCTCAAGTGTCCGCAGGTCCTCGCCGTAGATCTTGACGGCAAGCTCACCCTTCACGCCGCTCACCGCCTCTTCCACGTTGTCCGAAATTGGCTGCGAGAAGTTCCAGAGTACGCCGGGCGTTTTTTCCAGCTCGCGGTCCATGGCCCCAATCAGCTCGTCTTTATTCTCGTGAAACGCCGCGCGCCATTGATCTTTCGGCTTGAGGTCAACGAAGTATTCGGTGTTGAAGAAGCCGGTAGTGTCTGTTCCGTCATCCGGGCGCCCCACTTGCGAGACCACCTGCGTGACCTCCGGAAACGAGGAGAACATCAGCCGCGCCTGATTCATCAGGCGAGCGCCTTCGGTGGGACCGGTACTCGGCGCCAGCGTGCCACGCGCCCAGATTGCGCCTTCATCCAGATGCGGCAGGAACTCGGAGCCGATGACTCCGCCGAGAGCCAGATAAAGTGAAACGCCGATGGCGACGGCGGCCACACTCGCCATGACCCAGCGATGATGAATGGCCCAACGCACGGACACGCGATAGCGGACCGTCACATGTTTGAGAACCGGGTTGTGCCACTCTTTGATTCCCCCGCGAAACACCAGGCTCGACAGCACCGGCGCGATCAGCATGGAGAACAGAATGGCGCCCAGCAGCGCGAAGGCCACGGTCCAAGCCATCGGTTTGAATAAGCGGCCTTCCACGCTCTGCAGCGTGAAAATGGGCAGATACGCGGTGATGATAATACCGATGGCGTAGAAGACCGGCCGCTGCACCTCGTGCGCGGCTATGCGAATGCGCTCAAGAGGCGTGCGCTCCACATCCTCGACCTGCCCCAGGTGCCGCACGATGTTCTCCACCATGACCACCGCGCCGTCCACCACCATGCCGAAATCGAGTGCGCCCAGCGACAGCAGATTGGCCGGAATCTCGCGGAGATCGAGACAAATGGAGGCGAACAGCAGCGCGAAAGGAATGGTCAGGCCGACGATCAACGCCGCGCGGGCGTTACCGAGGAACAGGAACAATATAATTACCACCAGGATGATGCCTTCGGTGAGGTTGTGCATCACCGTGTGCGTGGTGTAGTGGATCAGATCGCTGCGATCAAGAAACGGAACAATCTTCACGCCCGGCGGCAGCACGTGTTCGTTCAGATCTTTCACTTTTTCGTGGATCGCCCGCAGCGTGGCGTCCGATTCAGCACCCTTGCGCAAAAGCACGATGCCTTCCACAACGTCGTCGTTATCGACGATGGTCCCGTCGCTTCGATGGATCGCCTTGCCGATCTGTCCAAGGCGAATCTTCGGCCCTTGCGCGACCGCGGCGATATCGGTAATGCGCACCGGTGTCCCACTGGACGTCTTCAGAACCGTCCGGGCGATGTCGGCGCTGTGCTCGAAGAGGCCAACCGCGCGCACATTGACTTCCTGCAGGCCTGCCTCGATGAAGCTGCCGCCCGCGTTGGTGTTGTTGTTTGAAAGCTGCTGCTCCACCTGGGCGAGGCTTAACTGGTAATCGACCAGCTTGTCGGGATCGAGGCGCACCTGGTATTCGCGCGTGATGCCTCCGAAGCTGCTCACGTCCACAACGTTCGGCACGGATTTGAACTGCTTCTCGAGTGTCCAGTCCTCGATGGATTTCAGCTCCATCAGATCGTAGGCAGGATTCGTGCTGTGCAGCGTATACCAGTAGATCTGCCCCACGGGGCTGTAATCGGTGCCGATCTGCGGCTGCAGGTTCGCGGGAAGAGTAACTTCCGACAAGCGCTCGAGCACTTTCTGCCGATTCCAATCGTTATCCGACTGGTCGTCGAAAATCAGCATCAGGCTGGAGAGGCCGAAGAGCGAAGTGGACCGCAGATGCTCGAGGTGCGGAATGCCATTCATGACGATTTCAAGTGGAATGGTCACCTGCTGTTCCACTTCTTCGGCCGCGCGGCCCGGCCATTGCGTGATGACCTGGACGTAGTTATTGGCAACGTCGGGATAGGCTTCCACCGGCAGATTGTGAAACGAAATGGCGCCCCACACCAGCAGCAGAAGAGCCGCGGCGATAACCAGCAGGCGATTGTTGAGGGCGAAATCGACAAGCGCGCGAATCATGCTTACTGTTCGACCTTACTGTTCGACGGTGTTTTGAAGAATCAGGGCGTTCGAAACAACCTGCTGGCCGGGCTGAATGCCCGAACTGATCTCCTGCAGATTGCCGGCGAGCATGGCGCCGCCAGCCACTTCCACCCGGCGGTAGCGGTCATTCCCGGCGGGCACGTAAACCCAGTCGCGGTCGTGCAAATGGAGCACCGCAGCCGCGGGAACGGTGGCGTGGGTTTCTTTCCTCAGTCCATAAAAGGTCGCTGTGGTGAACATACCCAGCCGCAGCATTCCCGGATTGCTTACTTCAAGGCGCACTTTCGCCGTGCGGATGTTGGGATCGAGAATGGGCCCGATATTCGCGATTCGCCCCTTGAGCGTCAGGCCCGGATAGGCGGCCAGATGAATGTCGGCGAACTCGCCCATGCGCACGTAGGGCAGATCGTTCTCATACACGTCGCACAGAATCCAGACGTCGGAGAGATCGGTGATGGTGAACAGGTTCGGCGAATTATCCAGCGTTTTCACTCCCGCCGACGCGGTCACGTTCTGTTCGGTGATCACGCCCGAAGCGGGCGCGAAAATATCCACCAGAGCGCTGGGATGATCGATGTCGGCGCCCAGCACCCGCAGATGCTCAACGGCGGTCTGGGTGGTGACCTTCGCCTTCTCGAAAGTGTCCTGCGCCACTTCCAGATCCTTCTGGGCGATTGCGCCTTTCTGATACAGCAGCTTGGAGCGGTCGAGTTGCGCCTTGGCCAGCGTCTCGTCGGCAACCGCCTGGCGATAGTCGGAGAATGCCTGCGCAATATCGTTGCTCTGCACGCGCATCAGGCGCTGCCCTTTGCGCACGGTGTCGCCGAGGCGCGCGTCGATCTCCACCACGCGGCCCGAAGCGAGCGAGATCACCGGAATCTGCCGGGACACATCGGGGTTCACGGCGCCGGTGACGTTTAGCGTTGGAGCGGCGCTGTACGTGCCCGCAGTGGTCAGCGGGAACTGTTCGGGATGATCCACCTTCACCAGACCGGCATCCGATTCATGCTCCACTTTGGCGGGCGGCGGCGCTTCGGCGGTAGTGTCGGCCTTTCCATCTCCACCGCAGCCAGTAAGCAGCAGCGAGAGCGCCCCACCCAACACTGCCGCGATCAGAATACGGGTTTTCATTGGATGACCTCCCGGCCCACCGCGAGATTCAACTGGCCCGCGGCGGTCAAATACGAACCGATCAGATTCAGATAACTCACCTGAATGCTCCGGTAATCCTGCTGCGCCTGCAGAAAATCGAGCAATGACGCGCCGCCATGCTGATAGGCAAACGAAACGGTATCGCGCACACTCACCGCCTGCCGCAGGTATTTCGCCTTGTACGGACGCAGCAGCGTGAGATTACTGTTCAGCGTCTCCCACGCCGAATCCACATCGTTGAACACCTGCGCGCGGGCGGCATCGCGGAGCCGTTCGTTGCGCGCAATATCCAATTGAGTGCGCAGCTTCTCGCCCTGGTTGCGGTCGAAGATGCGCAGCGGAATCGACACGCTCACCCCCAGATACGCCGGAATTGGCGGATTGCGCGCGAAGTCCGCGCTGAACGTCGGGTCGGTGGAGCCGTCGGCGATGGCCAGTTTATGATCGGTCTGCGCTTTATCCACCGACTGCAGAGCAGCCTTCAAGTCCGGCCGGGTATCCAGCGCCATGGTCCGGAACTCGTCCTTCGCGGCGACCTGATCGGGAAAATCGAACGGGCCGGTGATGTCGAACTGCTCCACCGGCGTGCGCTCATTCAGCAGCATCAGAAGCTGGATCTTCGACGTACGCAGGTTTACCTGCGCGGTTTGCACGTCGGACTCGTACTGCACCCGCTGCAACTCCAGCCGGTCCAGGTCTACCTGGGCGATGTCGCCGGCATTGAAGCGGTCGCGGCTCACCGTGAGGAACTTGTCGTAGTACTCAAGATTCTCCTTCGCCAGCGCCAGCACGGCCTTTGCCTGCAGCGCCTGCACGAATGCGCCACGCAGATTGAAAAGCAGGTTGCGCTCCAGATCGGCCTGCTGCGATTGGGCAATCGCGGTAGCCTTCTCGGCGCTTTCCAGACGCAGCTCGCGCTTGTGCGCCCGCTCATGCAGGTAGCTGAAGGAGGCATCGGGAAACGCATAAGCGAACGGCGAATACACGTTCGGCCCACCATTGGGCGGCGGCTGCGTAGAGAACGGGTTGATCTGATCGAGAGCCAACGTGAAATCCGGATTCGGGCGCAGATACGCGGTGATCTCGTCCGCCTTGGACTCGTCAATGTTCAGCTTCCCCGCGCGCAACGTCGGATTCTCCGCCTCAAACCGGCCCTTGATCTGCTCCCAGGTAAACGCCTGCTGAGCCATCGCCGCGGAGGTTAGACAGGCGACGATCAACGGTACACATATCTGCAGGCGCACGAAGCTCAACTCTCTAAAGTAGCGGCTGAGTCTTGGCATAGCCACTATCTTTCGGCCATATCTTGCGATTGCTTTGTATATCTTGCGGCCATTTTATTGCGGTCATGTCACAGTATCGAACTAAAATGTAAAGCAGGCAGACGGGGACTTTATGTTGTCGTACCTACTACGCGGCAGCCGCACGGCCGTTCTCACCAGGGCGGGCCTGATCATCGCCGTGGTGGCGTTCGCGGACTGGCGGATTGTCGATCCGATTCAGCTCGGCTTCCTTTATCTCCTGCCGATGTTGCTGGTGGGCGGCGTGTTGAACCGGTGGCAGATCGCCGCTGTGGCCGCCTTGTGTACGGTCCTCACCGAGGCGTTCGGCAGCGAGCAATGGTTCAGCGAGACCGGCGTACCGCGCAACATCCTGGTATTTGCGGCCTTCTTCATCACCGGGATGTTTTCTCGCGAAGTCGCGCGCAGCCGCCGTCTTGAGGCAGAGCACCTCCACCGGATTGAATCGGAGAGCGAAGCCCGCCGCGAAGCCGAAGAGCAGCTCAAGGTTCTGGTGGAGAGCAGTCCCGCCGCCATCCTGACCGCGGATTCAGACGGTCAGGTGTTGCTGGCCAACGGCGCGGCGCACAGGCTGCTGGGCGTGGGTACCGGCACGCTGCCGGGCCGCTCGATTGGAGCGTACATCCCAGCTTTGGTCAATGTTCCGAGCCCCGATCTTCGTCGAGGCTCGTTTCGCACAGTGATGCAGTGCCGGGGCCGTCGTGAAGGTGGCGAGGTCTTCCTCGCCGACGTGTGGTTCTCCACGTACCGCACCAGCTCCGGACCGCGCCTTGCGGCGATGATAGTGGACACTTCCGAGGAACTGCGCACGCGCGAAGAAGTGGGGCTGCATCAGCTGCTCACCGGTTCGCGGATTCTTGTCGGCGCGGTATCGCACGAGATTCGCAACGTCTGCGGCGCGATTGCCGTGGTGCATGCAAATCTTGCGCGCGGCGGCGCACTTGCAGGTAATCAGGATTTCGAAGCGCTGGGGACACTGATCCGCGGCCTTGAGAAGATCGCGGCGATGGAACTTCGTCAAACCGCGAACCAGGCAACCGCCGTGGATCTGTCGTCGCTGATGGACGAGCTGCGCATCGTCATCGAGCCTTCGTTCCGGGAGAATGGCATCGCGGTGCGCTGGGAGGTGAGCGACGATCTTCCGCCGGTGTGGGCTGATCGTCAAAGCCTCATGCAGGTGTTCCTGAATCTCGCCAAGAACAGCGAGCGAGCGCTGGTCAATCGGGCGCGGCGGGAACTCACGGTGAGCGCCCACGTCGAGAAGCACCGCGTCACAGTGCGAGTGCAGGACACAGGCAGCGGCGTCTCTCACCCCGACCTGTTGTTCCGGCCTTTTCAGCAACAGGCCAAGGTCACCGGGCTCGGCTTATATCTATCGCGCGCCTTCATGCGTTCGTTCCGCGGCGAGCTGCGCTATGAGCCCGAGGCGGAGGGCTCGACGTTTGTTGTAGAGTTATCGCCGGCGCCATCGGGCGCGGAGAACAGCGAGCATGCCCCAGCCGATTCGAATCCTGTTGATCGACGATCACAGCCTCTTTCGCGAGAGCCTCAGCCGGCTGCTCCAGGCTGAGCCGGACCTCTGCATCATCGGAAGCTGCGCCACGGCGGCGGAAGCCCTGGACGTGATGAACAGCGAGCCCGTCGATATCGTGCTTCTCGATTACGACCTCGGCGAGGAGCAAGGCACACTTTTTCTCGATGAGGCGAAGCAGCGCGCATTCGCCGGCCACATCCTGATGGTGACTGCGGGGATGACCGATGCCGACACGCTGCGGGCGCTGGAGAGCGGCGCGTCCGGTATTTTTCTCAAGCACAGTCCTCCCGCGCAACTGGTGGAAGCGATTTACAAGGTGCGCAGCGGAGAGACCTGGCTCGATTCGCGAGCGGTTCGATCGCTGGTGGCCGGCGCAAGTGGCAGGACGGAAGAACACCGCACGGCGCAGCCGCTGAACGCGCGTGAGCGGTCCGTCCTGAAAGGCGTATTCGAGGGGCTAACGAACAAGGAGATTGCCGCGAATCTGCAGATCTCCGAGAGCTCCGTGAAGGCGGTAATGCAGCAACTATTCGACAAGACCGGCGTGCGCACGCGTAGTCAACTGGTCCGCATCGCGCTGGAGCACCATTCGCAGGATTGGCTGACCAGCGATTCGGGGTGATGTCAGCGCTCGTGCATTTCTTCTCTGCTCCAGCGGATGTGGCCGCCCGTTCCCCGATCCGGAGCACTGCGGATTCGCTTCAGGAAGCGGCGGTTCATCGCGGCGGTCGCCTCATCACGTTTCTTTAACGCGCGAACTCGCGAGGCTTTCTTGCCGCCTTTCAAATGTCCAGTGTGGCACGCTAAGGGACATGTGGCGCCAGCCGCGTTTCCTGCTTGACGCTACTCGTCCAGCTTCAGCACCTGCCGGAAACGCGCCACTTCGCCGGCAGTCAGCGGCCGGTACTCGCCGGTCTTGATGGGACCCAGCTCCAGAAAGCCGATCTTCACGCGGCGAAGCTTCTCCACCAGTCTGCCGAAATACTTGAACATCAGCCGGATCTGATTCTGCCGGCCTTCGGTCAGCTTCACTTCGTACCAGGGATTCTTCGCGCGTCTAATCAGCTTCAGGCCTGCGGGAGCGGTGCGCCGTCCATCCAAAGTGATGCCCTCGCGGAACGACGTCTCCTGCTCCGGGCTGAGTGCGCCGGTGACCTTCACCACATAGGTTTTCACGACGTGATTCTTGGCGGACGTGATGCGGTTCGCGAACTCGCCGTCGTTGGTGAGCAGCAGCAACCCTTCACTGTGATAATCGAGGCGACCCACCGGGTAGACACGCTCGCGCACGCCCTTCATCAGATCGAGCACCGTCGGCCGGCCCTCGGGATCGCTGGCAGTGGTGACGTAGCCGGTGGGCTTGTTCAGAACGAAATATACCTGGCGATTAGAAAAGCGAATCAGCTTGCCGTCCACTTTGATATGGTCTCGCGCGGGGTCTGCTTTCGTCCCCAGCTCAACAATCACCTTGCCGTTGACGGTGACCCGGCCCTCGATCATGAGCTGTTCAGCTTTGCGGCGGCTGGTGACACCGGCGTGGGCCAGCAGCTTTTGCAGCCTCTCTTCGGCCATGTGCGGGATTAGCCTTCCTCGGAAACGGGCGCCTCGGAAAGAGGCGTCTCGTCAATCTCAATCCCGACCACTGCCGACTCGGCGTCCGGCTCCGAATCGCTAAGCGCCAGCTTGCTCAGCTCCTCGAATTCCTTCAGCGTCGGCAGTTCGGACAGATCGTTTAAGCCGAATTGAATCATGAACTCCCGCGTTGTTTTGTAAAGAATCGGCTTACCAACGACGTTCTTCCGTCCAGCCGATGCAATCAGCTTTCTGTCAAGAAGCGTCTTCAGAACACCCGCTCCCTGGACGCCGCGGATTTCCATGATCTCCGGTGCGGTGATCGGCTGCTTATACGCCACCACGGCCAGCGTCTCCAGCGCAGGAAGAGACAGCTTCAACGGCGGCTTCAGGTTGCGCACGAACTCCCGCACAGCCTCATGGTGCTCTGGCCGGGTGGCCATCTTGTAGCCTCCGGCGATTTCGCGAATGCTGAGACCGCGCTCCGGGCGACTGTAGTCGGCAATCAGCTCTTCCATGATCGCCTGCACTTTATCGATAGGATGGTTCAGCGCCGAAGCGATCTGCTGGACGGTGAGCGGTTCGTCGGTTACATAAACCACTGCTTCGATGACGGCCCGAATCCGAGCCCGTTCCTGATCGGGAGCCGAGGTGTCTTCCACAATCAGCAATTGCTCGACGACTGCTTCTTCCGGGATCTCGCGCTCCGCTGGCTCGCTCGCCCCATCGGCGGACGGTGTGTTCACTTCAATATCTTCCATTTCGGTCAGTTGTAATCCTGCTCAATCGCCGCCAGCGCTTCTTCGGAATCCGCGGTTTGATCGAACGTCTCCGTGCGCAGGAGGCCGATGTCGCCGAACGCATCCGTTTGTGTCATCTCGATGGCCTGGATCTTCACCAGTTCCAGTATCGCCAGGAACATGCAGATCATGGCGCGCTGGGTGCGTTGTTGCTCGAACAGATCCGTGGCCGATGCGGCCTTACCGGCTGGCAGCCGCTTCAGCACGCCGCGCAGGTAACGGATCATCTCGGGAATTGAAATCGTCTCGCTGCCGACCTCATAAGTGGGACGGTCGCGCCTGCGTTCCAGCACCTGCTGAAAAGTCTTCACCAGGTCGAACAAGTTTACAGCGAGCGCCGGCGCCTCGTCCTCGGAAAGGAACTCGCCCATGCGCGGATTTGACCAGACCGCCTCTTCCACCATTCGTTTCTGCTGCAGCATCTCCGCCGCGTTCTTGAAGCGCTCGTGTTCGAGCAGCCGGTCCACCAGCTCCCTGCGCGGATCTTCCTCAGGCGAGATTTTCTCCAGCTCGGGGTCGCGCGGCAGCAGCATCCGCGACTTGATGTGGATCAGCGTCGCCGCCATGAACACGAACTCCGAGCCGAGCTCGATGTCCAGCTCCACGGCGCGCTGCATGTATTCCAGGTACTGCGCGGTGATGGAAGCGATGGGGATGTCATAGACATTGATCTGCTGCCTGCGGATCAGGTCGAGAAGCAGGTCGAGCGGCCCATCGTACTTATCAAGATGAACATCCATCGGCGAAGGCACTTTCCTAATTCTGGCACAGCGGCAAGCTCTCATAGCCGGCCATTGGCCCGGATAAAGCCGTTGCCGTTGTGCCGGGTGCGGTATCGGTTTGACCTGTGCCCTTTGTCGGTTGCACGGTGCGTGGGGCCAATGTTACTTGCGAGTTTTCCCCCAAAGTCAGCCAGGGAACGCAGGATTCAGTACACCGAAATTGGTCAAGGGGTACGCTGACTTCAGGCGATTCTCTTCAACTTGATGAAAAGACGTGTCCGGAGTGCGTGGAGACCCAAATGCATCTTCATTGGCATCTCGAAAGTGAATGGACTAAACAAGTCCATGAGAAAAGCGGGCCGCCGCCCCACTTTTGAGGTGTACTCCAGGGAGTAAAACTCGGATGGCACGTGCACTCAAACTCGACCCGACCAGGACAGGACGCGACGCGGACGGGCTGAAGAGTAATTTGAGCCGGCTTGTGGTCGGCCAGGATGAGGCAGTTGAGCAGATCGTGAGCGTTTATCAGACGCACTTGTCCGGCATGAATGCACCCGGGCGGCCGGTGGGAAGTTTTCTGTTCCTGGGACCCACGGGTTCGGGCAAGACGCGTATTGTGGAAGCCACTGCCGAAACCCTGCTGCGGAATGCGCGTGCAGTAATCAAGGTGGATTGCGGGGAGTTCCAGCACAGCCACGAAATCGCCAAGCTGATCGGTTCGCCCCCGGGTTATCTGGGACACCGCGAAACGCACGCGCTGCTGAGCCAGGAAGCTCTGAACGAGCATCACACGGATCAGGTGCGGCTGAGCTTCGTGCTGTTTGATGAAGTGGAGAAAGCCAGCGACGCATTATGGAACCTGCTGCTGGGCATCCTGGACAAGGCCACGCTCACGCTCGGCGACAACCGCCGCGTGGATTTCTCGAACTGCATGGTTTTCATGACCGGCAATCTGGGCGCGCAGGAGATGAGTGCGCTGATGAATCCCCGCCTCGGTTTCGGGGCCGTGGCAAGATCCCAGGCTATCGCCGATGGAACCGCGTGCGACGAGAAGCTGGAAGGCAAACTGCAACGCACCGCAGTGGAAGCCGCTCGCCGCAAATTCACTCCGGAGTTCATGAACCGGCTGGATAAGATTGTCACGTTTAAACCTCTGGGCCCGGAAGAACTGAAGAAGATTGTGGACATCGAGCTGAACCTGGTGCAGCAACGCGTGCTGCGCGGCAGCGGCGACAAGGCGTTCATCTTCAAGGTGACGGAAAACGG
>Ga0187887_10003678_pt1 | contig 11787 bp, 9 predicted proteins | sample June2016WEW_7_10_FD_132977 | JGI IMG/M metagenome (GOLD analysis project Ga0187887, IMG submission 132977) | Peatland microbial communities from SPRUCE experiment site at the Marcell Experimental Forest, Minnesota, USA - June2016WEW_7_10 | ecosystem: Environmental > Terrestrial > Soil > Wetlands... | reverse complement strand
TCAGACTAACAATCCACTCCGGTATTCTGCGGCAACAGGATTCGTGCCGCACGAAAAACGGCGTTTTGACTAAGTTCGAATCGCCCCACGCACCCTCCGCAGCACGGTTGATACTTTTAGCAGCTTATTGCGCGCGAACTCCGATTCTCTATAGTGCCGCACGAGGAGAACGACTCCAACCAACACGAAGACGGTGAGCTAGGCTAGATCCCACGCAAACGGCACGCGCGTCCGTCGGGGTTTTATGACCACGTGTCCGATTCGTTCGCAACAATCAGCCCTTCGCTCACGTTGGCTCACCCCTCTTGCAAGGAATTGGTGGGATCTAAATCTCGATTTGGCGTCCTGATTCCATAAGTTTAGCTAGCTCTTGAACGTTAGCGAACGGGCTGCTAGACACGATAGCGCTGATACCTTGCAGGCCATGTACGATCAACTCGCGGTTGTTCGCTTGAATGTCACGTTCCACAAGGTCGAACTGTCGATCGACGGCATCCTTACGCTCTGCAAAGACCTTGTCGAACACACCCTGATAGAAGTCGTAACGGCGCGATATCTCGGCGATCAAAACCTGTCTTCGTGCATCGATATCCGCAATCTCCCGTTGGGTCTGCCTATCCTCTCGAAATGCCTCGACCAAGTTATTGAAAAAAGAGAGCACGTCCGCGTTCGGCAAGTACTTGCCCGCAGCGTTAATAACCTCGCCTCGTAGCGCTTTGATTGAACTCACAGAATCCTGCCTTCCTCATCCATCAGTCTAGTTGGCAATCGGGATCAGACATGCACGCCCTCACCCTCAGCCAGATCGAGCAATATCGCTCGCTGCTCAAGGCCTGACCCAGTCCCTGCACACCCTTAATAAAGCTCTTCGCCGTCTTCTTCCCCGCCGTTCGCATGCTTGAGCGTCCTCAAAGGCGAATATCAAGCGAAAGCGCAATCACGCGGCCGCGCAGGAGTCGATTGCTTCTTGCTCCGTGGCAAAAACGCCGAAAAGGCTGAGAATTCCAACCATCTTGAAGGTCTTCGTGGCGAAAGAAGAGGGGTTGACGAGCTTGGTATCGCCCCCTACCTGTCGAGTGCGTCGCAGCGCATTGACGATTGCGCCAATGCCGGAGGAATCGATGAAAGGCATCTGCTCCAAATCAAGAACGAAGTAGATGCAGCCATTCGAGAGCGCGGATTCGAGTGCAGCGTCTAAGTCCGGGACGTTGGAGGACTTAAGCTGGCCTTTGATGCGAACGGAGCAGGTATTTCCGCTTTGCTTTATGTCGAGATCCACGAAGTCTCCTGCAAGCTGGATAGAATGATTTCACAACGGGGAGAGCGCTTGCTACACTCCGTCTACAGAGATTGACGCTTCAGGCTTGTTTCCGTCAAGCACCGGGTCCCCGATGTTACCTAGACGTTTGTTTGAAATCCTCCCATGTCAACGCTCAGCCGTCCCGCCCTCGATCTGACGAAGGAACTTCTCACCGCCACGGATTCCTCCGCCCGGGCACGGTTGATTGCTCTTGCAGTCGTCGAATCAATCGCGGGCAGCGCCTGCCTGGTGCACAGGTTGCTTCAAGGGGAAGATGGACCGCTGCTCTTACCAGTGGGATTGGCGGGGCCTGTGTCCATGGGGGAACAGATGCTGTCGGCGGAAAGCGATCTGGTCCTTCCATTGCTGACCGGACGTAAGGAGCCCTTGGTGTACTCGGGGGCCGAGGTGCCGCGAGAAGAGTACGCCCATGTGAACGTGTCGCGGTCGATTGCTTCGCTGGTGTACCTGCCATTTTCCCAGGCGGGAGCCGTGGTAGGACTTATCGAAGTGATGACGTTTGGGGAGCCAGTGCGTGCGGCCGATCTGGAGCGCCTGGCCGAGGTGGGGATGCTGGCGGGTCCGGCAATTCTTGCGGCGGAGGAATTTGAACGACAACGCCAGGATCTGTTGGATTCGGTGCACCGAATGACCCAACTATATGACTTGGAAAAGTCCCTGAATGCGACGCTGGAGTTGGAAGCGGTCGTGGCGATGGTGCCGGCGAAGACTTCTGCGATGCTGGAGTGCCAGGCGATGCACCTGTGGCTTTTCGATGGTGATCAACTGAAGCTGATGGCGGCACATGGTGAAGATGCCACGGTAGAAGTGGGTGCCGTCCAGACTCCGGATGAAGGCTACGTAGCAGCGATGGCGGAGGAAGGGGAACCGTTGCTGATCGATGATGCCGAAGATCCGCGGTTGTTGCAGCGGAATACTGAGCTGGAGTCGCTTCCCGAGGAGCAGCGCACTGAGCGCATCACGAACGCGCTGGTCGTGCCGCTGATGCAGGATGAATCAGAGATTGGCGTCCTGGAAGCGGTGAACCGAGGCGGTGGGCAAGTATTTGATGAGGACGATCAGTTCTTTCTGTCGGCGATGGCGGAGACGGTCAGCAATGCACTGAAGAACGCCAGCCTGATGCATGCCGCGCGGAAGTTGGAGATCCTGGAGGCGCTGGTCCACGTCAGTTCGGAGATCACGTCGACGCTGAGGTTGGACCGACTGCTCCAGATCATCGTGAATAGTCCACAGAGTGTGCTCCCGTATGAGCTATGCGCGATCGCTCTGGATAACCGAGGGGATTTGCAACTGAAGGCTGTATCCGGGTTGTCGAACATCCCGATAGGAGATGTTCAAGTAGACCGGCTAAAGGGTCTAGTGCGCTGGCTGAGTTCGCAGTCGTCAGCATTGCATGTCCGCCAAAACGAGCAGGAAAATGTGGAAGAGATTGCGGAGGTGTTGGCACGATACTTCGAAGGCACTGGATATCGCGCGTTGTACGCATTACCGTTGGTTGACGACCAGGGACGCGTGGGAATGCTCCTGTACGCGGCAACGGACCCAGATTTTCTGGACGCCGCTCAGATGGAGATGATCAAGATTCTGGCGGCCCAGGCGACTGTAGCTATTCGAAATGCGCTCTTGTATCGCGAGGTACCGCTGATTGGATTGCTGGAGCCGCTGATGCAGAAGAAGCGTGAGATTCTGCGGACCAGCGGAAGTCGGCGACTGTTTTACGGCGGCGTGACGGCAGCGGTGCTCTTCTTCCTCTTGTTCTGCCCGCTGCCGATGAGGGTATCGGGAGAGGTGATGGTGGGGCCGCAGCACCTGGTGACAGTCGCAGCGCCCACCGACGGCAATGTGGAGGCGGTGGCCGTGCAGGAGGGCCAGCGTGTTGCGGCGGGGCAACAACTAGGAACGATGAATGACTGGCAGTGGAAGGCGGATCTGGCCGCAGCGCAGGCAAAGTACGAGGCGGCCGAGTTGGGGATGGAGGCGAGTCTGGCCGCGGGGTCGGCGCAGGCCGGAGAGGACAGAGCCCAGGTGGAGTATTTGCGGACAGCGGTTGCGAGGGCTCAAAGTCGAGTCGATAGTGCGGAGCTACGGTCGCCAATTGATGGGCTAGTGGCGACGCCGGCGCTGCAAAGCGCGGCCGGAGAGCACCTGAATGCGGGAGATCCGTTTGCGAAGGTGCTGGATCTGTCGTCGGTGGTGATCGATATTTCGATCGCGCAACGTGACGTCGCGTTGGTGCGACGGGGGGATCGAGCCGTTATCAAACTGGACAGCTATCCGCAGCAGACCTGGCGCGGAATGGTGAGCATTGTTAGTCCTGTTGCGCAGACTGTGAATGATGAGCGCACCTTCGCGGCGCGAGTTCCACTACAGAACAGCGAAGCTACCCTGCGCGCTGGGATGAGTGGACACGGTAAGATTTTCATCGGGTATCGGTCCGCGGGGTATGTGCTGTTGCGCAAGCCGGCGCTGTGGGCGTGGCAGACGCTATGGAACTGGATAGGCTGGTGATGCAATGAATGCTTCTTCGATGTTGCGATGGCCAGCGAGTATTGGCGCGGCTGCCGCACTGTCCCTCCTGATAGTTGCGACTGAGTGCGGCTGTGACTCACGGCCGTCGGCTCAGCCAGCGGTGGAGGCGGCCGCGACGCGCGTGACAGTGCCTGCCGATTCGACGGCACCTAGATCGTTCACCACGTCTGGTCCACTGGTTGCGGAGCTGCAGACGGACGTGGCGGCGCAACGCGACGGGCGCGTAGTTGAAGTCAGGGTCGATATTGGCGATCATGTTCGGAAGGACCAACTCATGGCGCTGCTGGATGATCGTGCGCTACATGCGGCATGCGATGAGGAGAAGGCAAAGGTAGCGTCGTTGCAGGCTCAGGTGCGGGAGTGGCAGTCGCAGCAGCAAGTGGATGAAGCTGATCTGCGGCGCGCGGATGCGCTGCGAGCGGATCGAATTCTCAGCGATGAGGACTGGGAACACGTGAAGTACAAGCTGGCGGAGACCGTTGCGGAAGTAGCCCGCTACAAGGCGGATGAGCTAGGCGCCGAGGCGAAGTTGCAGGAGGCCAATTTGCAGTTGGCACAGTCACAGATTGTTGCGCCGTTCGCGGGAGTTGTGGGACGGCGATCCCTGCGAATGGCACAGGAGGTGAAGGCAGGCGACGTGCTTTTCTGGATTACCGCGGTGACGCCGCTGCACGTTATGTTTACTGTGCCGGAATCAGCGATGCGAGCATTCGAACGGGGAACAAGCTTGGTGCTTACGACGGAGGATTGTCCGGGGTTAAGGCAGAAGGGTCGAGTGTACCGAGTGAGTCCAGTGGTAGATCCCGCGAGCGGAAGTGTGCAAGTGATCGGTGAGGTAATCGACCCGTCGCCATTGCTGAAGCCGGGAATGACGATGCAGGTGCGGGCGGCGGGTAACGCGAATGACGCGGTGGCGCAAGTGCGATGAATCTCAGCGAGGCGCTGGATGCAGCACTACCGGAGATTCCGAAGGCGCGGCTCTCTCGAGCGCGCCCTCCCCGTCTCGATCCAGAGTTAGTGACACGTGAAGACGTGCTGGACGGAGAACCTGTCGTTGGGATCTTGCAACGTAGCAAGGGTAGCTTTTTTCGTTTTCAGCCGCCGCAGTGGCATTTGGCACAGTTGTTTGATGGATTACACAGCTATGACGAAATAGCGCAGAGGTTCAACGAGGAACAAGGGGGCGCCCTGACCGCGCGCGAAGTAGAAGAATTCGCGACCAGTCTGGATGAGGCTGGTTTCTGGTTCAAGACACCGCAGGAAAAGAATATGGCGTATAGCGCCCGGCTCAAGGCGGAAAGGGGACGAAAGGCGAATCGAACGTCGAAGATTAACTTGGCGCACATCAGTTTTACGGCCTGGGACCCGGATAAGTATCTGACCTGGCTGGACGGGGTGGTGGGAAGATTCATCTATAGTCGCTGGTGTGTCGCTGCAGTGGTGTTGCTGTTTTGTTTTGAGGGAATCGTCTTCGCGGCTAAGTGGAAGGATTTTGGTCCGGATATTCCGCTGTACTACAACTTCACACACAAGACATTTGCGGACTTTGCTGAGTTCTGGGTGCTGCTGTTTGGGCTTGGGTTCATTCATGAGTCGGCCCACGGGCTGACATGCAAACATTATGGCGGCGAAGTCCACAATATGGGGCTAATGTTTCTATACCTGACGCCAGCATTTTTTGTGGATGTAACCGAGACGTGGGTGTCGGCGACGAAGATTCAGCGCCTGGCAACGATCATTGCGGGCATATGGGTGGAAATGGTGGTGTGTGGGCTGGCGATGATTGTGTGGACGAACTCGCAGCCGAGCGCCTTTGTGCATGATCTGGCGTACAAGGTGATTCTGATTACCGGCCTGGCGGTGATCGTAATGAATTTGAATCCGCTGCTGAAGCTCGACGGATATTACTTTCTCACCGAGCTGATTGGGATCCCTGACCTCAAGGAGCGGTCGACGAGTTTCGTTTCGGCTTGGTTTCAGCGCAGTATTCTGCGGCTGCCGGCTGAGGTGCCGTCGGTACCGCGACGGCGCGCCCCTCTGTTTCTTGTCTATGCGGTCGTCTCTGGCGCATACAGCTACATGGTTCTGTTCTTGGTGATCCGGTTTTCCTACAATGTGACTTCCAAGTTTGTGGCGGAGTTTGCTCTGATTCCCGCGGGCGCTATGGCGATTGCGATTTTTCGAGGACGGCTAGAGTCGTTGGCTGGTGTGGCGAAGCAATTTGGGAAAGCCCATCTGAGCAGAGGATTTTGGGTGCAGCCGAGGACGCTGGGAACAGCGTTGGCATTGCTCATAGTCCTGTTTGTACCGGTGCTACGGGATCGTGAGAATGCGTACTTCGTTGTTGAAGCGTCGGATCCTGTGACGTTGCATGCGCCTGTCACCGGAAAAGTCGAAGCGGTCTACGTTCGTGAGGGAGATGCTGTGCGACGCGGGCAGCTACTGTTGCGCATGTCGAGCGCTGAGGTTGCGGGGATGACGTCAAGCTCGCAGGCGGCGACAGGGTCAGCGCGTTACCATGCGGTCGAGGCGCAGCTCGGAGGGCGGTCGATTGGCGCATCAGCGGCGGAAGGAACAGGCGCTCGACGGTCTGGGGAGTTGGCGGATGAAGCGCAGGCTTCGCTGGTGGTGCGAGCCACGGCGGATGGCAGAGTGGTGACGCCGCAGCCCGATGAGTTGGTAGATCAACAGGTGGGTTCGGGTGAGACTCTGCTTACGCTGGCGGGGGATGGTGCTGCGGAAGGGCAGGGGGAGCAGCGGCTACGACTCTATATTCCGTCGGGAGACTTGGACCGGATTCGGCCGGGAGATGAGGTGGCGGTGGCGCCGCCAGGGCAGTTCACCATTGTGCGCATGCTCCTGACGCCGCTGGAAGGTGAGCCAGCGACGCTGCCGGCGGGATTGATCCCGCACCAGGACTATAAGGGGATTGAGCTGCCGACGTTCTACTGCGCACGCATGGCGCTGCCGGCGGGAAGTCCGCGACTGGCGTTGGGTACCGTCGGCGTGGCGAAGGTATTTGGTGCGAGGAGAAGTGTGGCGGCTCGTGCTGCGGCGATAGTAGCGGATGTGGTGCGCGCGCACATCTGGTAGGGAGTTGGAAATCGGTGGCGCTGAGGGCCACCGATCTGTGTTGCGAAGTGAATGGGCTGATTGCGATCGATTCTCGACACAGGAAAGAGCGATCAGGCTAGGCTAGCGCCAGTGGTGCTTTTATCGTCGAGTGAGTCTGCTGCACCGACGGCTAGAGGCTGACGGACTTAGCCAGGCTGACATTCTTGGCGAGGCTGACGTTCTTGGCCAGGTTCACGTTCTTGGCGAGGTTCACGTTCTTGGCGAGGTTCACGTTCTTGGCGAGGTTCACGTTCTTGGCGAGGTTCACGTTCTTGGCGAGGTTCACATTCTTGGCGAGGTTCACGTTCTTGGCCACACGCATGGCGGTAACCATCTTGCCAGCAGGGGCGGCGGGCGAAGCGGTGATGGACTTGGAAGCCTTGGTGGCGACGGTCTTGGGGGAAGAGGAGGACTTGATGATGGACTTCTTTGAAATTGCCATGGGAGTAACCTCGTGTGTGATTTGTAGTTTCGCTTTACGGCATGCTCTAGTGCATCCAGCGTGCCAAACTTCGGAGTTGGCGGAAATTCGCTGAATTAGCTGAAAATGGTGGTTTTGGCGGAGGAAGGAAGTTGCTGGAACGGGATATTTGAAGGGATAGGTGAAAAATAAACTACTACAAGGTCAAAAATTTACCTATCAGTGAAGAGGCTACTCGAGGGAGTATTTGCGACACAGATACTTGATACGTTGTCCGTCAAGATTCAACAGTCGGGCCGCGGACGCCTTGTTGCCTTGGGTGCGACGAAGGGCGGCGGTGAGGAGAGCAACTTCCATCTGCTGAATCTCATGGTCGAAGTCGGCGCCGGCTTCAGGAAGCAGAGCCGCCTCGCTCGCGGCGAGGTTGGTTTCGAGTAGCCGAGACGGCAGATGGGTGGCATGAATCTCTTCACCGCGCACCGTGATTACCAGGCGCTGAATGAGGTTCTCCAACTCACGAACATTACCAGGCCAGCTGTGTTGTTCAAAAGCAGACAGGGCGGTATCGTCGATGTGTTTGTTGGGGATGCCGTTGGCGATGCAGTGGGTCTGGAGAAAGTGTTCGCACAGGAGCGGGATATCGCCGAGACGTTCGCGCAGCGGGGGGAGTTGTATCGGGACGACGTGGATGCGGTAGTAGAGATCTTCGCGGAACCGCCCGGTACGGGCCATCTCTTCGAGATTTTCGTTGGTAGCGCAGATCAAACGAAAATCGATCTTGCGCAGCGTGCGACCGCCGAGTCGTTGGACCATGTGGTCTTCGAGAACGCGGAGGAGTTTGGTTTGAAGGGATAGGGTAAGGGTCGCGATCTCATCGAGGAAGAGAGTGCCACCGTCGGCCAATTCAATCTGGCCAGGGCGGGCCTCGGTGGCTCCTGTGAACGCGCCGCGCTCGCTGCCGAAGAGTTCGGACTCGATGAGATCCTGGGGCAGGGCGGCGCAGTTCAGGCGGATGTATGGCTTGTTTGCGCGTGGGCTGAGGGCGACGATGGCGCGAGCAGCTAGCTCTTTTCCCGTGCCACTTTCGCCGCGGACCAAAACGTTGACGTTGCTTCCGGCGACTTGCTGGATGGCATCATAGACGGTACGCATCGGTCCGCTTCCGCCGATGAAATCCTGGAATCGGCTGTTCTCAAAAGCCTGCTGCCGCATGTACTGGCGGGCGGATTCCTCGCTTCGTATGCGAAGGAGGTCAACCAGGGCAAGTCGAAGCTCCGAGACGTCGACTGGGCTACGAAAGTGTGCGTCGGCACCAACTTCCAGCGCCTGTTTTTCGACCGAGCGAGTACGAGATCGGCTCAGCGAGATCAGTACGAATTCATTGTTAAGCCTGCGCAATTCGTTGAGGACAGAAAGGCCGCCGTAAGTGCGCTCATCGTCGCTATCGCCCGTATCGATATCGAGTAGAACGGCCTGCACGTGGGATTCGCGAGTCCAGCGGGCAAGATCCTCGTAGGTCTCTCGAAGTACGATCTGAAACCAGGGCGTGAGTTCTGGGCCCAGGTCCTCGACGAACTGATTGTCTACGGTGACAATGCACACGACGGGGAGACTGGAATGCTTTGACGGGGGAGCTGCCTTGTCAACCGCATGTCGTCGCGAGGCCATGGGCCATGGTAAACGAAAGATGAAGAATCGCGAACATTACCGCCGCCTGGAATGGCGGAATGATTTGCCGAGGAATTGACTATCACCCGAGTAACCGCAAGTTGGAACACCTCTTTTTGATATCCGAAAGGCTGACACGAGCAGACAAGGTCGAATTTGAAGGCTGAGCCGAAGAACGCGATAATCAACCCCATGAAACTATCGTCACGTCTCGCATACCTCGCGTGCGCTGCAGTTGTGTCTACGCCGGGGTTGCGCGCGCAAAACAGGCCCCTGCAACGCCGCTGATTACGCATAATCCTTACTTTAGTGTCTGGTCCAATACGGACAAGCTTAGCGACTCCTCGACCAGGCACTGGACAGGTCACCCGCAGCCGCTGATGGGATTGGTGCGTATCGATGCCAGGTGTTTCCGAATCATGGGAGGCGACCCAGAATCGGTACCGGCACTTGAACAGACGTCACTTGTTGTTACGCCAATGCACACGCGGTACACCTTCCAGGGACACGGTGTGGAGATTGAGCTTAGCTTTTTTACACCCGCATTTCTCAACGACCTCGATCTCCTTTCCAGACCGGTAACCTACCTTACGTGGGATGTGCATTCCACAGATGGATCCACGCATGCTGTAGAAGTTCTGCTGGTTGCGGGCGCTGAGATGGCGACCAGTTACCCAGGTCAGCCAGTTGTGTTCTCACGGCATCGAACAGCTACTACCCAGGTTCTTAGTGTAGGGACTCGCGATCAGGCAGTTCTCAATCGCTCCGGTGACGACTTGCGAATCGACTGGGGCTATTTTGATATCGCTGTTCCCGATGCGGAATCATCCGAGACGACAATCTCAATTCGACCTTGGGAGTCCTTCGTGAGCAGGGGCAAACTGAATTCTGCCGACACGATGGAAGACCCAACGCCTGCGAACCGATTTGCTCCCCAGTTGGCGGTCTCCTTGGAATTCGGTAGCGTGGGTGTCGCGCCGGTTACGCGGCACCTGTTGGTGGCGTACACCCAGGAGTACGCGATTCAGTTGATGCATCAGAATCTGCGGCCTTACTGGGAGCGGAATAGCAAAACGACCTCCGCAATGCTGGATGAAGCGGAACACGACTACGCGGGACTCGAGCAGCGCGGAAAAGCCTTTGACGGCGAACTTGCTACAGATCTAACTCGAGTAGGCGGCGAACATTACGCGTGGTTAGCCACACTCAGTTATCGCCAGGCCATCGCTGCGCACATGCTGGTTGCCGATGCAGACGGAAACCCTATGCTGTTCGCGAAGGAAAACTTTTCCAATGGTGACATCGCGACAGTGGATGTGCTCTATCCTTCTGCTCCACTTTTCCTGTTCTTCAATCCAAAGTTGCTCGAAGCGCAAATTCTTCCAGTGCTGGAATACGCGGCAATGCATGATCGTTGGCACTTCGATTTTGCGCCGCATGATCTAGGCCAGTATCCATTGGCGAATGGACAAGAATACGGCGGTGGGGAACTCACCGAAGAAGATCAGATGCCGATTGAGGAGAGTGGCAACCTGTTGATTTTGGTTGATGCTTTGAATCGATTCGGCGGCGATAGTGCGCTGGCGAATCGATTTTGGCCTCAGCTCACACAGTGGGCCAATTATTTGAAGGCCAATGGGCTTGACCCACAAAATCAGTTGACGACGGATGATTTCGCTGGTCATGTCGCTCACAACGCCAATCTCTCGATCAAGGCGATTGAAGGTATCGCAGCGTATGCTGACCTCGCGAATCGACTACACCGCCCAGGTGCTGAGGCGAACGCGTCCGCTGCCCGCAGCATGGCGCGACATTGGGTGACGATGGCGCAAGAGGGTGACCATTACAAACTTGCATTCAACAGCCACGGCACGTGGAGTGAAAAATACAATCTTGTGTGGGACCAGCTGCTTGATCTAAAGCTGTTCCCTAGGGAGGTCCACCAGGCAGAAATCGCCTTCTACTTGACGAAGCTCAACATGTTCCGGACTTCCATTGGACAGCCGAGCAGATTACACAAAGTTGGATTGGGAGCTGTGGACAGCGACGCTTGCTGACAAGCCGCAGGAATTTCAACAGATTATTGATCCAATCTATCGCCGGACGAACGAAACGACGAGCCGCGTCCCACTGACGGATTGGTACGATACGAAGACCGGAAAGCAAGTCGGTTTTCAGGCAAGAAGTGTGGTTGGAGGAATTTTCATCAAGGCACTCAGCGATGAGGCACTGGCCTCTAAGTGGCGGCGACGTAGCATTGGGAGATGACTCGGTATGAATCATTCGTACGGTCGAGAGCGCCTATCGGTACAGCCTTTCCGCGTAGTGAGTGCTTTCGTTGCCAAGGATGCATATCTTGAAAGCACGCTGCGTATGATCGGTGCTCATTTTGGTTCTCGAGAACTATCGCCGAACCGCACTCGGGGTATCCCATAACGGCGTCCGAATCGCTGCGTCGCGTCTGCTTCAAAGGCGATCCCTCACCCCAGTTTTCAGAGAATCCCGACCGAGTTGATGAACTTACTAAAATCTGCCTTATCGACGGTCATACCGCGACCGAAAGAGCGGCATCCCCACCCAACGGAAATCCAGTCACCTAGCGATGCAAATGCTGTTGACGGCGTGGAAGACGATTTCCAGCCTCCTGGGGCAGTTCTTTGAAGCTGCTTGACGCCAGACACGTTTATAGGCGAATCACCGCTGCGAGACGCCCGATGGTAGCAGATGATACTAG
>Ga0187887_10003677_pt1 | contig 11788 bp, 10 predicted proteins | sample June2016WEW_7_10_FD_132977 | JGI IMG/M metagenome (GOLD analysis project Ga0187887, IMG submission 132977) | Peatland microbial communities from SPRUCE experiment site at the Marcell Experimental Forest, Minnesota, USA - June2016WEW_7_10 | ecosystem: Environmental > Terrestrial > Soil >... | reverse complement strand
CGAAAAGAGTCGAGAATCAAAGGGTGTCTCCCAGCCGAGTTATCCCCGGCGTGACTAAAGAAGGTCAGCTAGTTGAATGGGATCCATGTCGGTGTAAACCTGGTTTTCACCACCCATACCCCAGCAAAAAGAATAACTGGCCGTTCCGACGCCTGCATGAAGCGACCATAACGGCGAGATTGCCGCTTGTTTGTTTGCGACCAGCAGGTGGCGCGTTTCATGCGCCGGCCCCATCAAATGAACCACGCGCTGATCTGTCGGAAGATCGAAGTAAAGGTAGACCTCTGAACGGCGCATATGCGTATGCGGCGGCATCGTATTCCAGACGCTTCCTGAATGAAGGGTTGTGAACCCGAGCACAAGTTGGCAACTTGCGATCCCATCGGCGTGGATAAGTTTGTAAATCGATCGATGGTTCGCTGTAGCCGGACCGCCAATGGTCTGTGGCGCCACATCCATCGAATGGACAGATGCAACAGGATACGCAGCGTGCGCGGGATAGCTCAGCAGATAGAACTCCGCGGGCGATTCTGAATTCAGGCTTCCAAACGTGATGGAATGCTCGCCGCGTCCCACATACAGCGCGTCGCGATGATTGAGCTCATAATGCGCTCCGTCAATGCGGACAAAGCCCTGAGCACCGATATTCAGGATCCCAAGTTCACGGCGCTCGGTGAAACATGATACGCGCAATTGCGGGGGACACTGAAGTTCGAGCGGCTCGGAAAGAGGCGTCGCACTGCCAATAACGGTCCTGTCCAGATCGACATAGACCAGTTCGATCGAACCAGGCTTGAACAGACTGTCGACGAGGAAAGTGGACCGTAGCTCCTCAGTAGACATTCCCGCAAATCGAACTTCATCGGCGAGTTGCAAAGTCCTCATGGCACTTCCTCAGATTGCTTTGTGGTAAAGCCAATTGTCTCCCCAGTCTCAACAAACGAATTCAACGTCTAAGTGGAGTAAACGATCGGCCGGCCCAGAAACACCGGCGCAATATGCCGTGCAAACAGGTTCTCGGTAACGTTCCTTGCAATGATCTCTTCGTTCGACGCAAGCAGATCGAGATAGCGCGAGCCCGCCTTAGCCGCGACCTTGAAGCTCACATGCAGCAGTTGCCGAAAGTCGGAGTTGTAGCTGGCGCAATGCAGATTGTGCCGCAAGGCTCCCGCGAACTGCTGCCCAGACCATCCTGCAACCTCACGAGGGGAGGGGAGTCTTCGCGGATCGATGTCGATAACAGTCGCATAAGGCGCGCACAATTCTTCTGAGTGACTCACGGCTTCAGCGTAAATCTCCTTTACGAGATCGAGACCGGCGCCGCCCGACTCGGCAAGACCGATGACTTCCTCAAGCCATGTTGTGCCTGCAGTCTTTAGATGGACCCCCGCGTCCATATGCACAAGAGCATCGTGAATAGCGGGATAAATTGAGAACTTATCGCTCCCGGAGTGAATGCTGAGTTTGAGATTCGCTTCGAGCCCATAGAGACCAATCGCGTGTTGGATGGCGGCGATATCGAGTGATAACTCGTTCGAGAACCGGGCCGGATCGCCTGCGTAGTCAACACCCTTATTAAATCGGCCGCTGAACTTTGGTGCAATTGTTTGAAGCGCGATCCGTTGATCGGCAATAGCGGCCAGAATTATGAGCAGTTCGGCTGGTGCCTGCGCGGCGTCTGTTTCATCCATGGAGATTTCAGCAACGAAGTTTCCAGGGCCCTTAGCTACCTCGATGTGGCGATAGATCTCTCCGGCTTCTTCGATAGCCACAAGGAACTTCGTTGCGGTATTCCGCAGAAGCTCGGGAGTGATCTCGATCTCTTGTTGCACCGCTTCGAGACGAACCGTGCCAGCGAGTTCGGCGTGACGTTTGACAAATGCCTCAATCGCCGCATTGGGCGCTCGTTTACCAATGGACTCGGCAACGTCAATGGTGTAAAAATCGCACGCGCTCAGAAATCGATCGACAGTTGTCAAGTTGATATGATCGGCATCGCAATAATACGGGAGCTTCCATCCCAGCTGACGCACTGCGGAATCCGCTGCCATGCGCACCGATGCGGGCTGCGAACAAATGATTGAATGCTCGCGATTCGACTTGTTCCAGACAGGGATAACATCGACCCCGGCGCGCGACGCCAGGATGCAGGCTTGTAACTGTGCCTTGGCCTGGTGCGCAAATCGGTCCCCCACGCCAATGGAGTACTTGCCGAGTCGAATCATGGATTCATTCCTTTACTTTGATGACAACTGCGCTGTAATGCGAGCCCGGAGCAACGAGAAGTTGATGTGGCACGCCGGCGGGAATATGAACAACGTCGCCAACCCCGATTGGGTGAGCCTTGCCGTCGAGAATTCCGGTTCCAGTGGTTTCTCCGTCGTCTCCTTTGCGGGGGGCGACAATCTGTCCACCGGTAATCAGTGTGGCCTTTCCCGCGGTGACATAGAAAATGTCGACGAAGTGGGCATGCATCTCGGCCCCGCCGCTCGCGGCTCGTTCGGAAATCTTGACGGCATGCGTTCCGTACTCACCCAGAGTCGCTCCACTGCTTCCGGATGACTCGGCCTGTTTTACAAGACCCTCCAGCTGGTCATGAATCTGGGCCGATGGGAAAACCTCTGCGCGCGGTTGAGATTGCGCAAACGCCCCTGTTGCGACGCTGGCGATGATTGCTATCCAAATAAGCTTCATAAGTATTTATCTCGCATTCCTCAATTCACAGATCAAGCCAGCTTGTGACTTAGAGCATCTTGTTTTGCGCCCTCTCCAGGGTTACATCGGGAGCCGCGCGGCTCCAGCCAATGCGAAAATCTTTTACGTTTTCAAGTGCAAACGCGCCCAGGGCCGAACGAGGCGCAGTCACAGCGAAAAAGTCCGCTCGCTCTACATTCGACAAATGAAATGCGGGTCGCTCATCCGGAGCGGCCGTGGCGATTTCGACATGGCTCATTTCAATTCCTCGCACATGTCGCAGGAAAAACCCGAATGCCGGCATTGGGCCGAACATCGAAGGCTCAGGATACTTGCTCTCAAGTTCGGCCGGTTGAACCTGTGCAACTGCGGCCGAAGCCCCGCCAACTGTCTCAATATAGATGTTTGAGAGCTTGACATCTTCGATTGGGAAGCCGGGAACTCCGCTCAGAATAGACGAAAGATTTTGAGGCGCTTGATAACAGGTCAAATTGCTGATGAGGATGCGTCGCATGGTCCCGACCTTCGTTGTCTCTTTTGGCCCGCGCAAGCGCGATCCGAGGCGCATGAAAAGTGGGCTTGACGAGAGATCGCGCATCGTCGTGTTGGTGATCGTGATATCCTCCATCAAAGCGCCGTCCACCGACTCCAGCGCATACCCCTGGCAACCGTCAAAAACGCAATCGGAAATGGTGATGTTGATAAATCCACCGTTGGATTCGGTCCCGCACTTGATGCGTCCCGTTCGCCATTGGTGCGCATCCGGAGAAAAGCGTTTGAACGTGCCGTCGAGCACCGTACCCATTTCAAAATCGCCCGTCACCCAACAATTCGAAATCGTGACGTTTCGAGTAGGCCGCGCAAAACCAAGCGCATAACTCGACTTTGGGCAGATTCCGTCGTCCCAGGGGGAATTCACCGTGCAATTTGAAACCCGGGCATTCTGGCAACAGTCCAGGTCCATTCCATCGCGGTCAGTGTCGATTTTGAGGTTATCAATGGTGAGGTTGTCGACACCCGTGAGCAGCAAACCAAAATGGCCACCTTTGAGAATGTCGAAATCGCGAAACAGAACATTGCGGCAATTCTTCAACGCTATGGCCTTGTTTCCCACTCCAGGTTGCTCCGCAATAAATTCGCCGCCGCGATGGTTCTCCGATCGGCCATCGGATAACCCGTTGCCCCAAATCAAGCCGGGACCAGTAACACTCAGGTCATGAAGATCCTCGCCCCATAGCAGTGAGTTATGCCAGTGATTATGCCCGTAGTCCTGGTAGGCATCCCAGGCCGCTTTAGGCTCAGCCGCATCGTAGACACCGCTTCGATACCCCGTCTGCTCTCCAGGACGCGGCGAGTCGGCAGCCATAATGACACTTCCTTGCAAAAGCCTGAGATGCACCTGACTCTTAAGATGAATCGAAAAGCACAGATAAGTCCCTCCCGGAAATACAACGTCTCCGCCCCCTGCGCCTGCCGCAGATTCGATGGCGCGATTCACGGCTTGTGTATCGAGGGTCTTTCCATCCCCGACGGCTCCGTATTCGCGCACATTGAAGATTCCCGCTGACCCCGGGTTCACGCCAGAATCGGCCCGAAAAGCAAATGACGAAGCCGGAAGGGCCACTGCTCCTGCACCAAGTCCACCGGCGCGAAGAAAGGCACGGCGTTTAGTATCGATTGGATTCATTAGGATCCTTTTCCTCGAAAACCCTCGTTACGAACACAAAGTCCACGTGCCAAATCTGTTCACAAAACGAGTTACGGAAACTCACATCCGGATTACATCGTCTTTTAGTCTCAATCAAGATGAAATACCTCCTGAAGCGGCATCAGGCCCTCATCGGGCGCTCGGCCATCAACCTGTTCAAAGAAAGGCGCCATCTCTGCTTGCCACCGGCTATTCACGTCCTGAGAATTCATCGCCGCGCATGCACGATCGAAATCATCCGTCTCGAGATATCCCACAAGAAGGCCATCTGGATTCAGGAAAAGCGAGTAATTGCTCCACCCCGCATGGCGAAGTGCATCGAGCATCTCTGGCCATACCTCCGCATGCCTTGCCCGGTATTCATTGAGACGGTCCTTGCGAACCCTCAGGAGAAAACAAATGCGCATGGGTAACTCTCCGCGTGAGTGGTGTTGCGATCGTTGCTGATCATCCAGACCAAAGCACCTTACAAAAGTGTCTCGTGCATAAACAATGCAACCGCGCTCCGTAACCGCGCCCTGTTTCCTTCTTGCGCGGGACGAAGTCTCGGCTTTGCGACCAATGGAAAGCGATGCATTTCGTCTTCGATGAGTGGTGCGGCCACGTGCCAGAGATTAGCAATATCACCCACCACCACAATCTCCGCGGGTGCCAGCGCAGAAGCGATCATATGCATGCCACGCCCCAATGCGGCGCACATTCGCTGGATCGCGTGGATCGCGTCTAGATTACCCGCTTCGGTCAGGTGAACCAGATCTTCAAATGTGGAGCAGGATGCGCCGGTCCTCTCCGCGTAGTAGCGCAGCGCCGCGGGATTCGCAGCCTGCGTCTCCCAACATCCACGGCTTCCGCACGCGCAGGGTAACCCGTGGGGATCCATCTGGACGTGTCCGAACTCGCCCGCTGACCCGCCTTCTCCGCGCAGGATGCGCCCGTTAGCGAAGATTCCCGTCCCCAACCCCTCCGACACATTCACGACAACCAGGTCGTGCATTCCGTCACTGTCGCCGAACCACACTTCCGACAACGCGCAGGCATTCGCCACATTGTCGGCAACAACCGGTAAGCCAGTTGCTTCCTCGACTGAAGACTTAATGTCCTCTATCGGCCAGTGGACATTTGGAGCGAAGATTGTCTTTCCCGCTCGCTCCGGTCCCGCACTCCGTTGGTTCGCGCCAAGATCGACCCTTCCGGGTAAGCTGATTCCAATTCCGTCGAACGATCGATCTTTGCTTGCGGCGATCAACTGCTTAATCGCCTCAACAATGGCTCCAACCACTTTCTGCGGATCGTCTGGAAGAGCAATGAGACTTTGCGATACGATCCGACCACCCAGATCGGCGACAGCAAGGGTCGTCTGCGATGGATGGATATCGAGCGCCAGGACTCCACGCTGACTGTTCACTTCAAGAAACGTCGGCCTGCGCCCACGAGGCAATCGGCCCAGCGACCCCTCCACGATCCACCGATCGGCAAGCAACTCTTCCACAATCAGCGAGACCGTGCTTCTTTGTAGTCCAGACACACGCGCGAGCTCGGCGCGCGAAATTGGCTGCCTCGTCCGAATCTGATTGAAGATCAAATTCCGATTGATCTGGCGCGGAATTTTGTTGGATGCGCTGACCCTATTGGTGAACGAAAAGCGCGGCGCAACAGACCTTGGTCGGCTTTCTGATTTGCTCGCCATCTGGGCATCCTGTTAGCTCTGGCTGATGTGATGCGAACCGAGAAATCGGCGGTTCGCGTGAAAAGTGATGGTCCGCCTGCTCCCAATTTCGGTCGAAGTTAGGCAGGCCCGTGATTCGCAGTCAGACGTTGTATGTGGAAGAAGATGTTCGCCCGCCGTGTCCTGTCCAGTTGGTGTGAAAGAATTGCCCGCGCGGCTTGTCAATGCGTTCGTAGGTGTGCGCGCCAAAATAATCGCGCTGCGCCTGCAGCAAATTAGCCGGCAACCGCGCCGTGCGGTAGCCATCGAAGAATGCCAGGGCCGTTGAAAATGCCGGCGTGGGCACGCCCAACCCAACTGCGTGAACGATTGCTTCGCGCCATGCCGGCTGGTACCGATTGAGGGCATCGGCGAAAAACTCGTCCAGCAGCAGGTTATCCAGGGCCGGGTTCTTGTCAAAGGCTTCTTTGATTTTTCCGAGGAATCGGCTGCGGATGATACATCCGCCTCGCCACATCAAAGCAATTCCTCCCATATTCAGGTTCCACCCGTTCTCTTTCGCAGCCGCTCTCAAAAGCATGTAGCCTTGCGCATAGGAAATAATCTTTGAGCAGTAGAGTGCGTTGCGAACACATTCGATGTAAGCGATGCGATCGCTGTCAATGGCCTTTGCATCGGGGCCTTGAAGAATGAATGACGCGGCAACACGCTCGTCTTTCAGCGCCGAAAGGCATCGCGAGAAAACAGACTCGCCAATGAGCGTTACAGGCTGGCCTAAGTCGAGTGAACTGAAGACCGTCCACTTACCCGTGCCTTTTTGACCGGCGGCATCGAGAATCTTGTCGACAATTGGCTCGCCATCTTCGTCTTTCTTGGCAAAAATGTGGCTGGAAATTTCGATGAGATAACTATCGAGTTCGCTCTGATTCCAATCGGCAAATACCCGGCTCAAATCGTCAGCGCTCAGGTTAAGGCCTCGCTGCAGCAAATCGTAAGCTTCGCAAATTAGCTGCATGTCGCCGTACTCGATTCCGTTGTGAACCATTTTGACAAAGTGCCCCGCGCCATTTTCGCCCACCCAGTCGCAACAGGGAGTTCCATCTTCCACCTTCGCCGCGATGGCTTGGAAAATGTCTTTCACATGCGGCCATGCAGCGGGATTTCCGCCCGGCATGATCGATGGACCGAAGCGTGCCCCCTCTTCGCCACCCGAGACACCGGTGCCGACAAAGAGAATGCCCTTTTCCGCAAGCGCCTTGCTTCGCCGATTGGAATCAGTGAAGAGCGAGTTACCGCCGTCGATCAGAATGTCCCTTGCTTCGAGCAAGGGAAGCACATGGTCGATCATCTGGTCTACCGTGTCGCCGGCTTTCACCATGAACATCACGCGGCGCGGCCGCTTCAGCAGCGAGACGAACTCCTGAATCGAGTGAGCGCCAACAACGTTTGTACCTTTTGCCTCCTCGGCGATAAAGTCGTCGACTTTGGAAACAGTCCGGTTGAATACAGCCACCTTGAATCCATGGTCGTTCATGTTAAGGACAAGATTCTGTCCCATTACTGCAAGGCCGATCAGGCCGATGTCGCAAGTTGCGTCTGGCATACGATCTCCAAAACTCCGCTGAATTCCAATGATGTGAGTCTATTGGTTGACACCGCTGGCGAGAAAGCCGCCATCGACGACGAGAGTTTGCCCAGTGACAAAGGATGCTGCTTCCGAAGACAGGTAAATTGCGGCTCCAATCAACTCCTCGGTCTTGCCGAAGCGCCCCATGGGTGTGCGCATCAGCAACTCCTGGCCGCGCGGCGTGCTGTCGAGTAGCTGCGCATTCAGGTCAGTGCGAAACACGCCTGGTGCGATTGCGTTCACGTTTACACCCTTCTTCGACCACTCAATAGCGAGCGAGCGGGTAAGGGAAGTTACGCCGGCTTTGCTGGCGGCATACGCGGCCACCTCATTCAGAGCGACAAAGCTGTTCAGGGATGTGATGTTCACAATGCGGCCGTAGCCCCGTTCGAGCATAGGCTTGCCAAAAACCTGGCAGGCACGAAGGGTACCGGTAAGGTTGGTATCGAGAATGGCGTTCCACTCATCTTCCGGCATGGTGAGTGTTGGCGTTCGTTTAATCCTTCCTGCGCAGTTAATAAGAATATCGACCTGGCCAAATCTCCCTAGAACGGCTACAAGCAAATGATCCAACGAGGCTCGGTCGCAAACATCGGATACACAGCGCAGCGTCTGGCGGCCGCGCGACTCGATCTCCTGCGCCGTTTCGTCCACTTGCTGTTCACGGCGCGCGGTCGCGATCACGTGTGCCCCGGCCTCTGCCAGTCCGAGCGAAAGCGCGCGCCCAATCCCCGAAGTGCCGCCGGTCACTACCGCAATCTTGTCGCTCAGATTAAGTGCATTAAATCCCATTAGTCTTCCTTTGCGAAGCGGTTCCGATGAGCCCAGAGTCCGAGACCGGGATTGGCAATGAAGAAAACCTCTTCACCGTCGATTTGGTTGTAGCCATGCTTGAGCGTTGAAGGATTGTAGCGCGCAAGCATCGTGGCCAAATCCTCGTAACTGAATCCCACGGACTCAACCTCCCGTTGCGTCAAATGTCCGGGGCACCAGGTAATCCTGAATCGTCCTTCAGATGACCCGTGAATCAAATGGGCGGCGGCGCTCAAATCGCCGGCAAGTTCGGGGTCGGCCTCCACCGCGGCAAGAGTTGCCGGCGTTCCGCGATAGCCGTATTTGCGAATGAGTGCATCAATCGCGTTGTCTTCGCCGAACTCCTTTACGCCGGGTGCGAGAATGATGAGTTCTGCATCGTCGGCCAGGGCCATTCGCGTGCGATATACCGCTTTGTTCCCGAGCCACGTGGAATGGAACTCATGAGGGTCGAGATAGACCACGGCTTTTTTTATCGGCTTGTCGAGCATTTCAAAATTTACTTGCAGACTCAGTTCTGCGGCGCGGTGGAAACACTCCAAGTCATCGCCGATAAAGAGTCCGCGCACCGCAAGTCCGCCCGCCGCTCGGCGCGCGACTACCGTCAGCACATACACAATCGGCAGGTGGCGCAGGAAACGATCGGCGGCGTAGTTGAGCACCGAGCGGACTGGATTTTCTGCGCGGCCCATGATGCGCTCCATCCCGTATACAGCACCCAGATAATGACTGCGATTGATTCCTTCGCGGCCTCCGGTGCCAACCAGAATATTCTTGGTGAAGTTGGCCATGCCAATCACTTCGTGCGGCACAACCTGGCCAAGCGAAAGGATGAGGTCGAATTCCCCTCCGGCGATTAGCCGGTTGACCTGGGCGGGCCACGGATAACTCAGCTTGCCTTCCGACTGCTCATGAATGAAATCCGCTGGGACCTCACCGAGTGTTTCAACATCGGTCCGCCAGTTATGAACACGAAATAATTTCTGCGGAATGTCACCGAACATTCGGGTAAGTTGGTCGGCGCGCATCGGCGTGTGCGTGCCCAGCGCGGGAAGAATCGCCTTCATGCAGTCGCCATAATGCTTCCATGCAATGTTCGTCAGTTCTCCGGCTCGGGAGTGCTCCCGGCTCTGATCCGGTGGAACTGCGAGGACCCGATGGCGCGGACCCAATTTCGCCAGCGCGCCTTCCAGCAGCTCTCTTAACTGCTGTGAATCAATGTCGGTCTCCGCGTTTCCGACCCCGCAATATAAGCTCATGCCCGAACCTCCACCTTTTTCAGTCCGGGCGCGAGGGTGACAACAACAACCAGTGCGACCAGATAGGCGCTTGCCGCCAGGGCGAACAGGCTCGCATAACTTCCTGTAAGTTGCAGAATATAGCCGGTGAATGTGGCTAGCAGAAAACCGCCGACCGAACCCGCCATGCCGCCGATCCCTGTGACCGAGCCGACCGCCGTGCGCGGAAACATATCGGATGGTGTGGTGAGAATGTTCGCGGACCATCCCTGATGGGCCGCAGCTGCCAGGCTTAGCAACGCAATCGCAACCCATTCTGAGTTGAGGTAGTTGATCAGGAAAACCGGAACGACGGCGCATGCGCATATGAGCATAGCCGTAAGCCGCGCCCTGGTTGCCGAAAGACCGAGGCGACGGAAAGGAACCGGAAGCCAACCTCCTCCAATGCTCCCGATGGCAGAGGCGTTGTAGACAACGATCAGCGGCATGCCGAGGTGCGAAAGGTCGAGATGGAATCTCTTACTGAAGAAATCCGGCAGCCAGAAAAGATAAAACCACCAAACGGGGTCGGTAAGGAACTTTCCGATCGCGAAAGCCCAGGTCTGCCTGTACGTTAGCAGTTTGAGCCATGGCGTCGAGGGTCCCATTTGCTCGGCGGCTTCCTCGTAAATGTGACGTAACTCGGCGCCGGTCAATGTTGGATGGTCGGAGGGCTTGCGGTACTTAGCGAACCAAACCGCAATCCACACAGCGCTGAAAAGACCCGTAACCAGAAACGCCGCGTGCCAACCATAACGTATCGTGACCCATGGAACGATAAGCGGCGCCAGTATAGCTCCAAGATTTGTTCCGGAATTGAAGATTCCGGTTGCGAACGAGCGCTCGCTCTGAGGGAACCACTCGGCTACCGTCTTGATCGCCGCAGGGAAGTTGCCCGACTCACCAATGCCCAGAAAAAAACGTGCGATGCCAAACTCCAGCACATTCGATGCCAGCGCGTGACCCATTGCCGAAAGGCTCCAGACGGCCATGATCACCATGTAACCGATGCGCGTGCCCACCTTGTCAACGAACCGGCCGGCCATCAGTAACCCCATCGCATACGCTAGCTGAAAAGCCTGCACCACGTGGCTGTATCCAAGCTCGGTCATGCCAATGCTGTGCGTCAGCGTCGGCTTCAGAATCGAGATCACTTGCCGATCCATGTAATTGATTGACGTGGCAACAAAGAGCATGGCGCAAATCGTCCAGCGCACCTGTCCGAGGCGTGGGGGAGCCGTGTCTCCTTCGGTCGGCATGAGTCGCGCGTCGGTGCTTGACATGCGGGTTAAGCCCCCTCGAGCTTGTAGGCCTGCTTAACAAGTCCATAGGTCAGTGCATGTGCCACTTCGTGAGCCTCGTCTTCGTTGAGCCGGTGTTCCGCGACAAGCTTGGCCAAAAAAGCGCAATCCATGCGGCGCGCAACGTCGTGGCGCGCGGGAATCGAGAGGAAGGCACGCGTGTCGTCATTGAAGCCGACGGTGTTGTAAAACCCCGCCGACTCCGTTGCCTGCTCGCGGAAACGCACCATGCCTTCAGGACTGTCGTGGAACCACCAGGGTGGCCCCAGGCGCAGGCAAGGATAGTGTCCCGCTAAAGGTGCTAACTCCCGGCTGTACGTGGATTCGTCAAGCGTGAAAAGAATGATCGTGAGCTTTGACTCATTGCCAAAGCAGCTTAACAGTGGCCGCAACCCATCTACGTAATTGGTTGGCCGCGGAATGTCGGCGCCAATATCGCGCCCGTACTGTTGATAGAGGGTGTGATTGTGGTTGCGCACACTGCCCGGATGAATCTGCATCACTAGCCCATCGTCAAGGCTCATGCGCGCCATCTCCGTGAGCATCTGCGCGCGGAATAACTCCTGCTGTTCCGCATCCGCGTCGCCGGCAATCACGCGTGCGAAGAGATCGGTTGCTTCGGCCTGCGGCAAATCGGCGGTCTGCGGCGTCGGATGACCGTGATCCGTCGCCGTGCAGCCAAGAAAGCGAAATCGAATTCGG
>Ga0187887_10003676_pt1 | contig 11789 bp, 5 predicted proteins | sample June2016WEW_7_10_FD_132977 | JGI IMG/M metagenome (GOLD analysis project Ga0187887, IMG submission 132977) | Peatland microbial communities from SPRUCE experiment site at the Marcell Experimental Forest, Minnesota, USA - June2016WEW_7_10 | ecosystem: Environmental > Terrestrial > Soil > Wetlands... | reverse complement strand
GCCCAGGTGGTTCTGCGTCATCCCAGCGCCCACGGTCTGCAGTTGGACGTCGCCTGGACCCTCTCCAAGTCCCTTGACTACGGGTCGGACGCCGAGCGCAGCACCGAGTTCGGCACCAGCGGCTCCGGTGGCTCCTTCAGCGACATCCTCAACACCTGGCGTCCCTACCTCAACAAAGGCGTGTCCGATTTCGACACTCGCCAGTTGCTGACCGTCGATGCGGTTTATCAGCTTCCCTTCGGCAGAGGCAAACAGATGCTGAGCAGCGCCAACGGCTTCGCGAATGCGCTGGTTGGCGGCTGGTCGCTCTCCGGCATCAACCGCACTACCACCGGGCTGCCCTTCTCGCTCTCTGAGCCGGGCTGGACCACCGATTGGCAGATCGAAAGCTTCGCCGTCACCACCGCTCCGATTAAGCTGAGGCGGCACTTCGACGCGAATGGTGACCCGCAGTTCTTCGACAATCCGGGTGGTGCTGGCTATCCTTCCGGTGGCATCAACGACGGTATCAGCACCGGATCGCCCGTACGCCTGCCTTATCCGGGTGAAGCCGGTGATCGCAACAACTTCCGGGGCGATGGCTTCTTCGACATCGACACCGGTCTCAATAAATCCTGGCAGATTCGCGAATATGGCTCGCTCAAGTTTGCCTGGGAAACTTACAACACCACCAACACCGTTCGCTTCGATCCAGCTTCCATTGGCGGCCAATTGACGTCGGGGAACCTGGGCGTCGCCAACAACCTTCTCGTCGCTCCGCGCCGCATGCAGTTCTCGCTGCGGTACGACTTCTAGCGGTGAGTAACCCAACGAGCGCCGGAGATTCGTCTCCGGCGCTTTTTGCTGCGCCGCGAATTGTGATTACACTACTCGTTCACTGAAGAAGACCAGGCCGGGCGGGTGCGAAAACTGCGCTCGTCCTGAAAGCTAGAAAGGAAACCATGCACGCATCGAGCATGCGCCGGCTACTCCTCACTTCCGCCACGATCCTCATCGCCCTGGCCGCGCGGGCCCAGGCGCCCACGCCGGCCTTGGTGCTGGGGCATACGCCCGGCGACGACTACTATCTGGCGAATTACGAGGATGCGATTCGCTACTTCCACGAACTGGCCGCGCATTCCGACCGCGTAAAGATGTTCACGGTAGGAAAGTCGACCGAGGGGCGGGACATTGAGGTTGCCGTGATCTCGTCGCCCCAGAACCTGGCGAGGCTGGACGAATATAAGGCGACTGCCCGGCAACTCGCAACGGCGCAGGGGTTGGATGACGCGCAGGCCCTGCAACTGGCGCGCAGTGCGAAGGTCATTGTTCATATCGATGGCGGCCTGCACTCCAGCGAAGTCGCCGGAGGTCAGCACTCCATCGCGTTGGCGTACAAGCTGGCGTCCGCGCAGGGCGATCCGGAGATCGACAATATCCTCGACAACGTGATCCTGGTCCTTTGGCCAACGCTGAACCCTGACGGCCAGGACATGGTGGTCTCCTGGTACCGCAAGAACCTCGGAACTCGCTTCGAAGTCAGTCCCATGCCGTGGCTCTTCCAGGATTACGTCGGGCACGACAACAATCGCGACGGCTACATGCTGAACATGAAGGAATCTCAGGTAGTCACCAAGGCGGAGATAGAGTATTCGCCGGTCATCTTCTATTGCCAGCACCAAACAGCGCCGTTTCCAGCTCGCATCTGGATACCACCGTTCTCCGATCCTATCTCATCGAACATCAGCCCCTATGTCCGTAGCTGGTTCAATGTAATCGGGACTAACATGACTGCCTATCTCGATGCGCACCAGATGCCAGGCGCGATCAGCGAGTCGCAGTTCGATAACTGGTATCCCGGGTTTGTCGACTACGCCGGCTCATTCCGCAATGAAATCTCCTTCTTCACGGAAACCGCGCTCTATCGATACGCAACGCCGCGTTTCTACACGGTAGATGAGTTTCCGAAAGACATGCAGGATCTGAAAGCGCTGACCATGTACACCACGCCGTGGCAGGGCGGCTGGTGGCGGCTGAAAGACGCAGTGGATTACATGGTCGCGGGGTCAATGTCGGTGCTGGATACGGCGGCGCGCTATCGCCAGACGCTGCTCTACAACCGCTACCAGGCAGCGCGCGACAACATTAAGCGATTCGAGCAGGGACCGCCGTTTGCCTATGTCATTCCCAGCGTGCAAACCGACGCGCCCGAGGGACAGATGCTGGCCCACATCATGCAGGAGAACGGGATCGAGATTCGTGAATCGCAAGCGGGATTCCACGCCAATGACCGTGATTATCCTGCGGGTTCATGGGTGATCCTGATGAATCAGCCCTATACCTCGCTGGCCAAGGAGCTGTTCGAGGTGCAGCGTTATCCGGCGGCGTTGTTCACGGAAAGCCAAAAGCCGGTGGATTTGCCCTATGACGTTACAGGGTGGACGCTGCCCATGCAGATGGGCGTGCGCGTAGATCCGATCACCGATCCCATCACCGATGAGCAACTCGCCCACCTGAAGGTTGTAACTGACCTGGATGCGCCGGCGGCGGAGGTGCAGGGGAGCGGCGGCACTTTTGTTCTGAGCCATCAGTCCAACTCCAGTTTCCGCGTCATCAACGACGTGCTGGCTGCCGGCGGCTCCGTAGGGTTTGCTCAGGATGAAGTGAAGACATCCGAGGGCATGGAAAGAGGCGCCATCGTAGTTAGCGGGGTGAGTCGCGCCAGCATCGGTGACTTATCGAAGAAGTATGCCATTTCTGTCGTGACCGCCGACAAAGCACCAGAGCATGTGATCGCGGTCCACAAAGCGCGCGTGGGGCTCTATCGTCCCTGGGATGCTTCCATCGACGAAGGTTGGACGCGTTGGATCCTGGAGCAATACGGGTACGCGCCCATCAGCCTGTACAACGCCGACATGCGCTCCGGCGGTCTGCGCGATCGCGTCGACGTAATCATCCTGCCGGATATGCGCCGGCAGCAGCTGCTGGAGGGTTTCCGCGAAGGCATCGTCCCGGGCCAATATGCCGGGGGACTCGGAGACGAGGGGATCGACAATCTGCGTGACTTTGTGCGCCGCGGCGGAACGCTCATTGCTTTCAACCAGGCCGCGGCGACGCTGGTCCCGCTGTTGTCGCTGCCGGTGACGGATGTGCTGGATGGCGTGAAGAGCGATAAGTTTTTCTGCTCCGGGGCACTGCTTCGCGTAGAGCTGGGCGGCGGCGACCGGCCGGTGACATGGGGACTGCCGAGCGAGCCCATCGTGATGTTCGAGCAGGGACCGGCGTTTACAACCCAGGCGGGATTCCACGGTGCGGTGCTGGCGCGGTATCCCAAAGACAGCAATCCGCTGGAGAGTGGGCTGCTGCTGCATCCGGAAGCCATCGAGGACAAGATCGCCGCTCTGGAAGTGCCGTATGGAAGCGGACGGATCTTCCTGTACGGATTCAAGCCGCAATGGCGCGGCCAGTCGCACGGGACCTACAAGTTCTTCCTGAACGCACTCTACAAATATGAGCAGCCGCCGTTTGCGAAACCGGAGCCGGCTGAGCAGAAGGACCAAAAGGACAAGGCAGCGGAATAGCGCGCCTGACTTGCGTTGTGCTTCCGAGACCACTGAGAATGGTCGTGTTCACAAAGGACCTCGATGAATCAGCATGAACCGATTCGCGCGCCGCGCGGCAACACTCGAACCGCGCGGGGTTGGATTCAGGAAGCGGCGAAGCGGATGCTGATGAACAACCTGGATCCCGAAGTGGCCGAGAAGCCCGCGGAGCTGATTGTTTATGGCGGTCGCGGCAAGGCGGCGCGCAACTGGGAGTGTTTCCACAAAATCGTCGAGACGCTGGACCGTCTCGAGAACAATCAAACGCTGCTCATTCAGTCCGGCAAGCCCGTTGCGGTGCTGGAGACGCAGCGCCTCGCTCCGCGAGTTCTCATCGCCAACTCGAATCTCGTTCCGCACTGGGCCAACTGGGAGCATTTCGACAAGCTCGATCAGGCTGGCCTGATGATGTACGGCCAAATGACCGCCGGCTCGTGGATCTACATCGGCACCCAGGGCATCCTCCAGGGAACCTACGAGACCTTTCAGGCCGCTGCGCAGCGCCACTTCAACGGCACGCTGGCCGGCACCATCACGGTTACCGCGGGGCTGGGCGGCATGGGCGGGGCGCAGCCGCTCGCGGTGAAACTCGCAGGCGGCGTCAGTATCTGCGTCGAGGTCGACGCAAGCCGCATCCAGCGCAGGCTGGAGACGCGCTATCTCGACAAAGCCACCGGCTCGCTCGACGAGGCGATCGCGATGGCGCGCGAGGCGAAAGCCGCACGGCAGGCGATGTCCATCGGGCTGATGGGCAACGCGGCCGAGGTTCTGCCGAAGATGGTGGAGATCGGATTCACGCCGGAGCTGGTGACCGACCAGACCAGCGCGCACGATCCGATGTGGGGATATCTGCCGATTGCCCGCGCCGACGAAGACCTGAACACGGTGCGCGCGAAGGAGCCGGATCGCTACATGGAGCGTGTGCGGGCTTCGATCGTGACGCACGTTCAGGCGATTCTGACCATGCAGCAGCGCGGCGCGATTGCCTTCGACTACGGGAACAATTTGCGCACGCAGGCGCAGCTTGCCGGGGTGACCGACGCGTTTGCGTATCCCGGATTCGTGCCGGCCTTCATTCGCGACTCGTTCTGCGAGGGTCGCGGGCCGTTCCGCTGGGTCGCACTCTCCGGCGATCCGGCGGACATTGCGAAGACCGATCAGGCGCTGCTCCAGCTTTTTCCCGATGACCAGCGTCTGACGCAGTGGCTCACTTATGCTGCTGACCAAATCGCGTTCCAGGGATTGCCGGCGCGCATCTGCTGGCTCGGATATGGGCAGCGCGATCGCGCCGGTCTGCTGTTCAATCAGATGGTGCGCGACGGTCGGCTGGCAGCTCCCATCGTGATCGGGCGCGACCACCTCGATGCGGGTTCGGTCGCGAGTCCGTTTCGCGAGACGGAGGCGATGCGCGACGGCTCCGATGCTGTGTCCGACTGGCCACTGCTCAATTTCGCGACGGGCATTGCCAGCGGCGCGTCGTGGATGAGCTTCCACCACGGTGGCGGCGTGGGCATGGGTTACAGCCAGCATGCGGGCCTTGTTGCCGTGGCCGACGGCAGCGACGAAGCGGAGGAGCGGCTGCGGCTGTGTCTGCGCAATGATCCGGCTCTGGGCGTGGTGCGCCATGCCGATGCGGGCTACGAGCGGGCGATCAGCGTCGCGCGCGAACGCGGCGTGGACATGCCAAGCCTGCCATGAAAGCCGATCTGCTCATCCGAGGCATCTCGCAGCTGGTGGCGGCAGAGGGTCCCGGGCCGAAGCACGGCGCAGCAATGCGCCAGCTCAAGGTGATCGAGCAAGCGGCGCTGGCCATTGCCGACGGCACGATTCTCTGGGTCGGACCCGAAGCGGATTGGAACGGCGAAGCCGCAACCACCGTAGACGCCCAACATCGCGCCGTGGTTCCGGGCCTGGTCGACCCGCACACGCATGCCGTGTGGGCCGGCGACCGTCTGGCGGACTTTGAAGCCCGCATATCCGGTGTGCCCTACGAACGCATACTGGCGTCGGGCGGTGGTATCTGGAGCACCATCCGCGCTACGGCGGCATCCTCGCCGGACGAGTTGCTCGCGCTCGCAAAGCCGCGCATCGATTCTCTGCTGCGATCCGGCGCTACGGTCATCGAGGTGAAATCCGGCTACGGATTCAAACCCGAAGCGGAGATCGCAATGCTGCAGGTAATTCGCAGCCTGGCCACCATTACGCGCGCACGCATTGTCCCTACGCTGCTGATTCATGTTCCTCCAAAAGACGCGGTGGAGCGCGCTGCTTATGTGTCGGAGGTGTGTCAGACATTGATTCCCGAAGTGGCGTCGCAAAAGCTGGCCGCGGCGGTCGATGTGTTCGTCGAAAAGGAAGCATGGAGCGCAGCGGAGGCGGAGAGGATGTTGGCCAGCGCGCAGCAGCACGGCCTCGCCATCAAACTGCACACCGAGCAGTTCAACCGGGTTGGCGGACTCGAACTCGGCTTGCGCCTGGGTGCGCTCAGCGTCGATCATCTGGAGGCGTGCACCGTGGAGCAGGTTGCAACCATGGCTGACAGCCCGACCATCGCCACGATTCTCCCCGGCGTATCGCTGCATCTGGGCCTGCCGCCGGCGCCGGGCCGCCGTTTGATTGATGCGGGAGCAGCGGTCGCCGCGGGAACCGATCTCAATCCTGGGTCGAGTCCGCTGTTCTCGGCTGCAATGGCGCTGGCCCTCTCCGTCCGCCTGAATGGACTCACAGCGCAGGAAGCGCTGGTCGCGGGAACCGTGAATGCCGCCCGTGCGCTCGGCTTGAACGACGCGGGACGCATCGAACCAGGACTCCCGGCAGACTTTCTCCTGCTGCAGGGGTACGACTGGCGCGAGCTGGTCTATACGCTCGGCAGCAATCCGGTGCGTGAAGTCTGGATCCGAGGCGAAAGGGTCGCATCATGAGCATCGAGTCCGTATCCCGAAGGACAGGGCGATGACGACGCTCTACCGTCCTGAGCTCCTGTTCGTCAACGGCGCCTTCCTGCGCAACGCTGGTCTGCTGGTCGGCGACAACGGACAGGTGCTCGCCATCACCGCAGGAGACACGCCGTCGGACACAGTCGTCGATCTGCCCGGCAGAGCGCTTCTGCCCGGCTTCGTGAACGTCCATTCGCATGCGTTTCAGCGGCTCATCCGCGGCAAATCGGAATCGAGAGCTGTGAGCGGGAAAGATTTCTGGTCGTGGCGCGGAACCATGTATCACGCAGCCGCGCAGCTCGACCCGCAGCAGGTGTACGACGTCGCGCGCATGGCCTTCCTGGAAATGGTTCTCTCCGGCACGACGACGGTCGGCGAATTTCACTATCTGCACACGGCCCCGAATGGCCGGCCCTATGATGATCAGAATCTGCTCGGCAGGCAGGTGATCGCGGCTGCACAATCTGTGGGCATCCGCATCGTGCTGCTGCGCAGTGCCTATCTGCGCTCCGGCTTCCAGCTGCCGCGCGATCCGGGGCAGACGCGATTCTTCGAAACGACGCCGGAGTTCCTCGCCAATATGGACGCGCTGACCCGGGAATATCCAGCTGGGTCGGCCGACGTGCGACTCGGGGTTGCGCCTCACAGCATCCGTGCTGTGCCGTTCGACGATGTGCGCGAGATCGCCGCGTGGGCCCGCGACAGAAAGATGCCGCTGCATATGCACATGGCGGAGCAGATGGCGGAAAGCGAGGCCTGCCTGCGCGAATACGGCGTTACTCCGGTTGCCTTGCTGGGCAAAGCCGGGTTGCTGGCGTCCGACTGGACCGCGGTGCACGCCATCCACATCACCGCGGACGAAACGGCGATGCTCGCGGATGCGGGCGCCACGATTTGCTCCTGTCCGACGACGGAGCGCAACCTGGGCGATGGGATCCTCGCCGCGGATCATGTGATGAAGGCCGGGGTTCGCGTGGCACTCGGGTCTGACAGCCAGGCACAAATCGATCCGCTGGAGGATGCGCGCGAATTGGACTACCATTTGCGGCTGACGTATCAACAGCGCGCCATCCTCGATCAGATCGGCGAGCAGGGGTTGGCGGCGCGGCTGTTCGATTGCGCGACGGTGAACGGCGCCCGCGCACTGGCTGTGCCCTCGGGAACTCTGGCCCCAGATTCCTTCGCCGACTTTTTCACCATCGATCTTCGCGATGTGTCGGTCGCAGGAAGCTCCGCTGATGATCTGCTGCCGCTAATCGTCTTTGGCATGAACCGCACCGCCATTCGCGACGTGGCAGTGAATGGCAAGCTCGTGGTCCGCGATGGCAGACACGCGGCGCAGGAGGAAATCGCCTCCCGTTACGAAGAGGTTCACGCGAAGGTGTGGCGCGACGCCGCCGGTGCAGCGCGATGAAGTCCGTCGTCGAACTTTTGTCGGACCTGATTCGCATCCCTTCCAATTCAGCGGTGTCCAATCGACCGGTCGTGGAGGTTGCGACTCGCGTCCTGCACGGCGCGGGCTGGTCTGTCCGTGAGTTGCCCTATAAGGATGCGGCAGGGGTGGAGAAAGTGAACCTGATCGCTGCGCCGCCCGGGCAAGACGCCGCGAACCGCGACGTCGACCTCGTCTTCATGTGTCACACCGACACGGTCCCTTATGCGGCGGAATGGACGGCTGCACTCGATCCGCTCCTGAAGGACGGAAACCTGCACGGGTGCGGAGCCTGCGATGTAAAGGGATTTCTGGCGTGCCTGCTCGCGGCGATTTTGCAAAGCGATTCGACGAAGCTGCCAGGCGGTCTGCGGCTGGTGCTGACGGCGGAAGAAGAGATTGGCTGCATCGGCGCCTCACGGCTCGTGGCAGACAACGCACTGCGGCCGCGCAGAATGATCATCGGCGAGCCGACTTCGCTGCGCCCTGCCCGTGCCGGCAAGGGTTATTGCCTGGCCGAGGTCACGGTTTGGGGCAAAGAGGCGCACAGCGCCCACCCGCAGCAGGGAGTCTCCGCGATTTACCACGCTGCTCGGTTGATCACAGCCATTGAGGAACTTGCAGGGCCGCTCGCGACGGAGACACACAGTTTCTTCGAACCCGCGTTCACAACCGTGAACATCGGCACGATTGAAGGAGGCACAGCGAAGAACGTTGTTCCAGGGTTGTGCCGATTTCAACTGGAGTGGAGGCCGATTCCCGGCCAGTCGCCGAACGTCGTTTTCCTGGCTACTGAGAGAATCATCGAGCGACTGCGACGGTCGAATCCCGCGTTCCGAGCCGAAATCAAGCTGCTGCGCCAGCAGCCCGGCTTCGAGACCAGCGCAGATGCGCCACTGGTCCGGACTGCGGAAGCGCTCACCGGCCGTTCTGCGATCTCCATTCCGTTCGGTTCCGAAGCCAGCATCTTCTCGCCCTTCGCTGAAGAAGTCATCGTCTTCGGCCCGGGCGATATGCGCACCGCGCACAGCAGCCGCGAATGCGTGCGCGTTGCAGAGCTCGATCAGGCTCTGAACTGCCTCACCGCGCTGATGAAAGCCGGATAAGCCCCGCAGCCGAACCCCAACCGAAGGCGGCGAGGGTCTCCTCGTGCGGATCTAGTTTTCGGTGCCGACGGTGGAACCCTGGATAGATTCAACGCGCGCCCTCCGGCCCGGCTGTGCGCGCGCCTCGAAGCTCGCGCAGTTACGCCCGGAGTTCTTGGCGACATAGAGCGCGGTATCGGCGCGGCTCAGGACTTCACGGATCGAGGGAGAATCCACCTCGGGACGGAAGGTAGCAACGCCAATGCTGCAGGTGAGGCGAATCCTGTTTTCTCCGATCTCGAATGGCCGGGACCGGATCGATTCGAGCAAATCATCCACGCGGCCGGTCACAGGAGCTGGATCCCAGCCGGGAAACAGGATGAGAAATTCCTCTCCGCCGTAGCGGCCGACGATGTCATACCCGCGCATGGTCGAACGGAAACGGTCGGCGGATTCGCGGATCACGTCGTCGCCGCAAAGGTGGCCATAGTTATCATTGAGGCTCTTGAAGTGATCGAGGTCCGCGATCAGCACGCCCAGCGGGGTCCGATCGCGGGTGGCGCGGGCGATTTCACGCTGCAAGTGCTCCAGCATCGCCGCGCGGTTGAAGATCCCGGTCAGTGAATCGTGAGTCGCCTGGATATGCAGCTCCCGCCGCGTAGCTTCGAGAGCCGCCTTTTCCGCTTCGAGTTGCGCCGTGCGTTCGGCAACTATACGGGTCAGCTCCTGCTGGCGGCGCGTCAGGCTGCGCGTGCGGAACGCGATGACACTCCACGCCAGCAGCAGAGCGAGCATTGCATAGAATGCGTAGGCCAGGGGAGTGCGGCTCAGAGGCGGCCGCAGCGAGAAGCTGAAGGACGCTCCGGTCGGGCTCCAGATGCCGTCGTTGTTTTCCGCCTGCACCGTGAAGGTGTAGTAACCGGGGGGCAGGTTGGTGTACCACGCATTGCGGCGTCCGCCGGAATAGTTCCAGTCCGGATCGAAGCCGATGAGCCGGTAGCGAAAGTGTTCGCGCTGCGGCGCCACAAAACTGGGGGCACTGAAGGACACCTCCACGTTGCCGGAGCCGCGGCCGAGGCGTATGTGATCATCCAGGGGGATGTTGTGGGAGTCGAAATTGACGCGCTCGATCCACACCGGAGGCACCACGGTGTTGACCGGGATGTGAGCAGGATCGATGACCGCGACTCCCTCGATGGTCCCAAACCAGAGGCGGCCGTCGCGGCTCTTCCAGACGCACGGCATGCTGCCGTACAGCGTCTCGCGTGTGCGCAGACCGTCGGCGGTTCCGTACAGCACAGGATGCAGCACAGCATCGGCGTGCCCCTCCGATTGCTTCAGCTCGGTCTTCGCGATGCGGAAGATGCCGGTATCGCCGCCAAACCAGAGGTTGCCGTCGTCATCTCCGATAATGGAGCCGATCGACGTATCGGGTATGCCCTGATCCGGTGTCCAGGTGACCACGTGACCATCGCGAATATGACTGAGGCCGCCGCTTTGCATGCCCACCCACATGCTGCCGTCGCGATCCGCATACAGGCTCATCACGTGATCGCTGTGCAGGCCGTTGGCGGTCGTGAAGGTCGTAGTCTCGCCACGGGAGACGCGCTGGGCGCCGTCGCCATCCAGACCAATCCAGAGCGCGCCGTCGGTGGACTCAGCGAGGGAGGCAACGCGCCCCGAATCGGTCAGGTGGCGAATCGTGCCGTGATCGAAGCGGGCGAGCCCCTTACCTTCGAATCCAATCCACAGAATGCCGTCACGGTCCTCAAGAAGGGAGTTCACCGAAGAATCGCCGGCCTGCGGGTCGTGATAGATCGAGATATTTCCTTTGTGGATGCGGGCAATGGTGCCGCGCCGGTATCCAACCCACAGATCGCCGTCGCGTGTCTGCAACATCGAATAAACAGCCTGGTTGGGCAGACCCTTTTGCGGGCCCCAAACTTCTACCCGCCCGTCGGGAAGCAGGTGATCCAGGCCGTTGTCATCGGCGCCGATCCACATGGTGCCGTCCTGCGCCTGCAGCACGTTGCCGGTGTAATTGCCGGAGAGTCCTTCCCGCGTGCCGAAAACTGTGAACTTCCCGTCGCGAAGCTGCGCCACTCCGGTGTCGAGGAAACCCACCCAGAGGCTGCCTTCACGGTCCTCGAAAAGAGCATGGTCGCACCGGTTGCTGGGCAATCCGCGCGAGGCGTCGTAGAAATCCAGCTTGCCGCGATAGAGCCGAGCGATCCCGTGCCGGTCGAAGGCGATCCAGAGCGCGCCATCATGATCGGCGAGCAGGGCGGCGATTTCGTTCCACGGCAGACGCTGCGGAAAAACCGAGATGCGGCCGTTGCGAATCTGCGCCAGCCCGTTCGCCTGCGTCCCAATCCACAGGGATCCATCCTGAGCCGGCGCGAGGGCTACGATGTCATCGCCTGGCAATCCGTCGCGGGTGGTAAAAGTCTTGAGGCGGCCGTGTTCAAAGCGAGACAGACCCTTCGCGGTTCCCACCCAGAGTGTCCCGCCGGCGTCGAGCGTCATCGTGCGGATGGCGCGATCGGCCAGGCCGTCGCTGGTTGTCCCGTTCTGCACATGCCCATTGACGACCCGGTTGAGCCCTAAGCCGGTGCCGACCCACAGACCGCCTTCGCGATCTTCGCAGAGGGCCGCGATGTTGTTGCCGGACAGGCCATCCCTGGTGGTGAGTGTCGTAAATACGCCCTCAGGTCCCCCGGCAGTCGTCGGCTGATAGTGGCTGAGGCCGCTGTCG
>Ga0187887_10003671_pt1 | contig 11801 bp, 12 predicted proteins | sample June2016WEW_7_10_FD_132977 | JGI IMG/M metagenome (GOLD analysis project Ga0187887, IMG submission 132977) | Peatland microbial communities from SPRUCE experiment site at the Marcell Experimental Forest, Minnesota, USA - June2016WEW_7_10 | ecosystem: Environmental > Terrestrial > Soil >... | reverse complement strand
ATTGCCGTTGCGTTGCGAACTGGGCACTGCATCGCAGAGAAGGTCCACGATGCCATAACCTGTGTACTCCGTGCCGCAATCAATGCCGAGAACGCGCATGCTTGTTGGCAAGTGTAACCTGCGGCATGTATCTTTGCGGATCGTATTTCATCGAAGAACCGTGGAGGTGAATCCGATGGCCCGAATTGAGGGAGCCGACCCGCGAAAACAAGGCTGGCTTGCGGGCTTGTTTACCGGCATCGTCTACAGCGTGACGAAACGCAAGGTGGGACGCGTGATCGAACCCACAAAGATCACCGCCCACCACTCCAGAATTCTTTGGGGCTACGGGCAAATGGAGCAGGCGCTCGGCGCAAGTTCCCTGGTCGATAGCGCGCTGAAGCATCTCGCGGAAATTCGCGTCGCCACGCTCGTGGGCTGCCCTTTTTGAATCGACATCGGCTCTGCGGTCGGCAGAGCGGCGGGCGTGGCGCGGGAGAAGATCGAAGCCCTCGCGGACTACCGGACAAGTGAGCTTTTCTCCGTGACAGAAAAGCAAATTCTGGAATTTGCGGACCACATGACGCAGACGCCCGCGGAAATTCCGCATGCGCTGTTTGAAAATCTCCGTCAACAATTCAACGCGGCGCAACTGGTGGAACTGACGGCGACCATCGCGTGGGAGAACTACCGGGCCCGCTTCAATCATGCATTCGGCGCGGAGTCGGAAAATTTTTCTGCGGGTAGCGTGTGTGCCGTCCCCTCGAGGCTGCCGCGTGAGCGCTCGGCGCCGTGACCGGCGTCCAACCTGTAACGCATGCATCCCGTTACGTCGACGGAAATGCGCGCGGTCGAAGTCATCGTGCACCCGTAGTAAAAGCGACCGTGATACCCTGATATTTCAACCCATTTCCCACGGCCAGACCGGTGGAGTTAACCCGCCCGTGGCGCAAACTTATACGGCAGGAGCAGGCAATGAAGATCGGGGTATTGACGGGCGGTGGCGATTGTCCCGGCCTGAATGCGGTGATACGAGCGGTGGTGCGGAAGGGCACGTTCCACTATGGCGACGAGTTTGTCGGCTTCATGGAAGGCTGGCGCGGCTTGCTGGAAGACAAGACGATGGAACTCTGTCTCTCGACCGTGGGTGGAATTCTGCCCCGCGGCGGGACGATCCTGCGCACCTCGCGCACCAACCCGGCCAAGCACGAGGGAGGGCTGGAGCGCTGCATAGAAAACCTGAAGCTGCATGGCTGCGATGCCCTGATTGCCATCGGCGGCGATGACACGCTCTCGGTGGCGGAGAAGCTCTTCAAGATGGGCGTGAAGGTGGTCGGCGTTCCCAAGACCATCGACAACGATCTGGCAGGGACCGATTTCACCTTCGGCTTCGACACCGCTGTGAACGTGGCCACCAACGCAATCGACCGCGTCCACACTACGGCGGAAGCGCACAACCGCGTGATCGTGGTCGAGGTCATGGGGCGCGACTCGGGATGGATCGCGGCGTACAGCGGGATTGGCGGCGGCGCCGACGTGATCCTCGTTCCCGAGGTGCCATTCGACATCGAACAGGTCGCGGAACTGATTCGCCAGCGCCACTCGCGCGGCCGGTACTTCAGCATCGTTGTCGCGGCCGAAGGGGCCAAGTTTGCCGGAGGCGTCGAAATGCACGACGGCGCGCCGGTTCTGCAGGACGTAGGACGCGACGAATTCGGCCATCTGCGACTCGGCGGCATCGGCTCGGTATTGGCGCGCGAGATCGAGAAGCGCACCGGATTCGAGACGCGTTCGGTGGTTCTTGGCCACATCCAGCGGGGCGGTTCGCCCAGCGCCTTCGATCGCGTGCTGGCTACGCGCTACGGACTGGGCGCGATCGACATGGTGCATCGCGGCGAATTCGGACACATGGCGGCCCTGCGCGGCAACAAGATTATCTCGATTCCGATCAGCGAGGCGATCGCCTCCAATCGCAAGTTGGACCAGGAGATTCTGGACTGCGCCACTGGCATTCTTGACGTGCTGGAGGAGAAGGCGGAGAAGTAGGGAGCTTCTGGCGGCGAGCCGCTAGCTTCTGGCTCCCCGCTTCTCGCAGCGGGTTGCGTCTCGGGTCGCGAGACTCGGGTTGCGAGCCTTCCGGGCTACCATCGTCTTCTCCTGCTCCCTCTTTCGGCGTGCCAGGATAATGTCGACCGTCGAGTCATCCTGAGCGAAGCGGGGAAAGCGAAGCGCAGCCCCGCGCAGTCGAAGGGGCCCTGCCGCTAACCCGCGTCTTCCCGCCAAAACAGAAAATATCCTCCTAAGTCTCTGATTCCAAAAGACCGCACCTCGCGGCTTCCCGATACTAACTAGCAAACACCAGACTCGGCCCGACCCGCCCCGTGATACTCGTCACAATCGCCCGTGACTTATATCACGGCCCGAGGTTCGTACCTGCCCTAATCTTCCTCTCAGGGTGAGGTCATCCATGAAGGTTCTAGAGCCAACCAAAGAAGACAACAAACACATGAACAGCGCACCCTCCCAGCAGCCGCAGCCTTCCGCCAAGGGCGAATTCAAGCCCCGCCTGATTTTCTGGGAGGTCACCAAGGGATGCAATCTCCGCTGCGTTCATTGCCGCGCCACCGCGACCGAACTCAGCTCTCCTACCGATCTGCCCACCGCCAAAGCGCTCGACATCATCGATCAGATCGCCGCCCATTCCAATCCCATTCTCGTGCTCAGCGGAGGCGAGCCGCTTTACCGCTCCGACATTTTCCAGTTGGCAAAGTATGCCAATGACAAAGGGCTGCGCGTCGCGCTCGCCACCAACGGAACGCTCGTCACCAAGGAAGTCGCCCGCATGATCGTCGACTCCGGCGTGAAGCGCGTCTCCATCAGCCTCGACGGAGCCGATGCCCTCACGCACGACAGCTTCCGCGGAATTCCTGGAGCTTTCGAAGCCGCCCTGCATGGCTTCCGCAACCTGAAAGATTTAGGCATGTCGGTGCAGATCAATATGACCATCGCCCGCCACAACGCCGACCAGTTGCCGCGCGTCCTCGATATGTGCAAGACCATCGGAGCCGACGCTCTGCACACCTTCCTGCTCGTCCCCGTCGGATGCGGCGTCGATATCGCCACCGATCAGATGGTTCCGCCCGAAGAATACGAGCAGATGCTGAACTGGTTCTACGATCAGTCGCTCGAAGGCGGAATCGAACTCAAGGCCACCTGCGCTCCCCACTATTTCCGCGTGGTGCGCCAGCGACGCGTAGCCGATCGCCACGCAGCCGAAGCGGCCGCCAAAGCCGCGCCTGCAGCCTCAACCCCTCCCGATGCCATCGGGCCCGCGGACACGCTCATGCCCGGAGGCACCGGAATCCTGCTCAAGCCGCAAGCCGCCCCGCGCGGCAATCACACCGGCCATCCGGCGGGACATCCCGGCGGGAACCCGAACGACATGAACGCGATGACCAAAGGCTGCCTCGCCGGAACCGGCGTTTGCTTCCTCTCGCACGAGGGAGAAGTTTTCCCTTGCGGATATCTGCCCGCCATCGCCGGCGATCTCCGCAAGGAGAAGTTCGCCGACATCTGGGCCAGCGCCAAGGTCTTCAACGAACTGCGCGACACCAATAACCTGACCGGAAAGTGCGGCTGCTGCGAGTTCCGCAACGTCTGCATGGGATGCCGCGCCCGCGCCTATGCTGCCACCGGAGACTACTTGGCCGAAGAACCCTTCTGCGTCTACGAGCCCAAGTCTCCGCAGCTCCGGCCCCAGGTTACCAAGATCGACAACTGATTTCCCTCCTCCTAGAAGCTGGGGAAGAGCTAGGTGAGAGCTCTTCCCCTTTTTTATTGGTTGATGGATAGTATGAACATCACGATCAACAGCCAAGCAGCCAGCCCAGCGGAACCAGCAAGGCGCGAAACAAGAGCGTGAGAGACAAGCATCGATGCTCGTGACTCGTAGCTCGATACTCGTGGCTCGAGACCCGAGACTCGGAACCCGATACCTTAGACTCGGAAGAGTCGAGGATTCCAGAAAGGAGCGGTTATGTTCTCCCATGGATTTGTGAAACACCTCTTAGTGAAGCGTGTCCCGGTATCTCGAAAGCAACTTTCTATTCTGGTCCTAGTGTTCGGATTCGTATTGAGTGTGCGCTGCGGATTCGGGCAGCAGGCTCCTGCTAACCCTTTGGTGGTGCCCTATGGAACGCCGGTAAGCGTTGAGGTGGCGAAGAAAGCGGCGGCGGCGGCTTTAGAGGAGGCGCGGAAGAATGGTCTGCTGATGGCGGTGGCGGTGGTCGATCCGCATGGCGACCTGGTGTATTACGAGAAGATGGACAACGCGCAACTGGGAAGCGCGAAGGTGTCGGTAAACAAGGCACGGTCGGCGGCGCTGTTCAAGCGTCCGACAAAAGTATTTCAGGATGCGCTGGCGAGCGGGGGCGCGGGGCTGCGCGTGCTGGGGCTGGAAGGAGCGGTGCCGGTCGAGGGCGGATTGCCTTTGATGGTGGGCGGCAAGATCATTGGGGCAATCGGGCTCTCCGGAGATACAAGCGAGCACGACGGGCAGTGCGCCCGGGCGGGCGCGGAGGCCGTGCAGTGAGACGGCGGCGTTCATGCCTTCCTGCCTGATTGTTGGATTTGGGAACCCGCTGCGTTCGGATGACGGCGTCGGGTTGAAGGCGGCGGCGGCGATTGAGCGTGAGCTGGCTTCGTCTTCGACTTCCGCGTCGTCGCCGTCGTCGCGGCCATTATTGTCTTCGTTGGACGTGGTGGTGCTGGCGGGGCAGCAGCTTACTCCGGAGATGAGCGAAGCGGTGGGTTGCGCCGAGCGGGTGCTATTTCTGGATGCGTCTCATGCGGGGGCTGCGGGAGAGATCCGCCTTTTGCGAATCAGGCGCGACCCTGCGTTCGATCCGGGGAGTTTGTCGCACGACCTGGAGCCTTCATCCCTGCTGGAACTGGCGGCACGCTATTTTCAGGCCGAGCCGAAGGCTTGGCTGCTGACTCTTACGGGCGAAAACTTCGAATTGGGGGAGCGGTTCTCTCCGGCGGTCGAGGGCGCGTGGAACGCCTATCTGGAGCGCATCCGGAGCTGGATTTCTGGTTTGTAATCTGCGCTTTGCGGGGCTAACACTTTGGTGGTTCCGATTAGCACCCGAGGGCCATACTCAGGCGGATGGACTAGTCTTACATTGCGGTTGAGCAGTTCTGGGGGAGGGCTGCCCGGGCGTCAGGATTCCAAAAGAATCTGGCGCCCGTTTTATTTTTGGCGCGTGTCCGCTTTTGTGATGGCGCACGCGACGAGGTCATCGGCAGCAGCGCAAGCCGCCAGCCACGGAACGAATCCCGTCGAAAACTCTAAGGAGCCCGAAAATGGAGAAGTCACAGGTGTCGATGAAGGCTGTCGCAAGGGGATGCACGTTCGCCCTCACGCTTGCCATGTTCCTGAACAGCGGTTTTCCAGCCCGCGCCCAGGGGGCCCCGAAAACCCTCCTCAAGCATGTGCTCAACGGCACGTACTATGACGCCAGCCCAGCCTATCCTTTTGCGCAGGCCTCCTGTAGTACAAGCGATTGCCAGGCAACGGCGAACATGTACACGGAAAGCATTTCCTGTCCGGGAGCTACCGGTGTGAAGTGTACTTACGAGGTCGACGTCGTGGCGCAGACCGGATTACAGAGCGGGGAAGGCCAATATCAATTCCTGATCGACGGCGTGGCCCCTAACAGTGGGTATGGAACGGATCCGAATGGCTTTTGGAATTGGGGGATCGGCCAAAACGGCGGGGGATGGGCAGGTTCGGCCGCTTATGCAGTCACTTCGCAGGTGACGAATGCCAGCGCAAACCAGTCGCACTCGATCGTGGTGAACCTGGGATGCTCCGCTGCGGGACTGCCTAATCCTGGGTGCTTTGTAAACTCAGGCCCGGCCAACTTGACGGTGAGGGTGCTCAAACCGTAAGTGCATTTCGATCCGCTCAATTGGTGGAGATGGTGAAGTTTACGGTGATGCGGGCCTGGGTTTCGACGGGCTGGCCGTTTTGCAGGTAGGGCTTGAAGTGCCACTGCTTCACGGCTTCGCGGGCGGCGGCGGCGAGGATATCGGGGCCGCTCAAAATCTCCAATTCCTGGATGGTGCCATCGCGGGCGATGAGCACGCGCAAACTGACCGCTCCTTGGACCTTCATCTGGCGGGCCAGCAGCGGGTAGTCGGGAGGGACGCTGAGGCTGACGCTCTGCGCTGTTTGCGGAGAGAGTTCGACGCGTCCGGGTCCGCTGGCGACGGGAACGGCGGAACGGGCGGAGGTGGTTCCGGTGGCGATGCTGGGGCCGGCTCCGGGATCGACACGAATGGCAGTGCTCCCGGCGCCAACGTTAATGCGATGGTTGCCGGAAACGACTTCGACCTCGAGGGGCGGCAGGACGGCGCGCTGGGTCGTCGCGGACATGGGCTGATCCGGGATGGGCGCGGGGGCTATCGACTTGGCGACCTTCTTTTCAGAAGGCGCCGGAGCCGGAGTGGGAGTCTCCTGGGGCATCACGCTTTTCCACATGCGGACGGCGGCTACGGCTGTTTCTCCGTTGGAGGGAAACCAGAAATCCCAATCCTTAAGGATGACGGCTGCGAGCGCGGCCAGGAGAATACCGAGGGCAATCAACATGCGCTTGCGCTGGACGGCGGCTTCGGGCGGGACGGGCAATCCAAAGGGCTGGTCGAGGTGAGCGTGTTCGAGGTGGCTCTCGGACTGGCTCTCGTCATGAAGCGTGGGCATGAAGGGTCCTTGGAAATGGCTTCCCGCCGGGGGAACGGCTGCGCCTAGTATGCCCTGAAAGCGGCGTAAATTCCAGCAGAACAGCAGGTTCGCGGGGGCACGACCGGGCCATATCCGCCCTGTGACAGCTATCACACCCACATGTGCCACGAGTCACCGCCGCAAGTTAATAGGGGACGCACACTGAATGCGTGATACCCGTCACACCGGTGACCGTCAGGCAACCATGGCGGGGAACCCGGAGGGAGTCACAAGGGGGGCGCCACATGCTGTCACCATACGGTCTGGACATAATCGAAAGCTGCCTTACTTGCAAGATGCGCGCCGACCGCATCTTCTGCGACCTGCCCACCGCCGCGCTGCAATCCTTTGAGAGCATCAAGTACGCGACCGCCTACCCGAAGGGAGCCGTGCTGTTTGTGGAAGGCCAGGCCCCGCGCGGGATTTTTGTTTTGTGCAAGGGCCGGGTGAAGCTGTCGATCTGCGCAAGCGATGGCAAGACGCTCATCCTGAAGATTGCGGAGCCGGGCGAAGTGCTGGGACTGAGCGCGGCCGTTTCGGGGAAGGCTTACGAATTGACGGCGGAGACGATAGATCCGTGCCAGGTGAATTTTGTGAAGCGGGAAGATTTTCTGCGCTTCCTCAAAGAGCACAGCGAAGCGTGCTTCAAGGTGGCGGAGCAGCTCAGCGAAAAGTACAACGTGGCGTGCCATGAAGTGCGCTCGCTTGGATTGTCGCATTCGGCGGCGGAGAAACTGGCAAAGCTACTGATCGAGTGGAGTTCGAAGAATGGCGAGGCACAAAAGCAGGAACCCCGGCTGAAGCTGGCTTTGACGCACGAAGAGATTGCCCAGATGATCGGGACCTCGCGCGAGACGGTGACGCGGCTGTTTGCCGATCTGAAGAAGCGGCAGATCCTGCAGACCAAGGGATCGACGCTGGTAATTCGCAACAAGGCGGCTTTGCGGTCGCTGGCTACAACCGGATAGTTGGGCTCTCGGCTTTTGGCTCTAGCTCCCGGCTTTCATTTTCCTGCTTGAATCGGGACGATGGGTTTGGCCTGGGGCTTTTGCGTTCTACCTTTCGAAACAAACCCATTCCCGCCGGAAACGAACCCATTTCCCTGTGCGAAGGGTCACTATTTTGGGTGACTCGAATCACTGTTTATTCGCCTCCCCACGCGTATCAAGGCTACAGGGGAGAAATATATGTCGCAGAGCTGTCTCGATTGCGGGCAGCGCTCGGATCGTGTTTTCTGCGATCTGGCGCCCGAAGCTCTCCAGGAATTCGACGGGATAAAGTCGCTGCAGAACCATCCCCGGGGAGCAGTGCTGTTTCGCGAAGACCAGCCAGCGCGGGAGGTCTTTCTCCTATGCGAGGGGAGGGTGCGCCTCTGGGTGTGCTCGGAAAGCGGGCGCCGCATGACGCTGCGAGTGGCCACGGGTGGAGAGGTGCTCGGGCTGAGCGCCGTGCTGGCGGGTGGACGCTACGAGATTACAGCCGAGACCATGGATGCGGCGCAGGTGGCGCAGGTCCGGCGGAAAGATCTGCTGCAGTTCCTACGGCTGCACCGCGAGGTTTGCATGCACGTGGTCAACCAGCTCAGCGAAGATCTGCATGTGGCGTACGATCGGGTGCGGAGTGTGGGACTTCCCCGGACGCGCCAAAGCCACCACGCAGAAGCGGCCCACTAGCGCGGAGATCTGCAAGAGGAGCGGCGAACCGCCGCGCTACCCAAAAACTATACTGGACAACTGGAAACGCGCTGTAGGGCCGCGCGTCTTCCCAAGTAGCTTTGTTTGCAACGTGCCGTTCGCGCCCGTGCTTCCCGTACCTCCCCCTTGTGATATCAGTCACGCGCCGGGGTGTGCTGACTCACAGCCGCAATGTACTTCCCGACCCCAAGATGATGAGTTATTCAACACCATTTTTCTGGGAGGTTGTCTGGCATGGCAGCATGGTCCGGCGGTTGGGCCGCAAAAAGGCTCGCCTGGGCAGGGTTGTTCCTACTGCTGGCAGGGGTTGGAGCTGCTCCTGTGGCCGACGCCGCCAATGACGACTGCCTGGCGTGCCACGGCGATAAAGGTCTGACCACCACCAGGAACGGGCATACGGTCTCCCGTTTTGTGGATGCCAAGAAATTTGGCACGTCGGTACACGGATCGCTCTCCTGCACGAACTGCCATGCCGACCTGGAAGGCAAGGACCTGCCGCACAACGCACCGCTGGCGCGTGTAGACTGCGGGACCTGCCACAGCGACGAGTTCAAGCAGCATTCCAATTCGCTGCACGGAAAAGCGATTGCGCGCGGGGATCAACTGGCTCCGCACTGCGTCGATTGCCATGGGAATCATGACATCCTGCCCGTCAAGGACAAGAATTCGGCGGTCGCTCCCCTCCGGGTTCCGTTTGTTTGCGGACGCTGCCACCAGGAAGGCACGCCTGTCCAGAGGAACCGCAACATCGACCAGCACAATATTCTGGAGAACTATTCGGAGAGCATTCACGGCGAGGCGGTGCTGAAGAAAGGTCTGATCGTGGCGGCGACCTGCGTGTCGTGCCACACCCCGCACAATATTCTGCCGCATACCGATCCAAAGTCTTCGATCAACCGGAAGAACATCGCAGCCACCTGCACGAAGTGCCATGCGCAGATCGAAGTCGTCCATCGCAAGACGATCAAGGGCGAGCTCTGGGAAAAAGAAGCGAACGTGCTGCCGGCCTGCATCGACTGTCACCAGCCGCACAAGGTCCGCAACGTTTTTTATTCGCAGGGAATGGCGGATGCGGATTGCATGCGCTGCCATGGCGACGCCACCCTGAAGGCCCGCGACGGGCGGCCGATGCTGGTGCATATCCAGGAGGTCGCGGGGTCGCGGCACGCCAAGGTTGCGTGCAGCCAATGCCACTCGGAGGTGAACGCGTCGCGCGTGCGACCATGCGAGACGATTACGCATCCGGTGGAGTGCAGCAAGTGCCATGAAGAAGTTGGCAATCAATATGCGCGCAGCCGGCACGGACAACTACAGGCGGCCGGCGACCATAACGCTCCGATCTGCAAGGACTGCCATGGCACGCATCACATCCTGGGCAAGCACGATCCTGAGTCGATGAGTTTTCCAACCAATGTGCCCACGCTCTGCGGCGGATGCCACCGCGAAGGGCAAAAGGCGGCGGTGCGCTATACAGGACGGCAGCACGAGATTATTCAGCACTACACGGAGAGCATCCACGGACAGGGTCTGACGAAGAGCGGGTTGACGGTGACGGCGACCTGCACGAGTTGCCATACGGCGCATTTGATTTTGCCGCGCAGCGATCCGGATTCGACGGTGAATCCGAAGAATGTGCCCGCGACCTGCGGCGCCTGCCATCACGGGATTCAGGAGCAGTTTGTACAGAGCGTGCACTCCGCGTCGGTCACGAAGACGGATAAGGAACTGCCGGTTTGCAGCGATTGCCACACGGCGCACTCGATCCGGCGCACCGATGAGGCCGGATTCAAGCTCGACATCATGAACACGTGCGGGCGCTGCCATGGCGAGATCGCGAAAACTTATTTCGAGACTTACCACGGCAAGGTGTCGCGGCTGGGATACACGAACACCGCCAAGTGCTACGACTGCCATGGATCGCATGACATTCTGCGGGTAGCCGATCCGCGATCGCATTTGAGCCGGGCGAATGTGGTGGCGACCTGCCAGAAATGTCACGTGACCGCGACTCGCCGGTTTGCCGGCTATCTGACGCACGCCACGCACCATGATCCCAAGAAATATCCCTTCCTGTTCTGGACGTTCTGGGGAATGACGGCGCTTCTGCTTTCGACTTTTGTGTTTGGAGGAGTTCACACCTTGCTGTGGCTGCCGAAAGCTCTGGAGATGCGGCGGGAACTACGCGCCGAAGAGGCGCAGGCGGAACGGGACGCGGAGCGCGCCAAGGGCGGCGTTGATGAGGATGGAAACCATGCCAACTGAACTGGAACTTTCGCACCAGCGCGCAGACCTTTCGGCGCAGACGCATGCGCCGGCGCCTCCCCGCGCCGACCGCGAGTTTGTGCGCTTCGCCCGCCACCAGCGCGCACTGCATGCGTGCATGATCGTGAGCTTCATCAGCCTGGCGACGACGGGGATGACGCTCAAGTTCTCCTACACCCGATGGGCGGTGGCGGTGTCGCGTTTCTTCGGAGGCTTCCAGACGGCCGGGTACATTCATCGCTCGGCTGCCGTGCTGATGTTCGGCGTGTTCATGACCCATCTATACAGCCTGGTGCAGTTGAAGAAGACGGAAAAGAAAACCTGGCTGCAACTGATCTTCGGGGCCGATTCGATGATGCTGAACCGGCAGGATCTCGACCAGTTCATCGCCACCATGAAGTGGTTTCTGAACAAGGGGCCGCGGCCGGAATACGGGCGCTGGACCTATTGGGAAAAATTTGATTACTTCGCCGTGTTCTGGGGGATTGCGGTCATCGGCTCGACGGGCCTGACATTGTGGTTCCCGGTTTTCTTCACGCGCTTCCTGCCGGGATCGTTCATCAATATCGCAACCATCATCCACAGTGACGAAGCGCTGCTGGCGACCGGATTCATCTTCACGGTGCATTTCTTCAACACGCACCTGCGGCCGGAAAAGTTTCCCATGGATACGACGATCTTCACCGGACACATGCCTTTGTCGGAGTTGAAGCGCGACAAGCCGCTGGAATACAACGCGCTGGTGGCGAGCGGACAACTGGAAGAGCACATGGAGGAGCCGCAACCGGAAATTGTAGTGCGGACGATCCGCGCATTTGCCTGGACCGCTCTCAGCATCGGGTTCTTTGTGGTGGTGTGGATCATCTACGCCATGCTGTTTGCGTATCGCTAAAAGGAGATTGCATGACGGGCGCAAGACAATTCGGATGGCTACCGCGGCTGGCGCTGGGTTGCGCGCTGCTGTGGGCTTTGCCGGCCATGGCCGCGGATCAGGAATGCCTGGCTTGCCATGGCGATCCGGGAATGAAATCCGACACGGGCAAGAGTCTGCATGTGGACGCGGCGAAACATAAGAGCAGCGT